>OCTW011604924.1_pt1 | contig 22947 bp, 21 predicted proteins | sample 1539671 | NCBI WGS metagenome assembly OCTW01 (sample SAMN02144230, study PRJEB22623) | gut metagenome | biome: sheep rumen | host: Ovis aries | place: New Zealand | reverse complement strand
CTTGCCACCGCCTTTGAGACAATTTACTTCTGGCCGGGGCTTGAAAGATGCTTTGCGCAGGTGGCGAAGATTTTGAAGCAGGGAGGATACTTCCTCATCTGCAACGAATCCGACGGCAAAGATGCCGCCGGGAAGAAATTCGAGGACATCATCGACGGCATGACCTGTTATACCCCGGGGCAGATCGAGGATGCACTGAAAAAGGCAGGCTTTTCGGAGGCCACTACCGACCATCATCCGAACAAACCGTGGATCACGATATTGGGTAGAAAGTGAGTAAGTGCCATGAAATAAAACAATTGCCCTTATACATACCACAGATCGCCACATTCGGATTGGCCTTCATCTGTTTATATACTTCCTTCTGGTTGTTGGTTACAATGTACAGCTTCCCCTCGAACTCGCATACTGCTCCAAAGGGACGTACTTGTGGTTTATCACCTTTCACAGTAGCCAGATAGAATGTGCCGCAGTTCTTCAGATACTCATAAATTTCCTTCATAATAAACCATCCTTTTATAGGATTGATTTATGCAAGGTAAATTTTTATTGACAGACGATAAAAGCCTTGATAATGTATCAGTTAAAGATACAGATACAGATTCATATAAATAGTGATCTCTAAGAAACCGTAGAGACAGGAAGGAAAATCATGAATACAGAAACAATTAAAGACAGAAAAAGCGTAAGAACTTACGAGGGGCAACAGATTCCGGAGCAGACCATGCGGCAGATACGGGAATTTCTGAATCAGGATGACAATCCATTTGGCATTCCGATTACATTTTCCATTCTCGATGCTGAGAAGGATGGCGTCAACAGCCCGGTGATCCTGGGTGCAAATACCTATGTGGCGGGAAAATATCAGAAGCAGAAAAATGCTGAGATCGCATTTGGCTATTCTTTTGAGAAGTTCATTCTATATGTGACATCCTTAGGACTCGGAACAGTATGGCTGGCCGCGACCATTGACCGTAAGGCATTTGAAAAAGCGGTAGACCTCAGAGAAGATGAAGTGATGCCTGCTGTAACGCCTCTGGGGTATGCTGCACAGAAGCGTTCTGTGCGTGAGAATCTGATGCGCAAGGGAATGAAATCAGACCAGCGCCTGCCGTTTGAAAAACTCTTTTTTGAGGGCGACTTTCAGCAGCCGCTGCAGGAAGAGAACGCTGGTGAATGGGCAAGCCCTCTTGCCATGGTACGTCTGGCTCCTTCCGCAACGAACAAGCAGCCCTGGAGAGCGGTGACAGAGGGGAACAAGGTTCATTTCTACGAAGCAAAGAACAAAGGCTATGACAAGGAATCTACCGGTGATATTCAGAAAGTAGATCTCGGAATCGCACTCTGCCATTTTGAGATTGCAGCAAAGGAAGCCGGCCTCAGCGGAAGATTTATACAGTCCGATCCGGGAATCACTACTGCAGAAGGCACAGAATATATTGCTACTTTCGCAGAGGAGAAAAAGTGATGGACACCAGATTTTCATCCGCTATCCATGCACTGATTTTGATCTCGGAATCTGAAACGCCGATGAATTCGGATCAGATCGCAGCGAGCGTCGGAACCAATCCGAGTTATATAAGAAAGCTGACGACGAGGCTCAGAAAGGCTGGAATCATTGAAGGACATCCCGGAGTCAGTGGATTTCATCTTTTGCAAAAACCGGAGCAGATCTCCCTGTTTGCTGTTTACGGGGCAGTGATGGAAACAGATTCCCTTCATTTGTTTGATCTTCATCAGAATCCTAATGATGCTTGCATTGTCGGGCACAACATACGCCCGGTTCTGAGCCGGATGTTCCGGGACATGGAAATGGATATAGAGAACCGGCTGCAGGGCATGACACTTGCGGATTGCATTACGGATATGGGCAGATACATTGTGGAACACAGCGGAGAAGAATCGGAGGAAAAGATAAAATGAAGGCGGCAGTATTGACACATTATGATAAAAAAGGCACAGAGCTGGATATCAGGGAGATTCCGACACCGGTTCCGGAAGAGGATGAAGTTCTGGTAAAGATTATGACAGCTGCGGTCAATCCCCTGGATAACATGATCATCCGCGGAGAGGTAAAGCTTATCGTTCCCTATGCAATGCCGTTAGTGATGGGCAATGAATTTGCCGGTGTTGTGGAGAAAAACGGGAAGAATGCTGCCCGCTTCAAACCGGGTGATCGCGTGTATGGGAGAATGCCGCTGAAGAAGATCGGGGCTTTCGCTGAGTACGCCGCGGTGAAAGAAACGGCGCTGGCTGTTATTCCGGAGTATCTCTCCTTCGAGGAAGCGGCGACGGTTCCCCTGACGGCGCTGACTGCGATGCAGGCGTTTGAGGTTATGGATGTGCATGCCGGAGAATCTGTCTTTATTTCCGGAGGAACCGGAAGCCTTGGTGCCATGGCGATTCCGGTGGCAAAGAGCCTCGGTCTGCACGTGTACACCAATGGCAGCGGGGACAATGAAGAGCGCGTCAGAAAACTTGGGGCAGAAAAGTTCATCGACTACAGGAAAGAAAACTACACGGATGTTCTTTCCGGGGTGGATCATGTCCTGGATACTTTGGGAGACCGCGAGCTTCCGAATGAATTTAAAGTGTTGAAGGAAGGTGGAAACCTGGTTTCCCTGCGAGGTATGCCGAACGGACGATTTGCCAGAAGAAGCGGCATGCCGTTATTTAAACGACTGCTCTTTCAGGCGGCAGGACGCAAATATGACCGTATGGCGGCAGCGAAAAAGCAGACGTATGATTTTCTGTTTGTGCACGAGGATGGCAGCCAGTTAGACAGGATCGGCAGGCTGTTTGACAAGGAGAATCCACTGGAAACATCAATTGATACCGCTTTTGCCTTCGATGAGATCAATAAAGCTCTCGACAAGGTGAAACAGGGAAAATCCAAAGGCAAGACGATTCTCACTTTTGAATGATGTTGTCATTATATTCAGAAGGACAGAAAAAAAAGATAGAGAAAAGCTGTGAAAAAACGTTTTCACGTTTCTTCACAGACACGGACGTCACTGGATTTCATTTTTTGCAAATATGTGTGCTTCCGGAATTTGCCGGCTGGTGTAGGATTCGTTTGTTTTTCCGACAGCAAGCGCGCCCAGGGGAGTAAATCCCTCCGGAAGATCCAGTTTTGCCAGAAGCTCCTTATTCTGCTGAAGTGCGGCGACAGCACCATATATAATGCATTGGCCGACACCTTCTTCAACAGCGGCTAGAGACATGTTCTGAAGAACAAATCCGACATTCGCACTGGCCACGTTTCCTTCACTGTTAGATGAGACTACAATCAGCATCGGGGCACCATACAGCGGATGCATGGACGGATTACCGAAAAATTTTGCCGCGTTTGCGTCAAGCTCATTCAGAAGAGCGGCTTTTGTAATGACAGTGAGGTGAATGCTGTCGTATTTTCCCATTCCGACTGGTGCTTCATGCGCGGCGGTCAGAACAGCATTCAGCTGCTTTTCCGATATTTGTGCCCCTGTGTAGGACCGGACAGATTTGCGGATATTCATGACTTCTTTTAGTTCCATAGTTCTGTACCTCCTTCGTGTCTATTATTTTTGTAATTATTCAGCACTCCCAGAAAACTGATGAAATCCGGACGGAGAGCTTGCTCGCCGAACGGTTTCAGAAGTTTTCTGAGGGGCGTACAAGCGGCGAAGCCGCTCTGACCGCTCACAACGAGGAACGCAAAGCGTTCTGAGTCTGGGGTGCTGAATAGATACTTAATTTTTATTATAACCGGTTTGAATGAAGAAAGGGTGTAGTTTTTTTATTCAAGTGGAAGAAGACTCAGCCGAAAAATGTTCTTTGGCAAACTCCATATCCTGGACAAGCTCTGCGGTGCCGACATAGTTCCCTGCGCGATCCCGAACAGCCATATATGTTACCAGCATGACCCTGCCGTTTTTCTCCATCCAGACGGGCACACGGTCTCTTTTGCCGCAGCGAAAATCTTCAATAATCTGCCGTACCATCGGCTCAATCTTCGGAGGATGGCAGGAGAACACTTCACGGTCAATTGCCATGCCGGGGCGCTTGAACACCTTGGACCCTTCGTTAAAATAACGGTTGATATTATTTGCATCTACAAAGGTAATTTCCATCGGGATTGTATTCAGCAGGGCAGTCAGCTGTTCCACAGTCAAGTGTCCGCCCGGCATCACGACTTCTCCATCATACGAGGAAACCTTTCTCTCGGCAGCTCCATTTTCTGCGTCATCCCATTTTTCGCTGTGGACACCGAAGCAGGCCGTATAATCCTTCGCGTCACGGTATATGTTTTTCCAATCTTCCACGGAAAAGTTTACTGCGCAGATCGGAAACAAAATGTTCTGCTCCTTGTAAATCATTTCTTCGGCTCGTTTGAGAACGGCATCCAGCCGGGAATTCCATTCTTCATCGTGGTTTGATTCTTTTCCTAATGCGCCGAGCTCATCACGGATCTCATCGTCAACGGTCCACATAACATCGGAAGGGCCGGTTACTCCGTATTTTACCTTCAGAAGTGTGTAAAGAAGATCGCCTTTTTTTGCGTAATGGATGGAAAGTTCCCGAATCGCAGGGAACAGAGAGAGATCTCGGCTTTGTTTGAATTTTTCCAGCAGTTCGGACAGTGCCTGATTTTCTTTTGTCAGTGTCTGCAGGGGATGACCGGAAATCAGCTCCAGAGCGGCAGCCTTAGCCTTCTTATTCCCGTAGTCAGTTTCAGAAGAGGAACGAAGTCCGGAAAACTCTGTGTCTTCTTTCTGCTTCCGAAGAGATTCCTCCACCGCCTTCTCGGCATTGGCAATCTGTTCCTCTCTGGTTGCACCATGAAAGAGAGCAGAGTGAATGTCACAGAGCTTCTGAACCTCGGAAAGAGGGGTTCCTTCCTTCATCAATTCCTGTTCGGCATTCATAATTTCAGCCGCGTCGACCTGTCTAAATTCACGCACAAAATCAGCGCGGACAGCTTCCAGATTCTCTCCATCGCCGAGGCGACGGAGGTATTTTTTTAACTGTTCGGTTCGCTCGTCGGACAGTGCTGTCGGCTGAGAATGGATTGCAGTACCTGCATTTCTTTCTTCCGGCATTTCACCGGCAAGAATAAAGCCATTATCCAGAAGAGCTTTTACAACCTTGATCATCGGGATCTTTTTTATTTTTGCGCCCTTGGGAATGGTCATTATTTTTCCGGCAGAGTGGAGCATAGGTTTCTTTGTTATCTCAGTAAAACCAAGACCGGCTAAAATATCAATAAGTTCAGGATATTCCTGTGTCAGTTCGAATACGGTTCGGTTCAGATCTATTTTTTTTGCCATTGTTGTTCTACCTCCTTGCTTTCTAAGCGGATTCTAGCAGATGTAAAAGTAGAAATATGTTGTTACAACAACATTTTTATTATACAGGCTTCTTATTTTCCGTAGTATTTTTCTGTGCACCACACATCAGAGTATGTCATAATAAGGCTGACCGTCAGCTTATTTTTTTAAAGGAGAAAAATTGTGGGCAATCAAAACTGCCGCGGGTGGTACGAAGGTGACCCGATTATGGAAGAGTATCATGATCATGAATGGTGCAAGATCAATCACGATGACCGTTTTGAATTTGAAATGCTTTGTCTGGAAGGTGCCAGCGTCGGACTTTCCTGGAAAACTATCATGCACAAGAGAGAAGCCTACCGGAAAGCCTTTCATTATTTTGATATAGATTCCTGTGCTGCCATGACTGATCAGGAACTGGAAAAGCTTTTGTCTGATAAAGGGCTGATCAGAAACCGGAGCAAAATTTTCAGCGTCAGAAAAAATGCGCAGGCTGTAAGGAGAATTCAGGTGGAATTTGGGTCGCTGGATGCGTACATTTGGAGTTTTACGGATGGAAAACAGATTGACGGTGGGTGGACGGTTCCAGAGGAGATTCCGACAAAGTCAGATATCTCTGTAAAAATGAGCGCAGATATGAAGAAACGCGGAATTGCATTTGTGGGACCCGTTATTACATATTCTTTTCTGCAGGCGGTTGGAATTGTGAACGATCACCTTGCAGGATGTGAATACAGAGTGGCGGATGCGGGAACTGTCGGGAATGTGATAGATGCCTATATTCGTAAACAAAATAAAACAATACAGCCCCGCTTAAATTATATTAGAAATACAATCCGTATCGCCATCCCGGAAGCGGAGGAACGTATCAGCTGGTCGATGCCTACTTACTGGAAGGGAAGAAACATCATACATTTTGCCGCCGCAAAAAAACATATGGGGATTTATCCAGGTCCAGAAGCAATCGCTGTCTTTACAGACCGCTTAAAGGACTATAAAACATCTAAGGGTGCGGTTCAGTTCCCCAATAACAGAGATCTTCCGTTAGAACTGATTTCCGAAATCGCAAGATGGTGTTTTCAGAGAAATAAAAAGTGATACATAAAAAGCAAATCAGATGCCATTTGGAAGACAGGGGAGAGAAGTGGGAATGAACAAGAAGTCATTTACTGAAAGAATTCTGCAGACAGTGTTGTTTACTTCACTTGTTATCATTCGGGATTAGTTTTGTTCCGGAAGGTGATAAACGTTCTCTGAAGGAGATTCTTGACGAGAGTGATAAAAAGATGTACGAGCATAAAACAAAAAATAAAGAGAGTCGGGAAACATGCAGACTGCAGAGTTAATCTATAAAATTGACAAAAATCTAAATTAATATTTTTTCTTCAGGCGTCTCTATCTGGGGACGCTTTTATGATGAACTTAAAAATCAGATATAACAATGTTATGTCAACAGCGATTCTGCTATGACAATATGATATAGTAGGGGTATCAACGGTGTAACTGATGAGGAAGTAGTGCAGACCACGTTCAGGAGGATTGCCGGATGAATAAACGCAGGGTCGGATCTGTATACGAAGAGAAGGCTGCGGAATATCTGGAGAAGGACGGATACAGAATTCTGAAAAGAAATTTTTACTGCCGCAGCGGGGAGATTGACCTGATCGCTTCCGGGAAGGAAGGTTCGGATTCGGTTCTCGTGTTTGTAGAAGTGAAATACCGATTTTCAGACAGCATTGGTCTCCCGGAAGAGGCAGTTACGCCTTTAAAGATAAAAAAGATCTGCAGGGCGGCGGATTATTACCGTATCTGTAACGGTATTCCGGAAGACCGCACCTGCAGATTTGATGTCATAGCCATTCAGGGTGATAAACTGAGACACTATAAAAATGCTTTTCCTTATATAAGGTAGAACAAAATGTCCTGCTGTGCTTTACCGCGGCTTTACCTGTGCCGCTTCAGCAGCTTGTTGATCTTCAGCGTATTGTCTCTTACCTTATTAATGGAAACGTCATGATTCAGCGTATCAACAATGCTTGCCAGATATTTTCCCATTTTTGCTGTAGCGTACCAGGGACGGGAAAGAAGCTCCGGCGTCTGGTAGATCAGATTGGTGGTTATGACCTTGCTGATGATTCCCTTTTCATAATATTCGTCAAATTTCTCCAGACCGTCCGTAAAAAGACCAAATGTTGTGCAGACAAACACATTTTCCGCACCGCGTTCCTTCAGCTGGGATGCCACGTCCAACATACTTCCGCCGGAGGAAATCATGTCATCAATGACAATGCAGTTTTTCCCCTTTACAGAATCTCCAAGAAATTCATGAGCGACGATGGGGTTTTTCCCATTTACAATTACGGAGTAATCCCGCCGCTTGTAAAACATTCCCATATCAACGCCGAGAACATTGGAAAAATAGACGGCCCGGCTCATGGCGCCCTCGTCAGGGCTTATGATCATCAGACTGTTGTTGTTGATCTGCATATCCGGGTAGGATTTCAGAAGCGCTTTCAGGAATTGGTAGGTCGGAAAGAAATTGTCAAATCCGTGCAGAGGGATGGCGTTCATCACACGGGGATCGTGTGCGTCGAAGGTCAGGATGTTGGTAACGCCCATGCTGCTAAGTTCCTGCAAGGCCATTGCGCAGTCCAGAGATTCTCTTCCGGTACGCTTGTGCTGGCGTCCCTCATACAGAAAAGGCATAATAACGTTCACACGGTGAGCCTTTCCGTTTACTGCCGCGATGATTCGCTTCAGGTTCTGATAATGATCGTCCGGGGACATATGGTTTGTCTGGCCGAATTCCTTATAGGTGATGCTGTAATTTGCCACGTCTACCAGAAGAAAAAGGTCTACACCTCGCACCGATTCCGAGATACTGCCCTTAGATTCTCCGCTGCCGAAGCGGGGGCAATCACAGTCTGCCAGAAAGGTTTTTTCCGCATATCCGTATAGCTTTTCCTTGGAAGGATTTGCTTCTACGATTTCCTGTCTGAATTGAACCAGAAAATGGTCGATGGTTTTTGCCATATCTTCACATCCGGGAAGTGCGATCAATTTAAGCGGAGCGACCGGCATGGAATGGATAAGGTAATTGGTATTGGTCATAATGCCTCCTTAGATCAGGCTGTCTGCATTTTCCGGAGGATCGGAAAAACAGGATGGCTGTAAATGAAAAAGTCCAGAAGTTAAATTATTATTACCGGACGTACACGAAAATAATAGCAACTCATTCATGCAGTGTCAATGCAGCTTCCTTGCTTTTTGCAGGTTATCTTGCTATGATAATTCAGGTATATACGGAGGAGAATATGACCAGAAGCAGACATATAGTCCGGGCGGTAAAACCGGGAAGTATTGCGGAAGAAATGAATATGGAACCCGGAGATGAAGTCCTGGAAATTAACGGCCGGAAAATACAGGATATTTTTGACTATCAGTTCCTGGCAGAGGACGAACAGATTACGGTTCTGATACGGAAAAAAAGCGGAGAAGAGTGGGAACTGGAAATTGAAAAGGACGAAGATGAGGATCTGGGAATTATTTTTGAGAATAGCCTCATGGATGAATACCAGTCCTGCCGGAACCGCTGTATTTTCTGCTTTATTGATCAGATGCCTCCCGGAATGAGAAAGACCCTGTATTTTAAGGATGACGACTCGCGTTTGTCGTTTCTTCAGGGAAATTATGTCACACTTACCAATATGTCTATGGATGATATCCGGAGGATTATCCGGTACCGGATGGAGCCTATCAATATATCTTTTCAGGCGACCAATCCGGATCTGCGCTGTAAAATGCTGAACAACCGCCATGCGGGAGATGTTCTGGAAAAGGTGCGCCTACTTTCAGACGCCGGGATTCTTATGAACGGACAGATTGTTCTGTGCAGAGGAATCAACGATGGACAGGAATTGGAACGTTCTATTCGTGATCTTCTGGAATTTCTTCCGAATCTGAGAAGTGTTTCTGTCGTTCCTGTCGGACTCTCCAGATTTCGAGATGGTCTTTATCCCTTGGAACCATTCACCAGGGAGGATGCGGAAGTCGTGCTGGACCAGATTGAGGACTGGCAGAAAAAACTGTTCTCCCAGTGGGGGCTTCATTTTGTTCATGCGTCTGACGAATGGTATCTTCTGGCCGAAAGACCACTTCCTGAAGAGGAGAGGTATGACGGTTATCTTCAGCTGGAGAATGGCGTAGGCATGCTTCGGCTTCTGCAGACGGAGACAGAGGAGGAACTTTCCTGCCGTAAAGGGGGGTTCTGCAGCAGGTCTGCTTCGATTGCTACCGGGGAGCTGCCTGCTCCGCATATACAGAAGCTGGTGGAGAAAACAGCAGAAAAATACACAGGGTTGAATATTTGCGTCTATCCGATCCACAATGATTTTTTTGGAGAAAGAATTACGGTGTCCGGGCTGATTACCGGACAGGATCTGATTGCGCAGGTAAGAGGGAAGAAACTGGGAGAAGAACTTCTTATTCCTGCCAATATGCTGCGCGCAGGGGAAGAAATTTTTCTGGATGATATTACGGTATCACAGGTGGAAAAAGAACTGGGGGTACCGGTCCGGGTTGTGGATCCATCCGGGCAGGCATTCGTAAGAGCTTTGCTGGGAGAGGAAAACGGACAGAATCATAAAAGGAGGCAAAACTATGAGCAAGCCGATTGTGGCTATTGTGGGGAGACCTAATGTAGGGAAATCTACCTTGTTTAACGCGCTGGCCGGCGAGATGATATCCATTGTAAAGGATACGCCGGGTGTGACCAGGGATCGCATTTATGCAGATGTTTCCTGGCTGGACAGAGATTTTACCATTATTGATACTGGAGGAATTGAACCGGACAGCCAGGATATCATCCTTTCCCAGATGCGGGAACAGGCGCAGATCGCCATTGATTCGGCAGATGTGATTATTTTTATCACGGATGTCCGGCAGGGAATGACAGACGCGGATTCGCAGGTGGCGGATATGCTGAGAAAGAGTCGCCGCCCGGTGGTTCTTGCTGTCAATAAAGTGGATAATTACAAGAGCCAGCAGATGGATGTGTATGAGTTTTATAATCTGGGCATTGGAGAACCGTTTCCTATTTCTGCAGAGGGAAAACAGGGGATCGGCGATCTCCTGGACGCGGTCGTCAGCCATTTTCCGGAGCACAGCGGAGAGGAAGAGGACAGTGAAATTCCGAAAATAGCTATTGTCGGGAAACCGAATGTCGGAAAATCTTCCATTATAAATAAGCTGCTGGGAGAAAACAGGGTTATTGTCTCGGATATTCCCGGCACTACTCGTGATGCGGTAGATACGACTATTACAAGAAACGGGAAGGACTATCTTTTTATTGACACTGCCGGGCTTCGCAGAAAGAGCAAAATCAAAGAGGATATTGAGCGGTACAGTATCATCCGGACGGTCTCAGCGGTAGAAAGGTGTGATGTAGCCGTATTGATGATTGATGCCGCAGAAGGAATCACCGAGCAGGACGCCAAGATTGCCGGGATTGCCCACGACAGGGGAAAAGGGCTCATTATTGCGGTAAATAAATGGGATCTCGTGGAGAAAGATAACAGTACCATGAAAACGTATACGGAAAAAATACGGTCAGTGCTGTCTTTCGCCCCATATGCGGAGATGCTTTATATTTCCGCAAAGACAGGACAGCGGCTGAATAAGCTGTTTGATGCCGTAGACCAGGTGCTGGAGAGTCAGTCGCTGCGGATTCAGACTGGTGTGCTGAACGAAATTCTTACCGAGGCCGTTGCCATGCAGCAGCCGCCTTCAGACAAGGGCAGACGGCTGAAAATATTTTATATGACGCAGGTTTCCATAAAACCGCCGACATTCGTAATATTTGTGAATGACAAAAAGCTGATGCATTTTTCCTATCAGAGATATCTGGAGAACAGAATCCGGGATTCCTTCGGCTTTCAGGGTACGGCGATTCATTTTATTATTCGGGAGAGACAGGAGAACGGGGAATCATGACTGCCAGAGTTTTATGTCTGCTAATCGGATACTGCTTCGGCCTTTTTCAGACGGGCTACTTCTACGGAAAAAGAAGAGGAGTGGACATCCGCACGATGGGAAGCGGAAATGCGGGTACAACCAATGCCCTTCGTTCCCTTGGCCTGAAAGCAGGACTGATTACCATGGCGGGAGATATTTTGAAATGCATTCTTGCGGTGCTTGTCACATGGCTGGTTTTCCGGAATGCCTATCCGGATCTGGTCCCGCTTCTGAAAATGTATACGGCGGCCGGAGTCGTGCTTGGGCATGATTATCCGTTTTTCCTGCATTTTAAAGGTGGAAAGGGTGTCGCGGCGACGGCGGGAATTGTCATAGCATTTGGAGATTTCCGGCTGATTGTTGTGGTTATTGGACTGTTTTTTGTCATCTTCTTTACAACGCATATCGTATCGCTGGCATCTTTGCTGGCTTATACAGTTTTTTGTGTCGGAATCTGGATTTTTACGCTGGTGGGAGATTACGGCCTGACCGGGGAGGCGAGGGCAGAACTGCTGATTCTTGTTACTGCTTTGACAGCCCTGGCTTATTACGGGCACCGGGGAAACATCAAAAGACTGGCACAGAAAAATGAAAGAAAAACGTATCTGCACAGAAAAGAAGAAAAAGAGCATCACTAGACTAGAACAACAGGAGAAAGAAGCATGGTCAGAATAGGGATGATCGGATCCGGCAGCTGGGGAACAGCCCTGGCATGGCTGCTAGCGAATAATGGGCATGAAGTTGAGGTCTGGTCTCATAAAGAAGAGATGACAAGAATGTTCCGGGAGCATCACGAGAATGCGGATAAGCTGCCGGGCGTCATTTTGCCGAAAACCATGGCTTTTACCTCGGATCTGCAAGAAGCCTGCAGGGACAAGGATATATTAGTCCTCGCGGTTCCTTCCCCGGCTGTCCGGAGTACCGCCAGGAAGATGAAGGAGTACATCCGGTTCGGTCAGCTGATTGTAAGTGCTGCCAAGGGTATCGAAGAGGATACGCTGGATTATATGACAGATATCATTGAGGAAGAAATACCTCAGGCAAATGTGGCGGTACTATCCGGTCCCAGTCATGCGGAAGAGGTCGGAAGGGGGCTTCCGACTGCCATTGTAGCAGGCGCGCGGGATAAAAAGTCTGCAGATATGGTTCAGATGGTTTTCATGTCACCGGTTTTCCGCGTCTATACCAGTTCGGATCTACAGGGAATACAGCTGGGAGCAGCACTGAAAAACGTAATTGCCCTTGCCGCCGGGATTGCGGACGGGATGGGGTATGGAGATAATACCAAGGCGGCGCTGATTACCAGGGGAAGTGCAGAGATCGCAAGACTGGGAAGCAGCATGGGCGTTCATATGGAGACGTTGTACGGATTGTCCGGAATCGGCGACCTGATTGTGACCTGTGCCAGTGCGCACAGCCGGAACCGCAGAGCCGGGTACCTGATGGGACAGGGGAAAAGCATGGAAGAGGCCATGCGGGAAGTAAGTCAGGTGGTAGAGGGCGTATATTCCGCAAAAGCCGGCTTAAAACTGGCCAGGGAGTATCATGTAGAGATGCCGATTATAGAAGCTGTAAACCGGGTTCTTTTTGAGAATTGCCCCGCACGGGAGGAAGTGAAAAATCTTATGCTCCGGGACGGAAAGGATGAAATTGCGGAGTGGAGCTGAGAGAGGGACTGGGAGGAGCTATGTAACTGAAAATCACCGGTTGACAAATATACGGCGCTATTGTAAAATTTGCTTTGTCAGTCGGGGTTCTGGCTGATTGTTTGCGCGAGTGGCTCAGGGGTGGAGTACAACCTTGCCAAGGTTGGGGTCGCGGGTTCGAATCCCGTCTCGCGCTCTTTTTTATGCGAAAGGGGGCTGCTCTGTGAGCTGCCCCCCTTTTGCATAAACCGAGTCCGGCCGGATATTCGAAGGTTCGAAGTCTCGTCGGTCCTGCGGCCGACTCGGTCGGCGCTTTTTTACAGGAGAAAGCTTATTATGGCATTATATCAGATCCCTTGTGACGGTTGCTGTGATTGCCTGCCATGTGCGGCGGATTTGAATATTCCGGAGATTTTCCGGATTTATAATCGCTTTCTGCGCGGCGAAGAGGCGGAGGCGCTGCAGGAGTATCACAGTTTGGCACACAAGGCAGATGAATGTATTCGCTGCGGAAGGTGTGAGAAGAGCTGCCACAACCGGATTGGAATCAGCGCGGTTATGTTCGGAATACCGGAAGAGATGGAATAGCAGTGCTTCTGATACATGGTTTCGGGTATTTAAGAACATTTCAGTAATTATTCGCAATTTGTTTTGACGTATAGATAGTAATATGTTATGATACTTGTTGAAATGAGACTAATTACAACCTGAAAATTCCGGAAGGAGTGTTTAGCTATGTATGATATTACGTCATTAGGAGAATTGTTGATTGATTTTACGCCTTGCGGAACCAGCGAAGCAGGAAGACAGCTGTTCGAGCAGAATCCGGGAGGCGCTCCTGCCAACGTACTTGTTTCTGTCAGCCGTCTCGGACAGAAGGCGGCTTTTATCGGCAAGGTCGGCGATGATATGCACGGCGCTCTCCTGAAAAAAACGTTAGAGGAGAACGATGTAGATACGTCCGGTCTTATTGTAGATCCGAATGTTTTTACTACCCTTGCATTTGTGACGCTCACAGATGGGGAACGTAATTTTTCGTTTGCCAGAAAGCCAGGCGCAGACACGCAGCTTCGGAAGGAAGAAGTTAATCTGGAGATTCTGAAAAACACCAGAATTTTTCATTTCGGCTCGCTTTCACTGACGGATGAGCCAGCCCGGAGCGCTACGATTTACGCGGTCGAGCATGCAAAGCAATACGGGGCACTTATCTCCTATGATCCAAATTACCGCGCGCCTCTGTGGAAAGACAGAGAGACTGCGGTGAAAGGAATGCGTTCCGTAATCAAATATGTGGATATCATGAAGATTTCGGATGAGGAGACGGCACTTCTGACGGACGTTGATGACCCGAAGAGGGCAGCGGAAGCTCTTCTACGGCAGGGGGTAAAGTGTGTGGTAGTTACCCTGGGGAAAGATGGCGCTATGCTGGTTACGGAAAAAATCTGCGTACAGGCTCCCGCTCAGACCAGAAAGGTGGTAGATACCACTGGTGCCGGGGATTCTTTCTGGGGCGGACTTCTTTCCAGGTTCGCCAGGTATCATGTAAATCCTGCGGAGATTTCGGAAAGCCAGGCGGCGGAGTTTCTTCGTTATGCGAATATCGTTGCGGGATTGTGTGTGGAAAAACGTGGGGCGATCCCTGCAATGCCTTATCAAAAAGAGGTGGAGGACATCTTTAATCTGAGGCTGGATAAATTTTAACAGAAGGATGGATAAGAATGAGAGATCAAAAAAGACGCAGGATGTTTGCAGCCGTGCTTGCCGTTCTGCTTGCCGCGATGATGATTATATCGCTGGCAGTGGTGATGGTTCAGGCAGATGAACTGCAGGCTGTTCCGGTCAGTTCTTCGGAAGAGGCAGTAACTTCCTCGTCGGGCTTGGAAGACGTCAGCGGTACTTCGCGGGTACAGGGGCAGGCGGGCACGGATGCGGGTACTGTGGACAGTTCTCGTAAAGTTTATATTGAAAATATTGATGTAACAGATATGACAGAGGACGAGGCCGATGCCGCGGTAAAAAAGAAAATGGAAGAGCTTTCCGCGGACACAATTGTCTTTCACGGAGGCTGCCATACGTATGAGACGACAGCAGGGGAACTGGGCTTAGCTTATGCAAACACAAATATCGTGAAAGAAGCTCTCTCCATCGGGACAAAGGGCAGTGCCCTGAAGCGTTTTCTCGCCAATCGTTCCATGGCGGAAAACGGTCCGATTACTCTCTGTCTGGATCTCACGGTAGATGCCGGCAAGGTGAAAGAAACGGTAAAGAATTCCGAGTCTGTTTTAAACTGCGAACCGAAAAAAGCGGGCCTGAAGAAAAATTCGGATAATACTTTTTCCATCACGGAGAAAGAGGACGGATGCAAAATCAACGAGGATGCTGCTGCCGCGACCGTTGTAAGCTATATGGATAACGAGTGGCACGGCGGAGAAGGCGGGGTTGTTCTGGACGCGGATATCACGCAGGCAGAGGACAGCACTGATCAGCTAAAGGAAGTTACAGATGTCCTTGGAACCGGTACTACACAGTATTCCAGGGACGAGGCTAACCGGGATACCAATATTACTCTTGCGGTAGAAAAAATAAACGGTACGGTGGTTTATCCCGGAGAGGAATTCTCCGCAAATAAGACAATCGGGCCGCAGACGGCCGAGACCGGATTTAAACTGGGCGGAACCTATGCGGACGGGGGCGTCATTCAGACATATGGCGGCGGTGTCTGTCAGGTAACCACAACGCTTTATCAGGCTGTTCTGCAGGCAGAGCTGGAAGTAACAGAACGCCATAATCATTCCTTCCTGGTCAGCTACGTTACACCGGGACTGGATGCAGCTATCGCGGAAGATTATATGGATCTGAAGTTTGTCAACAGTACCGATTACCCGATCTATATTGAAGGGTCTGTGGATGAAAGCGGAAATATTGTCTTTAATATCTATGGACATGAATACCGTGAGTCCGGCAGAAAAGTCGTTTATGACAGCCATATTCTGGAATATAAGGATTATGATGTCGCATACAAGGCAGATCCCAATGCGGACTTTGGCTCTCTTGCGGTAACCGGGGGACAGGAAGGTCTGGATTCTGAGCTTTACAAGCTCGTATATAATGGGGATGAGCTGGTCAGCAATGATCTTTACAGTACCAGCACCTACGATCCGATGGATACGACTTATACAGCGGGTACGAAGAACGCAACCAGTGCGACGATCACGGCGATCAACCAGGCTATCGCAGACAAGAGCCTTACGGAGCTGCAGAGCGCTATTGCAAACGGCAGCACGGTGGATTCCGGTACGCAGCAGTAATTTCATGATGAAAGCTGGTACGGCCAGTGGCGATTCGGTTTTATGCGATATGAGGCGAGAACTCACATAAGTAGACAGTTTTACAGGTGCCGCCCGGCAACTCAGGCGGCACCTGATTTTTGAAATGTGAAATATTGCGGCAATTCATAGGATAAATTTTGACAGAAAAGACAGGGAAAAGAATGAAAACAGGAAAACTTCCGGAGGCGGTACTCCTTCGATCAGTAATTCGGCAGGTAAAACACAGAAGAGATGATGTACTGGCGGGGCCGGCGGTAGGCGTGGACTGTGCGGCGATTGCGCCTGGCGATGGAGAAGTGATTGTTCTGTCTACAGACCCTATCACCGGAACAGTGAAGGATCTTGGAAATCACTGTATTCATGTGACGGCAAATGATATAGCGGCTTCAGGTGCAGAGCCGATCGGCGTGTTGCTTACGTTCCTGCTTCCACAATCGCTGGAAGAGCCGGAATTGAGGAGCATGATGCAGGAGGCGGAGACAGCCTGCGCTTCGCTTAATATGGAAATCATCGGAGGACATACGGAGATCACAGAGGTGGTCAGGCAGCCGCTTGTCGTTGTGACCGGAGTGGGTAAAATCAGGCGGGATGTATTTCTTTCCCCCAAAAACATTCATCCCGATCAGGATATTATTGTGACAAAATGGATCGGGCTGGAAGCAACGACAATTCTGGCAAAGGAAAGAGAAGCTGTACTGAAAAAGCGCTTTTCCGCGGATTTTATGAATACTGCCAGGGAATTTGACCAATACCTCTCGGTCGTTCCGGATGCCCGTATTGCCATGCAGACAGGCGTTGTATGCATGCACGACATTACAGAGGGAGGGGTTTTCGGAGCCCTCTGGGAGGTGGGAGAGGCCGGAGAAGTCGGAATTGATGCGGATCTTCGAAAAATTCCGATTCGTCAGGAGACGGTGGAAATCTGCGAGTTTTTTGATGTCAATCCCTATCAGATCATGTCCAGCGGATCCATGCTGATGATTACAGACAACGGACAGAAGCTTGTCGACGCCCTGGAACAGGGCGGGATACACGCCGCCGTGATTGGCCGGACGACTGGCGGGAATGACAGGATTCTTCATAACGGAGAAGAGATCCGGTATCTGGATAGACCGCAGGCAGACGAGCTCTACCGGGCGATGGAAAGGAAATTCAGCTGACGATGGCACATTTTAATATTGTTCTTCATGAACCGGAGATTCCATCCAATACAGGAAATATCGGGAGAACCTGCGTAGCTGCGGGCGCCAGCCTGCATCTGATTGAGCCGCTGGGGTTTTATCTGACGGATCGATATATCAAGCGTGCAGGAATGGATTACTGGAGCAGCCTGGATCTGCACAGATATATAGACTATCAGGATTTTACGGAAAAAATTCCGCAGAATGCAAAAATCTATTACGCGACAACCAAGGCGCCTCAGATATACACGGACGTACATTTTGAAGACAACTGCTATATTATGTTCGGCAAAGAAAGCGCAGGAATTCCAGAAGACATACTCTACGCGAATCAGGCAACGGCAATCCGCATTCCCATGTTGGAGACCATCCGGTCTTTGAATCTTGCGAATTCTGTGGCTATCGTTTTATATGAGGCGCTCCGGCAGCATGGGTTTGACCACATGCAGGGAACCGGACATCTGCGCAGCCGTCCGTGGAACTAAATATTATAATTCACCGGCTGGGCATAAATAAGCGTGCCTTTGTGAGATCTCTGTGGGGCAAGGGGCTATTGCGCAACCGTCCGCAGATCATCTGCATGCTCCAGAGTAAAATCAAATTCCGTGCCAACCCCTTCTGTGCTGACAACCGTAATATTCTGGTTGTGCATATTGATGATTTCTTTTACGATCGCAAGACCAAGTCCGTTTCCTTTTCTTTCTCTGCCCCTAGAGGCATCTGTCTTGTAGAAGCGTTCCCAGATTTTATTCAGAGACGCGGCAGGGATACCGCATCCGCGATCTCTGACTGACACATGAACCCTGCCATGGCGGATGGAAGTCTCAATCCGGATAGAAGAGCTGTCCCTGCTGAATTTTACGGCATTGTCAATCAGATTATAGAGAACCTGCTGAATTTTTTCCAGATCTGCGGACACCAGAAGCTGCTCTCCGGTCAGGACAAGATCAAATGAAATCTGCCGCGGTGTGCAGATTCCCTCAAAGGTTGCCGCGGTATCCCGGATTATCCCGTTGATATCAAAGACGGTGATGTTTAGTTTGCTTTGCTTCTGGTCAATGCGGTTAAGAGAAAGAATACCGTTGGTCAGCTTGGTCAGTCTTTCGGTTTCTGCCAGGACGATGCGCAGGTATTTCTCCTGCATCTCCGGCGGAATGGTTCCGTCTAAAATTGCTTCCACGAATCCTTTCATGGACGTAAGAGGGGAGCGGAAGTCGTGAGAAACGTTGGCGATAAAGTTCCGCTCGTATTCCCCGCTCTTGTTGAGCTCGTCCGACATATAATTCAGTGAGGCGGCAAGTCTGCCCATTTCATCGTGCGAATTTACAGGTATATGGTAATTCAGGCGGCCGTCCGCATATTCCCGGATCCCTGTCTGTATTTTCCGCAGAGGGCGGAGGATTGTAAGGTATAACAGAATAAAAACAGTCAGGAACAGAATGTAGACAATGATGCTGAGAAGATGGATAATGGCCAGAATTTCCTCGCGATCCGCGAAAATATTATTCATGGGCTCATGAATGGCAATATAACCGCGGATGTCCAGATTCCCTGTAACCGGGCTGAGAACGGTCAGATGATCTTCGGAGTAATAGTCAAAAAAGGTGCCTACGCTGTAATAGCCGCTCCCCAGCTTCAGCGGGTCAAAGCCCTCCAGAACCGGATATTCCGCATCTTCTGAAGCTTCCGAAACAGATTCCTGGGCTGTGTTCATATAGATGGTTCCGTCCGAACCGAGCAGCCATATTTCACAGTCCTGATATCCGGCCAGAGCATGGAGATTCCGGTAGAGACTGCTGAAAGAATCCTCGTCAATCCCATTTGTCAGTACATCAGACTGGGAGATTTTAGCAGCCTCCTTGTACAGCTTGAGACCTTCTGATTTCACCAGACGGTGCTGAACCAGGTGTGACCCCAGCGTGGATATCAGGACAAATTCCGCAATTCCGATGACGGCAAAAATCAGTATAAATTTATGAATCAATTTTATATGCATCGTGTGATCTCCGTGCTGTGAAAAAGATTCAGACGGAAACTTTTTTACAGTGTTTTCACTTCAAATTTGTAGCCGACGCCCCATACCGTAGCGATAGACCAGTTCTCATTATCGCTGATTTTTTCCCGGATCCTCTTGATATGAACATCGACAGTCCGCGTATCTCCTGCATATTCATATCCCCAGATGTGATCCAGAAGCTGTTCTCTGGTAAAGACCTGATTAGGCTGAGAAGCAAGAAAATACAGCAGTTCGATTTCCTTGGGAGGCATGTCCAGAGTGGTTCCCCGATAGGTCACGGAATAGTTGGTAAGATTTATGACAAGATCCGGGTATTCTGCTATCTTTGCCGGGGCGGACGCGGGAAGAGAAACGGTAGGAGCCGGTTCCGGCGTAAACCGGCGCAGCACCGCCTTGACTCTTGCGACCAGTTCCTTGGAATCGAAAGGCTTTATCATATAATCGTCCGCTCCCATTTCCAGCCCCAGAACCTTGTCAAATACCTCCCCTTTGGCGGACAGCATGATGATCGGGGTGTTGGATTTATAGCGGATTTTCCGGCACACCTCATAGCCGTCCACACCGGGCAGCATCAGATCAAGAAGAACAAGATCCGGGCGGAAGGAAGAAAATTCTTTCAGCGCGGATTCCCCGTCATTTACGATCATGCACTCAAAGCATTCCTTTGTCAGATAGAGAGAGATCAGTTCTGCAATATTGTTGTCGTCATCAACTATCAGTATTTTCTGTTTTACTGCCATATCCGCTCCTGTTCTTTCCAGATGACTGTTCCCTGTCACTGTTTGAATTCAACAATTGTAACGCCGGCATCCCCCTCACCGTATTCGGCCAGATGGAAGTCTGCGACATGCTTTTGGGTTCTCAGATAATTATGGATCCCCTTTCTGAGAGCGCCGGTTCCTTTTCCGTGGATGACGCGTACACTCTTCAGATGGGCAATGTAGGCGTCATCCAGATATTTATCCAGTTCCGCCACGGCTTCATCGACGGTCTTTCCGAGAAGATTGATTTCAGAGCTTACGGAGGCGGATTTGTTCATCCGTATTTTTCCGGTAGACGTGCGGGTCATTTTCGGTGTAATGATTTCCGGTTCGTCTGCCAGCTCCAGATCGTCCATATGAACTTTAGTGCGGAGGATCCCGCACTGCACAAAAAGATTACCTCTGGAATCAGGCCTCGTGTTTACGGTTCCCTTCAGATTCATGCTGAGGATCCGCACGGGTGTTCCAGGAGTAAGATCCTGCGGCCGCGGCTTTTTCCCTGGCTGCCTCAGCTCGGAAGCTTTTACAGCTGTGTGGGAAGTGGTCTTATCCATCTGTTTCCGGAGTTCGTTTCGTTTGCGCTCCATTTCTGCAGAGTTAACTCCTGCCTTACCGAATTTTCGGAATTCCTTCATGGTCTGGTCGGCGTATTCTTTGGCCTCCTGAAGAACCGCATGCGCTTCTTCATTTGCCCTGGAGAGAATTCGATCCTTCTGCTGTTCCAGCGTTTTTTCCCTGCTTTTCAGCTCTGTTTCACGCCGGGACAGAGTTTCCTCCAGCCGTTCCAGATCCGCTTCCTTGCGCTCCTGTGCAACCCGGTTCTCTTCCAGACTGGACAAAACATCCTCGAAGGAAGCATCCTGTTCGCTGATTTGTTTTCTGGCATCCTCGATAATGGATTCCGGAAGACCCAGCTTCAGGGAAATAGCAAAGGCATTGCTTTTTCCGGGAACTCCAATCAGCAGGCGGTAGGTCGGCTGAAGTGTTTCTACATTAAATTCACAGCTGGCATTTTCTACACCTTCTGTGGTCAGGGCATAAACCTTCAGCTCACTGTAATGGGTGGTGGCCATTGTCCGGACACCCTTCCGGTGAAGGTAGGAGAGAATGGAAATAGCCAGTGCAGCACCTTCCGCCGGATCGGTGCCGGCGCCAAGCTCATCAAAGAGCACCAGTGAATTCCGGTCTGCTTTTTCCAGAAAAGAGACGATGCTTTTCATATGCGAAGAAAAGGTGCTGAGGGACTGCTCAATGCTCTGTTCATCACCGATATCCGCATAAACTTCACGGAAAACGGAAAGCTCAGAGCGATCTCCCGCCGGAATGTGAAGGCCGGACTGTCCCATCAGGGTAAGAAGTCCTGTCGTTTTCAGTGAAACGGTTTTTCCGCCAGTGTTCGGACCGGTGATTACAAGAAGATCAAAAGTTTCTCCCAGACGTATATCAATCGGAACAACTTTGTGCTTTTCAATCAGAGGATGCCGGGCTTTGCGCAGGTTGATCCGGCCATCTGTATTAAAAACTGGCCTGGTGGCATTCATAACAAGCGCCAGCCGAGCTCTGGCAAAAATAAAATCCAGTTCAGCAAGATTTTCATAGTTATAGCGAAGTGTTTCAGTGTAAACAGATGCGTCTGCGCTCAGTTCTGCAAGAACCTTCGCAATCTCTTCCTGCTCGCGTATTTCCAGCTGCCGGATTTCATTATTAAGCTTTACCACCGACATCGGTTCGATAAAGAGAGTGGCTCCGGTAGAGGACTGATCGTGGATCATTCCGGGAACCTGGGAACGGTAGTCGGAACGGACAGGCAGGCAGTAGCGGCCATCCCTCATGGTGATCACCGCATCCTGCAGGGCTGTCCGCAGATTTCCGTTAATCATACTGTTCAGCTGTGCGTGAATTTTATCACCGCAGCTTTTAATGGAGCGGCGTACCTGACGAAGGCCGGCGCTTGCGTCATCTGCTATTTCATCTTCCGAAAGAATTGCTCTCCGGATGTCGGAAGCCAGGGAGGACACAGGCTCCAGCAGATCAAACATAGGATCCAGGGAATCCTCCGGTGTATCCTCTCGGTCATGACGTCCGTATGCCTTTACACGGGCAGTATTTTCCAGAAGAGAAGCAATATCAAGCAGTTCTCTGGTTGTCAGGGAGGCTCCGACTTCCAGCCGCCGTAAAGACGGTCGGATGTCATGGACACTTCCGCAGGAGAATCCGCTGTTCCGGATCAGGCGGCTGAGCGCGTCAGAGGTTTCTGCCTGCATTTTCTGAATATCCTCCAGTTCTGTGGAGGGGAACAGAGAACGGCATTTTTCTCTTCCGGGGTCAGAGGTGGCACAATCCGTAAGATGTTGCCTGATTTTATCAAATTCCAGTATTCTAAGTGCTTTTTGGTTCATAATTCTATTCCTGTATTACTTTTTTATAGCCTTTCTGCAGCCGCAATAAACTGTGGCAGCAGCCATGCCTATTGTACCGTAAAATCGGCGCACATGAAAGAAGCATTCGCATTTCCAGCCGCAAACCTCCGTGCCGCAGGGCGTCACTCCATGCTCATACTTGTTGTCGTTTCTGAAGCGAAAGCTTCCTGGTCCGCAAGCGACCCGTAAGCTTTTGCTTCGAAACTGGACCTCCAGGTTACAGATGCAGCATGTATAAGTCCTACGCGCTGCTTCGTTGCTTCGCAACTTAC
>OCTW011612064.1_pt1 | contig 22949 bp, 38 predicted proteins | sample 1539671 | NCBI WGS metagenome assembly OCTW01 (sample SAMN02144230, study PRJEB22623) | gut metagenome | biome: sheep rumen | host: Ovis aries | place: New Zealand | reverse complement strand
GCCGAAATGTACCCTTTGCCGCCCCAAAAGTAAACGCCACATGGCAAAAACAGCCCTCCCACGTTGCAAAACGGGCCACTTGCGGCGCCATGAGACTGACTTTTGATTCTTGAAGTTATGAAATTGAGTAGTTAAGAAGTTAAGTAGTTAAGAAGTTAAGCCGATGGTCAGGATTGTGATTTATTTGCAATTACTAAAGTCCCACAGAAATCGTAGAAATTCTCTGGTTCTTGATGAAGGAAACACCCTGTTTTTCATTTTCGGAAAAATTCTTATTATTATTCTTATTATTATTAGTATTTCTTACTATTTTCTTTTGGTTACTTTTCTTTTTCTTTCTTTTCGAGTTCTTGGATGTCTTCGGAATCTAAAATTTATGATAGACTTACACGGATTATTCGTTTTCTTAAACATGAATTACCAGAAATTAAGCGTGGATTACTATTAATTGCGTAACTTTGCACGACCAAGGAGTAAAGAATGATGGAAACTAATGAGATTCTGACGAACCTCGGCCTGACGGCTCTGAGCGAGATGCAGCAGAACGCGGTGGAGCTGATAAGCCACAATATGAATGCGGTGCTGCTGGCCCCCACGGGATCGGGCAAGACGCTGGCTTTCCTACTGCCGCTGGCCCGGAGCATACGCACGGACTGCGACGACGTGCAGGCCATGGTGCTGTCGCCAACCCGCGAGCTGGCCCTGCAGACCCTGACGGTGCTGACGGCCATGAAAACGGGCATAAGGGCTATGTGCTGCTACGGCGGAAGACCAGCCATGGACGAGCACCGCAAGATGGCGGCGCTGCGCCCGCAGGTGATTATCGGCACACCGGGCAGACTGAACGACCATATTGACAAGGGCAACCTGCGCACGCAGGGCGTGAGGATGCTGGTGGTGGACGAGTTTGACAAGATGTTTGAACTGAAGTTTCAGGACGAGGTGGAGGGCCTGCTGGGCAAGGTGCCGCAACGGCGCCGCTGCGTGCTGGTGTCGGCCACCGACATGGAGGAGATTCCGCTGTTTGCGGGCTTCGCCCATAAGATGCCGGCGGTGCTGAACTGGCTGGAGGGCGACCACGGCAGTGTGGCCGAGGGCATCAGCCACCACCTAGTGAGGTCGGAGCAGAAGGACAAACTGGAGACGCTGGACCACCTGCTGCGCTCTCTGGGCCGCGAGCAGGCGGTGGTGTTCGTAAACTACCGCGAGGCGGTGGAGCGCACTGGCAACTGGCTGAGGGAGGAGGGCCACAGCGTGAGCCTCTTCCATGGCGGCATGGAGCAGCAGGACAGGGAAGCTGCGCTGGCCTTGTTTCGCAGCGGCTGCGCCAATGTGCTGGTCTCGACGGAGCTGTCGGCCAGGGGCATTGACGTGCCCTCGCTGCAGAACGTGATTCACTACCACCTGCCTGCCAGCCGCGAGAACTACATACACCGCTGCGGACGCACGGGCCGCTGGGAGAACGGCGGGCGGTCGCTGGTGATTGTGGGGCCGGAGGAGGATGTACCGCAATATGAGGGGGTGGAACTGACGGACTACGCGCTGGAGCCGCCCTACCCTGCCCCGGCGAAACCCGAATGGGCGATGCTATACATTGGCCGCGGCAAACACGACAAGCTGGGCAAGGGCGACATAGTGGGGTTTCTGTGCAAGACGGGCGGGCTGAAGGCTGCCGACATCGGCATGATTGACGTGAGGGAGCGCTATGCCCATGTGGCTGTGAGGAGCAGCATGGTGAAGCAAACGCTGCGCAACATTGCGGGCGAGAAAATAAAAAAGATGAGTGCGAAGATTGAGCCGATAATTGCCCGCAAAGGAAACAAATAGTGCCTTTTTCTGCAAAAAAATCTTAAAAGCAGTAAAATCTGCTGCTGCTTCGACAAGGGGAAAGAAAAATTACCTTACTTTTGCAAGCAGAATAGAAACAAAACGAAAAACTGACGAATACTATGAAGAAGCTTGGAATTTTTGCCCTTTCGGCAGTGCTGCTGATGAGCAGCTGCGAGAGTTCTGACCAGTTTGGCGCTGCTGCCGGCGGCGGAGTGCTGGGTGCAATATTCGGTTCCGCCATTGGCGGGCTGATGGGCGGTCCGCGCGGTTCTGACGCAGGCACGGTGATAGGCATGGTGGCCGGAGCCGCCATGGGCGCCGCTGCTGCTGCTCCCACGGAGCGCGGCAAGAGCGACTATGACTACACTACCGACACATATAACCGCCACAGCAAGGTGGTATATTCCAGCCGCGGCGAGGATGCCGACCGCCTGGGACGTGAATTTGCCAAGGTGGAGATTCAGAACCTGCGATTCATCGACGGCAACAACAATCAGGCCATCGACGCCGGCGAGAATAGCAAGATTGCCTTCGAGGTGAAGAATAACGGCAGCCACACCATCTACGACATTGCGCCGGTGATATCGGTGAACGGCACTAAGCATATAGTGGTGTCGCCCACGGCGGTAATCAGCTATATTGATGCGGGTCAGGCTGTGAGATACACTGCCGAGGTGTATGCCAACCGCAGGCTGCGCAACGGCACGGCAGAGTTTACCATCAGCTTTGCCAAGGGTGACTACCTGTACAACATGACGAGCTTCCACCTCGCCACCCGCGGTAGGAAGTAGAAAAATACCGCGAAACTGACTAAAAAAAGGAGTATGCTCACTCCTGGAAATCCCTTGCCCACAATCTGCGGGCAAGAGTTTTCAATATGGTCAGGCCAGCCAGGCAAGCCAGCACCACGCCGAGGGAGTCTGCCAGGAAGTCAAGCCACTCGCCGCTACGACGACCACCGGTGCAATAAGCCTGCAAGAGTTCTATCACACCGCCCAAGGCCACCGGGACAACAAAGGCGAAAAGCACGAGAGCCGCAGCACCGAGAAAGAAGCCCCGCCTGTAATGGACACGCCAATACTCCAGCCAAAAGACACCGACTGTGCCACCGTACATGACGAGGTGGGTCCACTTGTCGATCATGGCGACGTCGCTGAGCGGGGTGTGGGGCGGAGTGAAAAAGCTCAGCACGAATATCAGCACCACGCTGATGGCCGTGAGGGGAAAGAGGCGGAGTGTCTTGACGGGAAATGTCATGGCTGTTTTTATGTTTTTTGTGACGCAAATATACGGAAAAAGTTCAATACCTGCCGTCCTATCATTGATAAATGACAATAAAAGGTTAACTTTGCCTGCATGAAGATACATCATTTACTTTATTTTGCAATGTCTGCCTTAGCCATAGTCAGCTGCACTGGCGAAGACCGCAGCGACGAGCAGCCTTTCGCCCCCACGGTGGAAACGGTGAGTGTGACGGCTGACGGCCCGACAGCATGGATGGAGGGGCAGGTTACGGCCTCGCCCAACAGCTCGTTGCTGGAGTGCGGATTCCGCTACGGCAACGACACTCTTACCTTATCAACTGACGCAGATCTGCATGACCTGTTCGTTGCCGAAACTGACACGCTGGAGTCAGGCATCTACTACGCCGTGGCTTTTGCGCGCAACGGAGTGGGCACCAATTACGGCGACACGCTGTGGTTTGAGATAGAGTGACCACCGGTGCTGTCCGATTATTATTGTCCGCTAACTTATTCCCCTGACAGCGATAATAAAAAAAAGAGGCGAATCCGCTATTGCGAATCCGCCTCAACGCTTATGAAAAAACTACTTTTACGCTGTCTTCTTTACTCTGCCTTGGGCTCCTCGGCAGGTGCCTCAGCTGCGGTCTCTGCGGTCTCCTCTGCAGGTGCTGCAACGGGTGCCTCCTCAGCGGCCTTCTTGGCACCGCGTGAACGGCGGGTGCGGGCCTTCTTGGGAGCCTTAGCCATATTCTCATCAAAGTCAACGAGCTCGATGAAGCACATCTGTGCGCCGTCATCCTTGCGGGTGCCGAGCTTGATGATGCGGGTGTAGCCACCGGGGCGGTTGGCAACCTTCTCGGAGATGGTGCCGAAGAGCTCCTTGATGGCCTCCTTCTTCTGAAGATAGGAGAATACTACACGACGGGAATTGGTGGTGTCGTCCTTGGAGCGGGTGATGAGGGGCTCCACATACTTCTTGAGGGCCTTTGCCTTGGCGAGAGTCGTAGTGATTCTTTTGTGCATGATCAGGGAGGTGGCCATGTTGGCAAGCATGGCAGCCCTGTGGGATGCAGTACGACTCAGATGATTGAATTTCTTATTATGTCTCATTGTTTAATCTTTTTCTACTTTATACTTAGAGATATCCATACCAAACGACAGATTCAGACTCTGGAGCAAATCATCAAGCTCCGAGAGCGATTTCTTTCCGAAATTACGGAACTTCAGGAGGTCGCTCTTATTGTATTTCACGAGGTCGCCGATTGTCTCGACGTTGGCTGCCTTAAGGCAATTGAGGGCACGGACAGAAAGGTTCTGATCTACGAGCTGCTGCTTGAGAAGCTGACGCATGCGGAGTATATCCTCATCGAAGGTCTCCTCCTCCTCGACGTCGGTATTCTCGAGGGAAATCTTGTCGTCAGAGAAGAGTGCGAAATGCTGAATCAGTATGCGAGCAGCCTCCTTGAGGGCTTCCTTGGGATGGATGGAGCCATCGGTGGTTACCTCAATAGACAGGCGCTCATAGTCGGTTTTCTGCTCTACTCGATAATCATCTACAGCATACTTGACGTTGCGGATCGGGGTATAGATGGAGTCAATGGGAAGGGTGTTTACATCAGTGCAGAACACACGGTTCTCCTCTGAGGGCACGTAACCGCGACCCTTGTTGATGCTCAACTCGATGGTCATGGAGGCCTTCGGGTCAAGATGACATATTACCAGCTCAGGATTGAGCACCTCGAATCCAGTAAGTACTTTGGCGATATCACCGGCCTTAAACTCTATGGTCTTTTCAACGGTAATACTAACCTTCTCTGTATCAAATTCACTTACAATCTGCTTGAAGCGTACTTGCTTCAAGTTGAGAATAATGTTGGTCACATCCTCCAATACCCCAGGCACGGTGGAGAACTCATGCTCTACGCCGTTGATGCGGATGGTGTTGATAGCAAAACCCTCGAGTGAGGAAAGAAGAATGCGGCGTAAAGCGTTTCCAATGGTCGTGCCAAACCCTGGCTCCAACGGGCGGAACTCAAATTTTCCGCAGGTTGGAGTGGATTCCAACATTACTACTTTATCAGGTTTTTGAAATGCTAATATCGCCATAATGAGATTATTATTTAGAGTACAATTCTACGATCAACTGCTCCTTGATATTCTCAGGAATGTCTGCACGCTCAGGCAGATGGAGGAACTTGCCGCTCTTGGAGGCCTCGTCCCACTCAATCCAGGGGTACTTGCTGTGATTGAAGCCTGCAAGGGCATCAGCAATTACCTCGAGAGACTTGGAGTGCTCACGCACGCCAACAATCTGACCGGGCTTGACAGAATAGGAGGGAATGTTGACCACTCCGCCATCTACCACGATATGCTTGTGGTTGACGAGCTGGCGGGCAGCTGCACGGGTGGGGGCGATGCCGAGGCGGAAGACTACGTTGTCAAGACGTGCCTCCAGACCCTGGAGCAGTGCCTCACCGGTAACGCCTGCTGAACGGGAAGCCTTCTCGAAGAGGTTGCGGAACTGGCGCTCGAGCACACCATAGGTGTACTTGGCCTTCTGCTTCTCAGCGAGCATGGTGCCGTACTCAGAAGACTTGCGACGACGATCGTGACCGTGCTGTCCCGGCGGGAAGTTTCTGTGCTCAAATGTCTTATCGGGTCCGAAGATTGGCTCGCCAAACTTACGGGCAATTCGTGTTTTGGGTCCTGTATATTTAGCCATCTTAAAATGTTTTTCTTAAATAGTGGATTGATAAAATATTATTACACTCTTCTTCTCTTGGGAGGACGGCAGCCATTGTGAGGCAGCGGGGTAACGTCGATGATTTCGGTTACCTCAATACCTGCACCATGAACGGTGCGGATGGCAGACTCGCGTCCCTGGCCAGGACCCTTAACGTAGGCCTTCACCTTGCGAAGACCAAGGTCATAGGCTACCTTAGCACAATCCTGAGCGGCCATCTGGGCAGCATAGGGGGTGTTCTTCTTTGAACCACGGAAGCCCATCTTACCGGCAGAAGACCAGGATATCATCTCGCCCTCGCTGTTGGTGAGCGCTACGATGACATTGTTGAAAGAACTATGGACATGGAGCTGTCCTACAGCAGTAATCTTTACTACTCTTTTCTTTGCAGATACTGTTTTCTTAGCCATAACAGATTAATTATTTAGTAGCCTTTTTCTTGTTAGCAACAGTCTTCTTCTTTCCCTTGCGAGTACGGGCGTTATTCTTAGTGCTCTGACCGCGAACGGGAAGTCCATTACGATGACGCACGCCACGATAGCAACCGATGTCCATCAATCGCTTGATGTTCATCTGGGTTTCAGAACGGAGATCACCCTCAACCTTGAAGTTTGCTCCGATCACCTCACGAATTTTGGCAGTCTGTTCATCTGTCCAATCCTGCACCTTAATGTCGCGATCAATACCAGCCAGCTCAAGAATCTTGTTTGAGCGGCTGCGACCTATGCCATAAATATAGGTCAACGCGATTTCGCCTCGCTTGTTCTGAGGCAAATCTACACCAACAATTCTTATTGCCATATATCTAAATTGAGTTGTTTTTTGTTAGCCCTGACGAAGTTTGAACTTCGGGTTTTTCTTGTTAATAACATACAGACGTCCCTTGCGGCGAACTATCTTGCAGTCCGGGGTACGCTTCTTGATAGATACTCTTGTCTTCATATTGTGTTTGTTTTATTTGTATCTGAATACGATTCTGCCCTTCGACAGGTCATAGGGGCTCATTTCCAACTTTACCTTGTCGCCGGGGAGGATGCGGATATAGTGTAGGCGCATCTTACCCGACAGGTGGGCAGTAATCTGATGGCCGTTCTCCAGTTCAACACGGAACATGGCATTGGACAACGCCTCAAGGATTACGCCATCAAGCTCGATTGCAGATTCTTTTGACATAACTGTGGTTTACTAATATAACTTACCTTCTATTTGTTCTACTTCTTCGAAAGAAGACAGGATGTCGGCCTTACCGTTATGGATGGCTATGGTGTGCTCAAAGTGGGCTGCGGGCTTGCCGTCACGAGTGACGATTGTCCAGCCGTCGGACAGGATGCCTATCTCCCTGCTGCCCATTGTTATCATTGGCTCGATGGCTATGCAGAGTCCATTCTTTATCTGCTGGCCATTGCCGCGGCGGCCATAGTTGGGCACCATTGGGTCTTCGTGCATCTCGCGGCCAATGCCATGACCGCAGAGCTCTCTGACGACTCCGTAGGAGTGGCTTTCACAATGGTGCTGAACGGCGTAGCTGATATCGCCTATCCTGCGTCCTGCCAATGCTGCCTGGATGCCCAGATAGAGGCTTTCCTTGGTGGTCTTGAGCAACTGCCTGACCTCGGGGGCTACCTCGCCGACACAGAATGTGTAGCATGAGTCGCCATTATAGCCATTCAGCAGTGTGCCGCAGTCAACGGAGACAATGTCTCCCTCCTTTAGAGGGGTGTCAGTAGGGACTCCATGTACTACCTGCTCATTGACCGATGTGCAAACTGATGCCGGAAAGGGAATGCCCTCGCTATTGGGAAATCCTTTGAAGGTTGGTATTGCACCGTGGTCGCGGATGAAGGTGTCGGCAAGTTGGTCTATCTGACGGGTTGTTACTCCGGGTTTTATCATCCTTGCTATCTCGGCAAGCGTACGCCCCACGAGGAGGTTGGCTTGCCTCAATAGCTCTATTTCGTCTTCTGTCTTTAAGTAAATCATGTTAGTATGCACTTACGCCACGTGAGCGTGTGCGACCCGAACTCAGCAGTCCATCGTAGTGACGGACGAGCAAATGACTTTCAATCTGCTGGAGAGTGTCAAGCACAACTCCGACAAGAATCAACAGGGATGTGCCGCCGAAGAACTGGGCAAAGCCCTGATTGATGTCGAAATATCTTGCGAATGCCGGGAGGATTGCTATCAAGGCGATAAACAAGGAACCGGGCAGCGTAATGCAGGACATTACATTGTCAAGGTAGTCGGCAGTATTCTTGCCAGGCTTTACGCCTGGAATGAAGCCATTGTTGCGCTTCAGCTCATCTGCCATCTGAACCGGGTTGAGAGTAATAGCTGTGTAGAAATATGTAAAGGCGATAATCAATATCACGAATACAAAGTTATACAAGAAGCTATTCATGTCAAGAAGGTTGCTCAGCACGGCGCTGTTCTCACCTCCGCTGCGTGCCATGGTAACGGGGATAAACATCAATGCCTGGGCAAAGATGATAGGCATTACGTTAGCAGCAAACAGCTTGATGGGGATATACTGACGTGCACCACCTACCTGCTGTCCTCCCTGCACGCGCTTAGCGTACTGTACAGGCACCTTGCGGACGGCCTGAACCAAGAGAACGGCAGCTGCTATCACGACAATGAGGGCAATGATCTCGAACAGGAACTTAACCAGACCACCGGCACCGGGAGAGGTGAGGGCTGTTACGAACTCCTGGCCAAGAGCCTGGGGCAGACGGGCGATGATACCAATCATAATAATCATGGACACACCGTTGCCGACACCCTTGTCGGTGATACGCTCACCAAGCCACAGGATGAACATGCTGCCTGCGGCAAGGATGATGGTTGAAGTCAGAAGGAACATACCCCAAGGCAGGGCATTGCTGATGGCACCGGCAGCCTGGGTCTGAAGATTGATGAGGTACATCGGAGCCTGGAACAGCAGGATGGCTATTGTCAGGTAACGAGTGTACTGATTAATCTTGCGACGGCCGCTCTCGCCCTCACGCTGCATCTTCTGGAAGTAAGGCACTGCTATTGCGAGCAGCTGCATTACGATGGAGGCAGAGATGTAGGGCATGATACCCAAAGCAAAGATTGAAGCATTGGAGAATGCACCACCCGAGAACATATCCAGCAGAGACATCAATCCGTCTTTGGTCTGATCCGAAAGAGATGTCAATCTCTGCGGGTCAATGCCGGGCAGGACAACAAACGATCCGAAACGATATATGGCGATGAACAGTATTGTGATGAGAAGACGAATCCTCAGGTCTTCTACACGCCATATATTCTTTAATGTCTCAATGAATTTTTTCATCTGTTATAATTTAGTTGCATTACCACCAAGTGCAGTTATTGCAGCCTCGGCTGATTTGGAGAATCCGTTAGCCTGAACGTCAATCTTGCTTGTCAGCTGGCCGTTGCCAAGTATCTTAACAAGCTGACCCTTGGAAACATAGCCGGCCTGGACGAGGTCCTGTACGGAAACAGCTGTCAGATTCTTTGCGTCAGCCAATGCCTGGATAACGTCAAGATTGATGGCCTTGTATTCCACACGGTTAATGTTCTTAAAACCAGACTTCGGAAGGCGGCGCTGCAAAGGCATCTGACCTCCCTCGAATCCAATCTTCTTCTTATAACCAGAGCGTGCCTTGGCACCCTTATGGCCACGAGTAGATGTGCCACCCAGGCCTGAGCCCGGGCCACGGCCAATCCTTCTCCTTGAATGAGTAGAACCTTCTGCAGGTTTTAATGTATGTAATTTCATATCTTTCGATTTTTTCTATTCAACAACACGTACCAGATGATGAACCTTCTTAATCATACCACGTACGGACGGAGTGTCCTCGTGTGATACGACTGCATTCATTTTTCTCAAGCCTAAAGAATCAAGTGTCCTTCTCTGGTCAATAGGAGCGCCGATGCGGCTCTTTACTTGCTTAATCTTAATGGTTGCCATAATACACTTTATCCTTTAAATACTTTTTCCAAACTAATGTTACGGGTCTCAGCAATAGTGTTTGCATCACGAAGCTCTGCAAGCGCAGCTACCGTTGCCTTGACAAGGTTGTGGGGGTTGGAGGAGCCCTTGGACTTGGCCAGGACATCTGTTACGCCAACGCTCTCGAAGACTGCACGCATAGCACCGCCGGCCACCACTCCTGTACCGGGAGCAGCAGGACGCATCAGTACGCGAGCACCACCAAACTTGGCCATCTGCTCGTGAGGAATAGTTCCCTTGAGCACGGGTACCTTGACGAGATTCTTCTTAGCAGACTCTACGCCCTTGGCAATGGCAGCAGAAACTTCACCAGCCTTACCGAGGCCATAGCCTACAACACCATTACCATCGCCAACTACCACGATAGCAGCAAATGTGAACGTTCTACCGCCCTTGGTTACCTTGGTTACACGGTTGAGCGCAACCAATTTCTCTGTAAGCTCTTCTGTGTTTATATTTACTCTACTTGCCATATCTTTTAAAATTTAAGACCGCCTTTGCGGGCGCCATTAGCTACTTCCTGAACTCTACCATGATACAGGTATCCGTTACGGTCGAAGACAACCTCGCTGATACCGGCCTCAGTGGCGAGCTTAGCAATTTTCTCTCCTACAATTGCGGCCTGCTCCTTCTTAGGCATCTTGTCCATGCCGAGGGATGAAGCGGAAACAATCGTAGTTCCGTTCTCGTCATTAATCACCTGTGCGTAAATCTGCTTGTTGCTGCGGAACACACAGAGGCGAGGCCTTGAAGCAGTACCCGAAATCTTATTGCGGACACGGAATTTAATCCTAATCCTTCTGTCTGTATTCTTTGTCATAGTCTTTAGTTTTTACGGGTTACTTTGCTGCCGCAGTCTTACCAGACTTACGACGGATAACTTCACCAACATACAAGATACCCTTGCCCTTGTAAGGCTCAGGCTTGCGGAACGAGCGAATCTTGGCACAAACGAGGCCAAGAAGCTGCTTGTCGCAAGACTCCAAAGAAATATACGGGCGCTTGTTTCTTTCCGACTTGGTAACAATCGAAATCTCCTTCGGGAGCTGCAAGTAAATGGGGTGTGTATAACCCAGCGAGAACTCAATAATCTGGCCCTCGTTGCTAACACGGTAACCTACACCTACGAGCTCCATCTCGCGCTTGTAACCCTCAGACACGCCAACAACCATATTGTTGACCAGTGAGCGATACAGACCGTGGAAGGCGTGCATCTGCTTGGGACTTACGGAATCATTCTTCTCGTCCATCTCAAAGGTGAGGTGACCATCTTCAAGCTTTACCAAGATAGAAGGATGCACATACTGGCTTAACTCACCCTTCGGTCCTTTTACGGACACTACATTATCCTTGATGTCAACAGTGACACCGGCAGGAATGTTAATCGGCAATTTTCCTATTCTAGACATGTGATTTCCTCCTTATTTATTAATATACATAGCAGAGGACCTCGCCGCCGATCTTCAGCTGTGAAGCCTCCTTGTCTGTCATCACTCCCTTGGAGGTAGAGATGATAGCTATACCTAAACCGTTAATTACCCGGGGCATTTCCTTGTAGCCAGTGTACTGGCGCAGGCCCGGTGTTGACACTCTCTGCAAGGACTTGATAGCGTTGGTCTTGCCAGAGGCGTCATACTTCAGGGCTATCTTGATAATGCCCTGCTTTCCATCCTCAACAAACTTAAAGTTGAGGATGTAACCCTTGTCAAACAGAATCTTGGTGATGTCCTTCTTCAGGTTAGAAGCAGGCACCTCCACCACTCTGTGCTTTGCATGAATGGCATTCCTGACACGAGTCAAATAATCTGCTATTGGATCTGTCATGATAAAATTGTTTTAATTAATCGGGAGAGCCCGACAATATTAAAAGTTAACTCTTTCTTTACTGTGCTGCTTATTACCAGCTTGCCTTCTTTACACCGGGGATGAGACCTGCAGAAGCCATCTCACGGAACTGAATACGCGAGAGGCCGAACTGGCGGATGTAGCCCTTGGGGCGGCCAGTAATCTTGCAGCGGTTATGAAGGCGAATGGGGTTAGCATTTCTGGGTATCTTCTGCAGCTTGCGAGCTGCCTCATAAGCCTCCACGGGATCGGAGGACTTATTGACGATATCCTTCAGAGTAGCGCGCTTTGCTGCATACTGGGCTACCATTCTGGCACGCTTTACCTCGCGTGCTTTCATTGATTCCTTTGCCATTATCTGTTAGTTTTTAGCATTTCTAAATGGAAGACCAAACTCTTTCAGAAGTGCATAACCCTCCTCGTCTGTAGGCGCACTGGTTACGAAAGTAATATTCATACCCTGAATGCGGTCCACAGCGTCGATGTTAATCTCCGGGAAGATAATCTGCTCCTCAATACCGAGAGTATAATTTCCTCGTCCGTCGAACTTGCCTGCAATACCCTTGAAGTCACGGATACGGGGCAGGGCAATCTTGACGAGCTTCTCAAGGAACTCATACATACGCTCACGGCGCAGAGTGACTCTGACGCCTACGGGCATCTTCTTACGAAGCTTGAAGTTAGCCACGTCCTTCTTGGAGATTGTGGCAACAGCCCTCTGGCCAGTGATGGCAGTGAGCTCTTCAATACCCACCTCAATGATTTTCTTATCAGCAGTTGCTGCACCAAGTCCCTGGTTGACCACAATCTTCTTCAACACAGGAATTTGCATTACAGAAGTGTAATTAAACTGCTTCTTCAATGCAGGAGCTATGCGCTCTGCATACTCTTTCTTTAGTTGTGCTGTATTTGCCATTACTTAATCTCCTCTCCAGATTTCTTAGCATAGCGTACGCGCTTGCCGTCTGCATTTAACTTACGGCCAATACGGGTAGGTTTGCCCGTCTTGGGATCTAACACATTAAGGTTGGAAATGTGTATCGGAGCCTCCTGCTTGACAATGCCTCCCTGAGGATTCTTGGCACTGGGCTTCTGGCTCTTGGATACCATATTTATACCTTCTACGATGGCACGCTGCTTTTCAACCAAGACTTTGAGAACCTTGCCTGTAGCACCCTTGTTCTCACCAGCATTGACAAAGACAGTGTCACCTTTCTTGATATGTAACTTACTCATTTGTCTAATTCTTTTTATTGTTAAAGAACTTCCGGTGCCAAAGAGACAACCTTCATGTTCACAGCACGCAGCTCGCGGGCAACGGGACCGAAGATACGGCTGCCTCTCAATTCATTGGCATTATTCAACAACACACACGCATTATCATCAAAGCGAATGTAGGAACCGTCAGCGCGGCGGATCTCCTTCTTTGTACGAACGATAAGCGCCTTGGAAACGGTACCCTTCTTGATTTCGCTAGACGGAATGACATTCTTTACTGTCACAACAATCACATCACCTACGGATGCGTAACGACGCCTTGTACCGCCAAGTACGCGGATACATAGACACTCGCGGGCACCGCTGTTGTCTGCAATCGTCAGTCTGGATTCTGCTTGTATCATATTACTTTGCTCTTTCTACAATTTTAACTACTCTCCATCTCTTAGTCTTGCTCAGCGGACGGGTTTCCATCAGCAGAACAGTATCGCCAGGATTGCACTCGTTGTTCTCATCGTGTGCGTGATACTTCTTTGTCTTAGAGACGAACTTACCATATATAGGGTGTTTCTCCTTGAAACGGGCTGCCACAACGATGGTCTTGTCCATCTTGTTGCTAACTACAACACCCTGCCTAGTCTTTCTTAGATTTCTTTCTTCCATAGTGACTCTCTTTACTTATTAAGTTCTCTTTGACGGAGCTCTGTCTTAATGCGAGCGATATTACGACGGTCAGCCTTAATCTTTGAAGGGTCAGCCACCGGAGAAACAGCATGAGTCATGAGCAACTGCTCGTATGCAGCCACCTCAGTTTCAAGTCTCTCCTGCAGTTCCTTTGTAGGAATCTCTCTAATTTCTGCGTTTTTCATAGTTTAGGCTTTTTCTTCGTAATCACGTCTAACAACAAACTTAGTAACAATCGGGAGTTTCTGTGCGGCAAGGCGAAGAGCCTCCTTCGCGATGTCATAGGAAACACCCTCTACCTCAAATAGGATACGTCCAGGGGTTACGGGGAACACGAAACCCACGGGGTCACCCTTTCCCTTACCCATACGTACGTCTGCAGGCTTCTTGGTGATAGGCTTGTCCGGGAAGATCCTGATCCAAACCTGACCCTGGCGCTGCATGTAACGAGTAACGGCCACACGAGCAGCCTCAATCTGACGGCTGTTTATCCACTCCGTTTCAAGGCTCTTGATGCCAAAGCTGCCGAAAGCCAGCTGGTTTCCGCGCTGGGCATTGCCTTTACTGCGACCTTTCTGCGGTCTTCTATATTTGGTTCTTTTAGGCTGTAACATAGCTTTCCTTTTTAGCGATTAGTACTTCTTCTGCGACGGTTAGGTCTGTCACCGCCTCTTCTGTTACCACCGAAACCAGGACGGCCGCCCTTCTCACTCTGCTGAGTGAAGTTAGGAGCCAGGTCCTTCTTGCCGTAAACCTCGCCACGACAAATCCAAACCTTGATGCCAAGGAGTCCGACCTTGGTAAGTGCCTCTGTCTGGCAGTAGTCAATGTCTGCGCGGAAAGTATGCAGCGGGGTACGACCCTCCTTATACATCTCCTTGCGAGCCATCTCGGCTCCGTTCAGACGACCGGTAATCTGGATCTTGATGCCCTCGGCACCCATTCTCATGGCGTTGGCAATGGCCATCTTGATGGCGCGGCGGTAAGCCACCATACCCTCAATCTGACGAGCAATGCTCTTACCCACAATCTGGGCATCCAATTCGGGCTTTCTTACCTCAAAGATGTTTATCTGGACATCCTTGTCGGTTATCTTCTTGAGCTCTTCCTTGAGCTTGTCAACCTCCTGGCCACCCTTGCCGATGATAACACCGGGGTGTGAGGAACAAACCGTGATAGTCACGAACTTCAGAGTACGCTCTATAACGATTCTGGATACGCTAGCCTTGGCAAGGCGAGCCTCAAGGTATTTGCGAATCTTGCTGTCCTCCAGGATGGAGTCGCCAAAATTCTTGCCTCCGTACCAGTTGGAATCCCAACCGCGAATAATACCTAATCGGTTACTTATCGGATTAATCTTTTGTCCCATACTTAATCATTTTTTGAATCAACATACAGCGTAACGTGATTTGAACGCTTACGGATTCTGTAACCTCTTCCTTGAGGTGCGGGCCTCATTCTTTTCAGAGTTACCCCTTCGTCAACATAAGCTTTACTTACATACAGTTCGCCAGCTTCGGCTTTTCTATCATTCTTCTGCTCCCAGTTGGCAATAGCAGAGCGCAGCAGCTTCTCCAGCGGATTGGATGCTGCCTTCTGTGAGAACCTCAAGGTGCCAAGAGCACGACCTACCTCCATGCCGCGGATCAAGTCTACGACGTAACGCATCTTGCGCGGTGAAGAGGGAACATTCTGCAGAGTTGCAAAATATTGAGTCTTACGGGCCTCTTTTTTAGCATTGGCCGCATTTCTTTTTCTTGCTCCCATTATATTCAATTTTTATTTTCAATCGTTAGACTCTCCTATTTCTTGTTACCGGCATGGCCGCCAAACTTGCGGGTAGGAGCGAACTCACCCAGCTTATGACCAACCATATTCTCTGTAACGTACACAGGGATGAACTTATTACCATTATGAACAGCAATGGTATGCCCAACAAAGTCAGGGGATATCATTGAAGCTCTAGCCCAAGTCTTAACTACAGACTTCTTGCCACTCTCATTCATAGCGAGAACTTTCTTCTCCAGAGATACTGCAATATATGGACCTTTTTTAAGTGAACGACTCATAATCTAATTTGTTTACTTCTTGTTTCTTCTTTCAATGATATACTTGTTTGACTGCTTCTTGGGTGCACGAGTCTTCAAGCCCTTTGCATACAGACCGGTACGCGAACGGGGATGTCCACCGCTCTGACGGCCTTCACCACCACCCATCGGGTGATCGTGCGGGTTCATTACGACACCACGGTTGTGGGGCCTTCTGCCGAGCCAGCGTGAACGGCCGGCCTTACCGGAACTCTCCAGGGCGTGGTCGGAGTTGCCGACACTGCCGATGGTAGCCTTGCAGGCACTCAGAATCTGACGAGTCTCGCCTGAGGGCAGCTTAATCACACAGTAGCGACCCTCGCGTGAAGTCAGCTGGGCAAAGTTGCCGGCGGAACGTGCAAGGAGGGCACCCTGACCCGGGCGCAGCTCAATGTTGTGGATCACTGTACCCACGGGGATGTTCTGCAGAGGAAGAGTGTTGCCAACCTCAGGAGCGGCCTCAGCACCCGACATTACCACGCTTCCTACGGTAAGACCGTTGGGGGCAATGATATAGCGCTTCTCACCGTCAGCATAGAACAGCAGTGCTATGCGTGCAGAGCGGTTGGGGTCATACTCGATAGTCTTAACGGTTGCGGGAATACCGTCCTTCTCTCTCTTGAAATCAATAAAACGGAACTTTCTCTTGTGGCCGCCACCCAAGTAGCGCATCGAACGACGTCCGTCGTTGTTGCGACCACCGGTAGAACGCTTGCCATATACAAGAGACTTCTCTGGTACTGTCGCAGTAATCTCTTCAAAAGTACCAATAATCTTATGTCTCTGACCTGGTGTTGTAGGTCTGAATTTCCGTACTGCCATGTCTTATTAAATATTACTGTAGAAATCAATTGTCTCGCCTTCGCTGAGCACCACGAGGGCTTTCTTATACGCATTTGTACGACCCTTGATAAAACCGGCGCGAGTATAGCGCGATTTATTCTTGCCCGAGTAGTTCATCGTACGAACGGATACTACATTTACATTGTAGCGGGCCTCAACCTCAGCCTTAATCTGCAGCTTGTTAGCCTTAGGGCGCACGATGAAGCCAAATACATTGTTCTGCTTGTCCGTTATAGCGGTCATCTTCTCAGTGACCAGAGGTTTCACTAAATATGCCATAGCTCTTTCTTATTAAGAATTAAGAACTGCATCAATATCCTTCAGTGCACTCTCGGTCACTACCAGCACGCCTGCATCCAGAACACCGTAAGTGTTCAGCTGAGAGGCTGTGCAGACCTTTGCACCCTGAATATTACGAGCAGATAAATACATATTCTTGTCAACTGCGGACAAGGCTACCAGAACCTTCTTGTCGGCCACGCCCAAACCTTGGGTAAAAGCGATAAAGTCCTTAGTCTTCGGGGCCTCAAAAGTGAAGTCTTCCACAACAAGCAGTGCATTCTCCTGCACCTTGTAGGTAAGGGCGGACTTGCGAGCCAGCTGCTTTACCTTCTTGTTGAGCTTGAAGCTATAATCTCTGGGCTGGGGGCCAAACACGCGGGCACCGCCAACCAGTACAGGCGAGTTGATATCACCACGGCGAGCACCGCCGCCACCTTTCTGGCGACCGAGCTTGCGGGTAGAACCGCTCATCTCGCTTCTTTCCTTTGCCTTAGCCGTACCCTGGCGCTGAGCGGCGAGATACTGCTTGACATCCAAATAGATTGCATGGTCATTAGGCTCGATCGCAAAAATTGAGTCGCTGAGAGTTACTGTTCTGCCAGTCTCCTGACCATTTCTGTTTAATACCTTAACTTCCATTACTCTTTAATTAAAACGATTGAACCTTTACATCCTGCAAAAGAGCCCTTGACAATCATCAGGTTCTTCTCGGGAATAATCTTTAATACGCGGAGGTTCTGAGTCGTAACACGCTCATTACCCATCTGACCGCCCATGCGCATACCTTTAAACACCTTGGCAGGATAGGAGCAGGCACCTATGGAACCCGGCTTGCGTGCACGGTCATCCTGGCCATGAGTGGCCTGACCTACGCCGCCGAAACCATGGCGCTTCATAACGCCCTGGAATCCCTTACCCTTGGAGGTGCCTACAACGTCCACAAACTTGGTGTCGTTGAAGATCTCCACGGTCAAAGTGTCTCCTAAATTTAAGGGTTGTTCAAACCCCTTGAACTCGGCCAAGTGTCTCTTGGGAGTAGTACCAGCCTTGTCAAAGTGTCCCTTCAGTGCCTTAGAGGTATTCTTCTCCTTGGCCTCCTGGAAACCGAGCTGAACAGCCTCATAGCCGTCCTTCTCTACACTTTTAACCTGAGTAACTACGCAAGGACCACATTCAATAACAGTGCATGGCACATTCTTGCCATCGGCACTGAAAACGGAAGTCATTCCGATTTTCTTTCCAATTAATCCTGGCATTTCAGTTAAAATTTAGTTTACTATGTTAATTAATCTCTTTTTTATAACTACACCTTGATTTCCACCTCTACGCCGCAAGGCAACTCCAGCTTCATCAGGGAATCTACGGTCTTAGCAGTAGAGCTGTAGATGTCAATCAGACGCTTGTAGGATGAAATCTCAAACTGCTCACGGCTCTTCTTGTTAACGAAGGTGGAGCGGTTTACGGTAATGATACGCTTGCGCGTTGGCAATGGAATCGGTCCGCTGACTACGGCTCCAGTTGCCCTTACGGCCTTAACAATCTTGTCGGCACTCTTCTCTACGAGAGTGTGGTCGTAAGACTTCAGTTTAATTCTAATTTTCTGACTCATTGTTTTTAGTTTGTTATTGCGGAGGTAGAGCGGTTAAGAGTCATTCGTTAAGCGCTCCCCTTTCCTTGGTTTTTATTTTACTAAGTCCACTCGGCCGTTGCACTCCTCCAGCACAGCCTTGGCTATGCCGGCGGATACGGGAGCGTGGTGATGATACTCCATTGAGGATGTGGCACGTCCGGAGGTTATGGTGCGCAGTGCGGTAACATAGCCAAACATCTCTGCCAGGGGCACATAGGCCTTTACCACGCGGGCGCCGGAGCGGTTGGTATCCATACCCTCCACCTGGCCGCGGCGCTTGTTAAGGTCGCCTATCACGTCACCCATGCTCTCCTCGGGAGTGATAACCTCAAGCTTCATAATCGGCTCGAGCAGCACAGGCTTGGCCTTGGCGGCAGCGTTGCGGTATGCCTGCAGGGCGCAAATCTCAAATGAGAGCTGGTCGGAGTCAACGGGATGGAAGCTTCCGTCGAGGAGCTCCACCTTAAGGCTGTCAAGCGGGAAACCGCCGAGCACACCGCTCTTCATGGCAGACTCAAAGCCCTTCTGTACAGAGGGAATGAACTCCTTGGGGATGTTACCGCCGGTAACCTTGTTCTCAAACTGCAGGCCACCCTCCTTGTAGTCCTCATCCACGGGACCTACATTGACGATGATGTCTGCAAACTTACCACGACCGCCGGTCTGCTTCTTGTAAACTTCGCGAAGGTTGACGGTCTCGGTGATTGCCTCCTTATAGTTAACCTGGGGCTTGCCCTGGTTGCACTCTACCTTGAACTCCCTCTTCAGGCGGTCGATGATGATGTCCAGGTGGAGCTCGCCCATACCGGAGATAATCGTCTGGCCGCTCTGCTCATCAGTGCGCACGGTAAAGGTAGGATCCTCCTCGGCCAGCTTAGCCAGGCCAACGGAGAGGCGGTCCATATCCTTCTGGGTCTTGGGCTCCACGGCGATACCGATAACGGGATCGGGGAAATCCATCGACTCCAGCACGATGGGAGCATTCTCGTCACACAAGGTGTCGCCCGTGTGCACGTCCTTCAGACCTACCACTGCGCCGATGTCGCCTGCTGCAATCTCCTCCACGGGCAGCTGCTCGTGGGAGTTCATCTGGAACAGGCGGGAGATTCTCTCCTTCTTGCCCGAGCGGGTGTTGTAGGTATAGGAGCCGGCGGCAATCTTGCCGGAATAGACGCGGATAAAGGTGAGGCGGCCTACATACGGGTCGGTGGCAATCTTAAATGCCAGCGCTGCGGTATGGTCAGCCACATCGGGCTTCCTGTCTTCCTCAGCACCTGTGGAGGGGTTAGTGCCTACCACGTTAGGAGTGTCCAGCGGAGAGGGCAGGAATGCGCATACATAGTCCAGCAGGGTCTGCACACCCTTATTCTTAAATGAAGAGCCGCAGCACATCGGGGTAATCTGCATAGAGAGGGTACCCTTGCGGATAGCATTGATTACCTCTTCCTCGGTCACCTTGGTGGGGTCGTCAAAGAACTTCTCCATCAAAGCATCGTCATACTCGGCAGCAGTCTCAAGCAGCTTGCTGCGGTATTCCTCTGCCATGTCGGCGAGGTCTGCAGGAATTTCTTCCACCTCATAGTCTGCGCCCATGGTCTCATCGTGCCACAGGATAGCCTTCATCTTAATCAGGTCAACTACGCCCTTGAAGTTCTCTTCAGCTCCAATGGGGAAGTTAATGGCAACGGGGTTAGCGCCGAGCACATCCTTCATCTGCCTCAGCACCTCAAAGTAGTCTGCGCCCGAGCGGTCCATCTTGTTGACGTATCCGATGCGGGGAACATTATACTTATCGGCCTGACGCCATACGGTCTCGCTCTGGGGCTCCACGCCGCCAACGGCGCAGTAGGTAGCCACGGCGCCGTCCAACACTCTGAGGGAGCGCTCCACCTCTGCAGTGAAGTCCACGTGTCCCGGAGTGTCTATAAGATTAATCTTAAAATGCTTGTCGTTCCAGTTCCAGTAAGTGGTGGTAGCAGCAGAGGTGATAGTGATACCACGCTCCTGCTCCTGTTCCATCCAGTCCATGGTGGCAGCGCCGTCATGCACCTCGCCTATCTTGTGGGTCTTACCGGTATAGAAGAGAATACGCTCTGACGTCGTAGTCTTACCGGCATCAATGTGAGCCATGATGCCGATATTACGTGTCAAGTGTAGATCAGTTTGTGCCATAAATTATGGTTTACGCTTTTAGAACCTGAAGTGAGCAAATGCACGGTTGGCCTCGGCCATACGATGGAGGTCCTCCTTGCGCTTGAATGCGCCGCCCTGCTCATTGTAAGCATCCATAATCTCAGCAGCCAGCTTCTCTGACATGCTCTTTCCGCTGCGCTTGCGAGCGAAATTGATAATGTTCTTCATTGAGATAGACTCCTTGCGGTCGGGGCGAATCTCCATAGGCACCTGGAAAGTTGCACCACCAATGCGGCGGCTCTTCACCTCCACCTGCGGGGTAACTCTGTCAAGGGCCTCCTTCCAGATATCCAGCGCACTCTTCTCCTCGTTAGGCATCTTAGCCTTCACGATGTCAAGAGCCTTGTAGAATATCTCGTACGAAAGGTTCTTCTTGCCATCATACATCAGGTGGTTGACGAACTTCGTCACTTTCTGATCGTTAAACACTGAATCAGGAAGGATTACTCTTTTCTTTGGCTTTGCTTTTCTCATCTTGTTTCTAAGTTTTTCGGTTTCGGCTGTGTCTCTTCGTCGCTTCAAGTGCCCTCTGGCGCTTTACTCAACCATTTTCACGAATCCTTAACCTTGGGTTAATTACTTCTTTGCTGCCTTCGGGCGCTTGGCACCATACTTCGAGCGGCGCTGAGTGCGGTCGGCCACGCCGGCAGTGTCAAGCGTACCACGGACAATGTGGTAGCGAACACCGGGCAGGTCCTTCACACGGCCACCCCTTACCATCACGATCGAGTGCTCCTGCAAGTTGTGGCCCTCGCCGGGGATATAGGAGTTAACCTCCTTAGAGTTTGTCAAACGCACACGCGCAACCTTGCGCATGGCAGAATTAGGCTTCTTAGGAGTAGTTGTATAGACGCGAACGCACACTCCGCGACGCTGAGGACATGAGTCCAGAGCCGGAGACTTGCTCTTGTCTTCCAATCTTACCCTGCCTTTTCTTACTAATTGTTGAATAGTAGGCATTTTCTTTAAATTTTTAGTTATTATATTGTTTTATTAGTATCTTTACAGTATGGCACATTACGCCCTCCGATGCTATAAGGCCATTTTGGGCAGCAAAATTACAACATTTTTGCGAAACAGCGCACAATCCCTACCATAAATTTCACTTTTGTACCCTAAAAAAGACTTTTCGCCCCCGTTTTTTATAGTTTTTTAACTATTCGCATGCCAAAATACACACAAATAAGACATCAGCAGCACCCTGAAGCACCCCTCTGACACTCCCGGCACACCCCACATTTCCAGAAAAAAGAGGCGTCCCCACCCTTTCACCCCGAGATAAACTTCCAATCTTACTCCCACATTTTACATTCAATTCAACTCCCAATTTAACTCCCCCAACATATAATATAATAATGTACGCGCGCGCGAGGAGCAGACAATACCGCCCCGCAGGCACACCAACGTACCCACGGGGCGGCATAACGCACTGAGCAACAAAGCCTAAGCCTCACCCTGAGGACTGGGGAACGAGCCGCCCTGACGATGATCGTGCAGGTCGATAGGGCCGTTCACCTTCTCATACTTAGCCACATTGTCGTTCAGGGCATACATCAGGCGCTTGGCATGCTCCGGAGCCATAACCACGCGCGACTTAACCTTGGGGCTGCCCCCATTGGGCAACATACGGATAAAGTCAAGAATAAACTCAGCGGAAGAGTGAGTAATCACTGCAAAGTTAGAATAAACACCGTCCTCCACTTCCGTGGGGACACTGATTTTCACCTGATTGGGATTGTCATTCGTTGGCATGATATCAAATGTTTTAATTGTTCTTGATGCAAAGTTACACATACAATTTCAATTAGCGGCAATCCGCTGCCCACTTTTCTCCCAATATTGCATCCGCACAGCCAGCCTCATAAGAAAAGTGCAGAGAAGAAAACTTATTGTGATGAGACAAAAGCCTATCGTGCAACCCCGAAAGCATATTATGCAGAAACAAAATTTTTTCGCGCAGAACTGAGATTTCATCGCGAGGAGCCCCGTGCCGAATCCGTCGAGACAAAATCTTAACGCGTTCTCCCAAAATAATTTAGTCTGAATTATGAATAATTTAGTCTGAATTTTAAATAATTCATGAATTAATTTGGCAACAATATAGCAGTTGGCACAGATTACAGTCTCTGCGAAATAGTCATGCTCTCTGTGCCAATATCTGTGTCATTGCCTATATTGCATACATTCCTGCATTGTTTCGCTTAAAGGCTTGAAAAACAGACGATTTAATATGCAGGGTAATTTAGTCCTGTGGAAATCGAAACTAAGAGCCTTGAAAAAAAATCTAAGAGCCTTGAAACGAAATCTAAGAGCCTTGAAAATGACAGCTCGAGGCTCTTAGATTTTTTTT
>OCTW011532828.1_pt1 | contig 22952 bp, 20 predicted proteins | sample 1539671 | NCBI WGS metagenome assembly OCTW01 (sample SAMN02144230, study PRJEB22623) | gut metagenome | biome: sheep rumen | host: Ovis aries | place: New Zealand | reverse complement strand
CTCCTCTTCCACCGGAATATCGACAATCAGCAGCACCTGGTCGTCCTCCAGTTCCACACGGGACGACTCCTCCGGGTCAAGCGCCGCATGAATAAAGCCCGCGTCTACGCGCTGGGCTTCGATCACGCTGTTGATCTCCTGCCGTGTCGGGTTGACCAGATTGATCCAGCAGCCGGGTTCTGCCTGCCGCAATGCGACTACCTTCCCTTCGTCTGCCTTGTAGTACTCGATCACAACACGCACCTCCCGAAAATCCGTCCCGCTGAAAAGCCCTTCCTCCGAAGAAGAAGGGCCGTTCGCCTGTATGAAAAAACGTCTAAAATGCTCGAACCAGACAGCAAAATTACTTGCTGCTGAAAATCTTCATGATGTCTGCAAACGGATCATCCGCATCCACCGGATTGCCGTCGACAACGCTCGCCTCTCTCTGCGATGGCTGCGTCTGTGCCGGAGCTGCCGGTGCGAAGGCTGCAGCCGGCTCAGAAAAAGCCGTCTTCTTTGCACTGGAGAAAATCGAGGTCTGCTCCTGCTTGTTCGCCGGAGGTGCGTCAAAACCGGTTGCAATGACAACAACGCGGATCTCGTCGTCGACATCGTCGTCAATCGAAGCGCCGAAGATGATGTGTGCATCCGGATGTGCCGCAGCCTGAACCATGCTGGCCGCGCGCTCAATCTCATCCAGACCGATGTCGGAGGAACCGATGATGGACAGAATGACGCCGTGTGCGCCGTTGATCGAGGTCTCAAGCAGCGGGGACTGAATGGCCTTCTTGGCAGCTTCCTCTGCCTTGTCCTTTCCGGCTGCAGCGCCGACGCCCATATGCGCATAGCCCGCACCCTTCATGACGGAGGTGACGTCCGCAAAGTCGAGGTTGATGAGTCCCGGAACGGTAATCAGTTCGGAAATCGAAGCGACTGCCTGACGCAGGACATTGTCTGCAATTTCAAATGCGTTCTTGAAGCTGATCTTCTGCTCGGAAACATACTTCAGGCGCTCATTCGGGATGACAATCAGAGAATCCACATTTTCCTTCAGATTCTCAATGCCGCCATTGGCCTGCTCCATGCGCTTTTTGCCCTCAAAACCAAACGGTCTGGTGACAACGCCGACGGTCAGAATGCCCATTTCGCGCGCAATCTGAGCGACAACCGGTGCACCGCCCGTGCCGGTGCCGCCGCCCATTCCTGCGGTGATGAATACCATGTGTGCGCCTTCCAGTGCCTTGGCGATATCCTCACGGCTCTCCTCGGCTGCCTTGCGGCCGGTCTCCGGCTTGGAGCCTGCGCCCTGACCCTTGGTCAGCTTGGCGCCGATCTGAATCTTGACCGATGCCTCGGAGCGGTTGAGTGCCTGCTTGTCCGTATTTATTGCGATAAACTCAACGCCCTGCAAACCGCTGGTAACCATGCGGTTGACCGCGTTGTTGCCGCCGCCGCCAACACCGATGACCTTAATGTTGACAACGGTGTCATAATCCATTTCAAACTCGAAACCCATGTCTGATCTCCTCCGTTATATGATATGAAGTATTTCTTTTTTTCAAATTCAGTCGTTCCCCGCACCGCCGCATCAGGGCGTGCGAAGACCTATTGTCTTCATTCTACCTCTTTCCCGCCGGTTTTGCAAGATAAGATAACAGATTCCTCAAAAAAACTTCCTGTTTTTTGCGGGATCAACGGGAAATGCCGCGGCAAAGGCGCGTACCGGTATGTATGTTTCCGGCGGGCGGCTCTGTCTGTTCCCGCGCCGGACCGCCTGCTCCTCCGCGAAACCGGCTTATTCCGAGGCTTCGTCTTCTGTCTCATCCCCGGCGGAAGTTTTTTCCTCGCCCTCTTTTTCCGTGCCGGAAGTGTCTTCCCCGTTTTCGCTGACCGTGTCTGCCTCTTCGGAAGTGTCTTCGAATGCCGCCTCGGCCGGACGGTAATGCGCCTTTTTATCGTCCGTCAGATCAATGATGCCCGTGTCCGGCAGGGACGGTTCCTTCAGAATCGCCTGTAAAAACTGAATTTTATGCTCCAGATTGCTCAGGCTGCCGAGCAATACGGTGTATCTTCCCGCATATTCCATGCGCACATCGTATGCCTTTTCCATGTCGATGCGCCTGACCTCTGTATTCATCTCATACTGGGTCAGCGTTGCCATCAGGCCAAGCGCGGTTTCCAGCTTTTTCAGCTTTGCTTCCTGCTGTCCGGTCTTCTCTGCGCCGTCCCCATCCTGCGATTTGCTGTCTCTGCTGCCCGATTTTTCCTGCAGCTTGTCCGCAAGCAGGTCACCCGGCCGCAGATTTTTCGGCTCAATGCCGACGACCTCCGCCGTATCGGGCGCGATCTGTCCGACTTCCTCCAGCACCTTTCCCTTTTCATCTACCAGCAGATAGCCGCCGTTGCTCTCGACGGAAATCACAGCGGTCCGCTCAGCGACCTCAATTTGAACGGTGCTCGGCAGCCGGCGGTGCACCTTGATCATGTCAAGATACGGGTACTGTGCCTGCAATCGAAACGCAATGCCTTTCTTGTCCAGAAAGACCATATTGTCGCCTTCGCGCACGCCGCTCGTCTCCACCAGCTCCTGCTCCGTGTACCGCGTCGCACCCCGAACCTTCACATGGGACACGCGGAAGAATGTCGTCGGTGCGAGAATGCAGACAGCGAGCACCAGCAGACCGCAGACCAAGCGGAAGAGAATCTTCTGACGGCGGCGGCTGTTCGCCCGCCTGCGCACCGTCCTTTCCGTATTGCGCGAACCGCGCGTTCGGTTTCCCGCAGACCGCTGCTGCGGAACCCTTCTTCCGGATTCCCTTCTTCGGGAATCAGCTCGCCTGGCCATGTGTTTTCCTCCTCTCCCCACGCGGCTGCCCTTACCTGCGGGCAGCTTCTAAAATATGCTGATATATTTTTTCACTCGAATCGACGATCGCCATCGTCCGCGCACAGCGTCCCATCTCTGCCAGCTTTTCGTCATCCGCCAGCAGCTCTGTGACCGCGCGATACAGCTTTTCCGGTGTGCACTCCGGCTCCGTGATGACGCGGCATGCGCCCTTCTGCTCCAGTGCGCGCGCATTTTTCTCCTGATGGTTTTCCGCTACATACGGTGAGGGGACAATAATCGACGGCTTGCCCAGAACACACAGCTCGCCGAGCGTGGCCGCGCCTGCGCGGCAGATGACCAGGTCTGCCGCCGCCATGACGTCCGCCATGTCGTAAATATATTCGCGCAGCTCGATATTCGGGTGCTTGTCCAGATCCACGCCCAGTTCACGCACGCTGTCCGGCAGCCATTTGTACGCCGCCGTTCCCGTCGCATGGATGTGACGGAACGCATCGTGTTCGCTCTCCAGCTTGATGAAGCCCGCCATATGCCGGTTCATATACAGTGCGCCCATGCTGCCCCAGAACGAAACCACCAGCTTTTCGCTGTCAGCCAGTCCCAGCTTGCGGCGTGCATCCTCGCGGCGCACGAAAATAATTTCCCCGCGCACCGGTGCGCCGGTCAGATGAATATTGGGGCGGTTTTCGAGCAGCTGCCGTGTATTCTCAAAGCAGATCAGCACACGATCTGCCTTTTTTGCGCACGATTTTGTGACAACTCCCGGGAACGCATTGACCTCGAGCAGCACCGTCGGTATGTGCAGCTGCTGCGCGGCATGTACCATCGGGAAGCTGGCATAACCGCCGCAGCCGATGACGACATCCGGCCGGAATTCCCGCAGGATTTTTTTTGCCTTTCCTGTGGCTGTCAGCGACTTTTGCAGCGTGGCGATGTTGTACGCAATCGCGGAGGGCTTCAGGGAGCGGCGCAGACCGCGCACATCCACCGTATACAGCCGATACCCCTCACGCGGAACAAGACGCGACTCAATGCCGGTCGAAGTTCCGGCAAAGCGCACCTCGACATCTGCGCGGCGCGACTGCACATACTTTGCAATAGCGAGACCGGGATTGACATGACCGCCGGTTCCGCCTCCTGTGATGAGAAGTTTCATATCCAGATTACCCCTTTTCGTCAGGTTAGAATGCCGTCATTCCTTGCGTGACGGCGGAATATTGCGGGAAATGTTGAGCAGAATGCCGATTTCCATCAGCTGTGTGACAATTGCCGTGCCGCCATAGCTGAACAGCGGGAGCGACGCGCCGGTGACCGGAAACAGTCCCGAAACAACCGCCAGATTCAGCAGAATCTGAAACGCGAGCTGCATCGTGATGCCGGTCGCCAAAAGGCAGCCGAAACGATCGGATGCGCGGCGCGCAATGGAAAAGCCGCGGAATACAAAGTACGCAAACAGAATCAGAATGAGCGCTGCACCGACAAAGCCCAGCTCCTCACAGATGACCGAGAAGATAAAATCATTCATCGGCTCAGGGAGGTACAGGAACTTCTGCCGGCTCTGCCCCAGACCGAGTCCGAACATGCCGCCGGAACCGATGGCAATGAGCGACTGTACCGCCTGATAGCCCTTTCCCCTGGCATCCAGAAACGGATTGAGAAAGACGTCGACGCGCTGGTGCACATGGTTGAATGTAAAGTAGGAGATCACGGCAATGACAACGCCGACTGCCCCGACGGGAACCAGGAACCGCACGCGCATACCGCCTACAAACAGGATCGTGAAGCCTACAACCAGCAGGATCATCGAAGCGGACATGTGCGGCTCCAGCGCCAGAAGCACGATATACGCGCCGACAAGCAGGGCATAGACCAGCAGCCATCGGAATTTGCGGACAGTCTGCGGCTTTGTGCTCGCCATGGTGGCAAACAGCAGAATAATCGCCAGCTTTGCCAGCTCGGACGGCTGAAAGCCGAACAGCCAGCGCCGCGCATTGTTGAGCGATTTGCCCAGCGGGGAAAGCACCAGAACCAGCAGGATCAGCGACACAATATAAAACAGGAACGCCCATCTGCGGTATTTTTTGTAAGGAAAGCAGGATACGCCCCACATCAGCGCCAGTCCGGCGGCCGCGTATCCGAGCTGATGAAAAAAGTAGTAAAACGGTCCGGTATTGCTGCCGTAATAGCCTTTGGGATAGCTTGCGGACAGCAGCGCAATCAGGCCGACAATGAGCAGCATGATCGTAACGAGCAGCAGCGGAATATCCATTTTTCGCTCCCGCTGCTCCTGTATGGCGGCATAAAGCGTCGTGCGCGGCTCTGCGGCTGTGCGCGGCACACGCCTCTGCGCTGTCTGCGTCCGCCTGACCGGACGTGCCGCACTGCTCCTTTTTTCCTCCGTCCGCTTTGCTCTGCGGAACAGGCCGCGCCGCGCCGGCTTTTTGCGTTTTTGCTTGGGTGCTGCAGACAAGAGACCACCTCCGTTTCCCGTCACAGCAGATTCATACAGATTGTTCGTCGATTACCGATAGCGCGGTGCAACACCGAAATATGCCAGAACACACATCAGCGCGGTGATACCGACAAAGACAAAGAATATTTTCTTTTCGCTCCAGCCGCACAGCTGGAAATGATGATGGATCGGCGCCTTGCGGAAGATGCGTTTGCCCTCCATCCTGATCTTTCCGTTTTTATCGCGCACCGGCTGACCTTTTTCATCCAGAACCGGTTTTTTTGTCATTTTAAAATAGCTCACCTGCAAAATATCGGACAGGGTCTCCACCACATAAATCAGACCGACAAGCACAAGAATCAGCGGCTGGTCGCAGGCAAATGCCAGACCGGCGACAGCTCCCCCGAGAAACAGCGAGCCGGTGTCGCCCATAAACACCTTTGCCGGATGGAAGTTGAAGACCAAAAAGCCCGCCAGTCCGCCTGCCAATGCAGAGGCAAAGACGACAACAGGCATATTGCCGGAAACCGCGCCGATGACGATAAAGTATACGGCGACCGGCAGGGTCACGCCCGCTGCAAGACCGTCAAGGCCGTCGGTCAGATTGACGGCATTGTTGCAGCCGACCATGATAAACGCCGCGATGACGACATACACCAGCCACGGAATGTCGATAGACACCCCGGCAAACGGGATATACAGGCTCGGCAGCAGATAGCCGCCCATGTGCAGAACGGTCAGAAATACCAGGGCCAGCACGAGCTGCAGTGCAAATTTCTGTCCCGAGGTCAGACCCTCATTTTCCGCCTTGCGGATTTTCGTGCGGTCATCGAGAAAACCGATCGCACCATAGCACAGTGCCAGAACAAGCACCGTGAACGACTGCACGCCGCCAAACGGACGAATGAGCAGATTGGCCGCAACTGCCACGGCGGTGATGCTGATAATAAACATAAATCCGCCCATTGTCGGCGTGTTCTGTTTTCCCGCGTGCTCAGGTACATAGGACAGAATTTTCTGTCCGAAATTCATTTTCTTTAAGTATCGAATCAGACTCGGTCCGATCGCCACGGTGATCACAAACGCTGCGATAACCGATGCTGCAATGATGGTAATCATGTACAAAATCCCTGTCTTTCCTTTTTATTTTTCCCGAAACAGCTTGAGAGCCTCTTCCATTTTCCAGTACCGGCTTCCCTTGAACAGCAGCGCGTCGCCTGCACGCGCCTCGCGGCGCAGCGCAGCGGCAAGTGCCTCGTGCGAAGGAAATACCTGCATGTGCTCCCGCGGCATTCCCGCCTCAGCTGCGCCGGCACAGTAGTCTTCCGCGCCGTCTCCGTAGCAATACAGGAAATCGGCGCAGGCCGCCGCACGGCGTCCGCATCGGCGGTGCTCCTGCGCGGAAAACGCACCCAGCTCACGCATGCCGCCCAGCACGGCAAACCGCCGGCCGGATATTTTCAGGCTGCTGAGCACATCCAGCGACGCCTCTACCGCGTCCGGACTCGCATTGTAGCAGGCATCTATGATGACCATACCGTTTTCATTTGTGATCGTCTGATGCAGGTCGTGAAACGACAGAAGTCCGGCGGCAATCTGTTCGTGCGACAGGCCGAGCGACAGGCCGACTGCCGCCGCCGCAAGCGCATTGTAGACATTGTGCCGTCCCGCGGTTGCCAGCTCAGCCGGGAAGCTGCCGCCCGGATAGACAATCGTCAGCGTGATGCTGTCATCCTTCAAAACAATATGTTCCGCGCGCACATCACATTCCGGATTGTCGATGCCGAAATAGCATGTTCCGGCACCAATTTCCCCTTTTTTGTTCCAGAGCAGCGGCTCATCGCCATTCAAAACGGCGGTACCCCCCTGCTGCAGTCCCTCCAGAATTTCCAGCTTCGCATCGCGGATGCCCTCGCGCGAGCCGAGAAACTCGATATGCGCTGTGCCGATATTGGTGATAACCGCCATCGTCGGACGCGCCTGCGCCGTCATGCGGGAAATTTCGCCGAAATCGGACATTCCCATTTCGATGACTGCCGCCTGTGTGTCCGCATCCATGCGGAACAGCGTCAGCGGCATACCGATTTCATTGTTCAGATTGCCCTGCGTGTACAGCGTGCGGTATTTCTGCGCGAGCACAGACGCCGTCATTTCCTTCGTTGTCGTCTTGCCGACCGAGCCGGTGATGCCGACGAGCGGAAGATCAAACAGACCGCGGTAGCCGCCGGCAAGCGCGAGCAGCGCCCGGCGTGTATCGTCCACGCGAATCACGGGAACCGGAAGGTCGACATCGCGCTCAGACATGACGGCGGCAGCATGCGCCTCCACCGCCTTTTCCAGAAAGTCATGCCCGTCAAACCGTTCACCGCGCAGCGGGATAAACAGGCTGCCCGCCGGAATCGAACGGGAGTCGGTGGAAACAGCGCCCAGCGGCGTGTCCCCGTCCCCGACCACCACGCCGCCTGCAAATGCAGCCGCCTGCGCAGCCGTTATCGTCTTCATAGTGCAGATTCTCCTATCTTTCTCCCCTTTTTTCGGGTTATGTCTCAGTGTTTCTTTTCAAAATATTCCGCGACAACCTCGCGCTCATCCAGATGATGCTTGACATGATTGATTTCCTGATAGGTCTCATGTCCCTTGCCCATCAGCACAATCGTGTCGCCGGGCTGCGCGATATCCAGCGCATGCCAGATCGCCTCCGGCCGGCTGACAATGACCTCGTACGGCGTCGCCGTGTCCTTCATGCCCTCGAGAATGTCGTCGATAATCGCCTCCGGCTTTTCCGTGCGCGGATTATCCGAGGTGACAATGCACAGGTCGGACAATTCTGCCGCAATCGCGCCCATCTTCGGGCGTTTCGTGCGGTCGCGGTCGCCGCCGCAGCCGAACAGGCCGATCAGCCGCCCCTTCGTGAAGCCGCGCGCCGCGCGCAGGACATTTTCCACGCCGTCGGGCGAGTGCGCGTAATCAATCAAAACCGTATAGTCCGTTCCGGTCGGCACAACCTCGACACGTCCCTTGACGCCGTGTGCCTCGCGAAGCGCCGCTGCCGCCTCTGTCACGGAAATGCCGAGTGCCTTTGCACACGAAAGCGCGCACAGCGCGTTGTAAACGGTAAACTGGCCGGGTATGCCCAGCACAACCGGAACAAATGCGCCGTCTGCGGCACAGGTGAAGGAGATGCTGTCCGCGTGCAGTTCGATTTCCTGCGCACACAGATCGCAGCCCTCGGTCTCGCCGTAGGTGAGGAACGGGCAGGCGTGCTCCTCCAGAATGACGCGTCCGTGCGCATCGTCGCGATTCATGACGCCGATCCTGCTCTGATGGAACAGCAGCGCCTTTGCATCGCGGTACGCCTCCATCGTCTTATGGAAGTCGAGATGGTCCTGCGTCAGATTGGTAAACGCGCCGACGGCAAAGGAAATGCCGTACACGCGGTCGAGGGCAAGCGAATGGGAGGAAACCTCCATCAGCACATGCGTGCAGCCCGCATCCCGCATCTGGGCAAACAGGCGGTGCAGCTCAAACGATTCCGGCGTCGTGCGCTCGGTCGGAAGAATCTCGCTGCCGATCATATTCTGATTGGTGCCGATCAGGCCGACCTTGTGCCCCTGCGCCTCGAGAATGGTCTTGATGAGATAGGTCGTTGTGGTCTTGCCGTTTGTTCCGGTAATGCCGACCATCGTCATGTCGTCCGCCGGATGACCGAAATAATTTGCCGCCATCTGCGCGAGTGCGCGGCGCGACGAGGCAACGCGCACATACGGAACCGCGAGACCGTCCTCCGGCACACGCTCACATACAATGACCGCTGCCCCCTGCTCGACGGCCTTGCCGATATATTTATGACCGTCCGTCTCGAAGCCGGTGATCGCGACAAACACGTCACCCTGTCCGACCGCACGGGAATCATACTTCAGCTCACCAATTTCGCACGCGGCGTCTGCGGTCTGTTCCATAACCTCCACGCCGGCGAGAATTGTCTTCAACTCCATTTGCAATTTCCTCCTTTTTACTCCTGACTGGTCACCCGGCTGCCAAACGCTACCGTGATCACCGATCCGGGCGCAACCTTGCTGCCTGCCGCCGGACTCTGCGTCAGGGCGACCGACGCACTTGTCATGCGCCAGTCGGCAATTCCGTTTTGTTTCATATATAGTCTGTAATCCGCCAGCTGCGCGCGGGCCTCCGCGAGGCTCATGCCGCTGACATTCGGAACCTCAACCTTATCCTGCGGCTTGCGTTCCCCGCAGTACAGGACAACCCGATTGTCCGGCTGCAGCGCAATGCCGCCGACCGGCATCTGGTCGGTCACCTTCTCCCCGTCACCCGAAACGCGGTACTTCAGCCCAAGCTCCTCCAGCTTTGCCTCCGCGTCCTCGAGCGATTTTCCCGTCAGCACGGGCACGGGGATCTCCTGCCGGTCGGTCTCGTCCTCCGAATAGACCGCCTCCACGCCGAGATATGGCAGGATATCCTCAAAAATACGCCCGACGACCGGCGCGGCAAGTGCGCCGCCGCCCTTGATGGAGCTCTGCGGCTCATCAATCATCACGAGAACGGCATACTGCGGATCGTCCATCGGCGCAACACCGATAAAGGACGCGATGCGCAGCGAATTGTCGCTCTTCGGCTGCTTCTGGCTGGTCGCCGTCTTTCCGCCGATGCGGTATCCCGCGACATAGGCATTGAGTCCCGTGCCGCGCGAAACAACGTGCTGCAGATAACCGCGGATCAGGTCACTCGTCTCGCGCGAAATGACCTGCCGCTTGACCTCCGGCTCAATCGTCTGCTTGACAATAATCTGCTGTCCTTCCTTCGAGGTGTCATCGCCCTGCAGATCGACAATCTCCTTCGCGATGTGCGGCGTGACCAGATTTCCTCCGTTGCAGGCGGCCGCAACCATGCACAGCTCCTGCAGCGGGGTGACCTGGAAGTTCTGACCGAACGATGCGGTCGCCAGATCCACCTCACCCATTTCATCGAAAAAGATGCCGGTCGCCTCGCCCGGCAGGTCAATGCCGGTCTTTTCCATCATGCCGTATGCGGAAAAAAACTTGCGGAACATATCCGTACCGAGCATCGCACTGATGTTCATCATGGCGACGTTGCACGAATTTTCCAGCGTTTCTCCCAGCGACTGCGCGCCGTGACCGGTGGTTTTCCAGCACTTGATCGTGCGGTCCTTGACAACCTTGGAACCGCCGCAGACAAAGGTGTCGCTGTCCTTGACGACGCCCGTCTCAAGCGAGGAGGAAACGGTAAATACCTTAAATGTCGAGCCGGGCTCATAGGTGTCATTGATCGACTTATTCCGCCACAGCCGGAGCAGAATTTCGCTGTATTTCTGGCTGTATGCGTCACCGCTGAGGTTGTTCAGCTCTGCGAGCAGCGAGGTGTATTCCTCGGGAATCGTGCGCGGGTCGTTCAGGTTGAAGTCCGGTTTGGTGGACATGGCGAGAATTTCTCCCGTCTTGATGTCCATGACAATGCCGCAAACGCCCTTTTTCGCCTGATAGTCCGCGCGCGCCTCCTCCAGATGCTTTTCCAGATAGTGCTCCACGCCGTTGTCAATCGACAGCACCACACTGTCGCCGTCCTGCTCCTCGACGTATTTTTCGTAATCGTACGGCATATCCGAGCCGAGCGCATTGGTCGCCTTGACCACGCGTCCCGCAATGCCCTTGAGCACATCGTTATACTGCAGTTCGATGCCGTACAGACCCTCGCCGTCATCGTTTGTGAAGCCGAGCACCTGCGAGGCAAAGGTTCCGTAATGATAATAGCGTTTGGAATCCGCCGTTGTGTACACGCCGTTCAGCTTTTTTTCGTCCAGCTCCTGCATCAGCTCATCGGCAATATCCGTATCCACGCGGCGCGCGATGCGGACGTAGGATACGTTCCTTTGAATTTTCTCCAGCGTCTCATCAAAGTCCAGCTGCAGCTTATCCGCCAGCAGCGCTGCAATCTTTTTCTGATATGCTTCCATCGCCGCGGTCTTTTCCGCGCTGGTAGGCTCCCGCTCCTTTCCGTCGGCAGTTTCCTTCTTCGGCGCAGACTTCTGACCGCGGTCGCGAATGACGGACGGGTCGACGCTGATCTCCTGCGTCGTGGCACTGACCGCGAGCGGGGTCATGTTGCGGTCATAAATTGTGCCGCGCGCCGGTGTGATAATCAGATCCTTGGTCTGGTTTTCGGCCGCCTTGCTCTGGTAAAAATTGGTGGTGACGATCTGCATATAAAACAGCTTTAAGCCGACCACCGCAAATCCGGCCACCGCAACAAGCAGAATCAGTCCCGACAGCCGCTTTCTCATACTTTTATTGGGCTTGTTTACGCGTCTTTGTGCCATGCGTTTCTTCTCCCATCATGGTGTCAAGCAGAATACTAATTATTATATCACATTCGAGCGGTCATTTCATCGTCATTGTGACAAAAAACAGGAGTCAGAAGGTTTTCACACTTCTCACTCCCACTTGTTTTTCCTTATATGTATGCTCTGTTACTTCAAAAATGACAGGATTGCGTTGAAGCTCTTGACAAATCTGGAGCCCAGCTTGTTGACTCCGCTCGATGCCTCGTTGACCTCGACCTGATCGGTCTTCTGCAGCTCAAGATATTCCTCCTGACTGCGGTCAATTTTGACCAGCCCGAGGACATTCTTTGCATAGTCCTCCACATCGCCGAGATCGACGTTGTTTTCCTTTTTTGCGCTCAGCGAAACCGCTTCGCTCTCCAGCTGCCGCAGCTGCTGCCGTTCCGCCTCGACCTGATCCCTCAGCTCGGTCATGCGGACATGGCAAGACACAGACGCAATCGCAACGCCGGCGAAAATCACGAGAATCGCTCCGACCACAAGCTGATGGATTCTCATTCTGCTCCGCCGATAGCGCATGCGCTCGCGCTTCTCCCGGCTGCTTATTGTTTTATGCTGAACGGCGTGCTCAGCGGTGGCTGTGCCGCGCCCGGTATTCTCTCTCATTTTCGAGCCGCTCTCCCTTTATCATCCGACAATTTTTCACATACTCTCAGTTTTGCGCTCCTTGCGCGGGGATTTTGCGCGATTTCTTCGCTCGACGGCAGAATTGGCTTTCGCGCCACCAGCTTGACTTTTGCGGTTCGCCCGCACACGCAGACCGGAAAATCCTTCGGACAGATGCACCCCTGTGCTGCATTGCGAAACGCCGTTTTGACAATACGGTCCTCCAGCGAGTGGAATGTGATGACGGCCAGACGCCCGCCGGGCGCCAGTGCGTCAATCGCGCGGTCCATCGCCTCCTGCACCGCCATCAATTCGTCGTTGACCGCGATGCGAATCGCCTGAAAGCTGCGTTTGGCGGGATGCTGTTTTTCACGGCGCGCCGCCGGCGGCATTGCGCTGCGGATGATATCGGCCAGCTGCGTGGTCGTTTCAATCGGCTGCTGCTGCCGTGCCCGGTCGATTGCGGCGGCAATCTGCGGCGCATAGCGCTCCTCACCGTATTCGCGCAGAATCCGGCGCAGCTCTGCGCGGTCCCACTGGTTGACCACCTCATAGGCGGACAGCTGCTGCTGCTGATCCATGCGCATATCCAGCCGCGCCTCCTGCATATAGGAAAAGCCGCGCTCCGCGATATCCAGCTGCGGAGATGACACGCCGAGATCGAACAAAATGCCGTCGACCTGATGCACGCCGCACGACGCAAGCGCCTGATCGAGCGCGCGAAAGTCGCTCTTGACGAGCGTAACGCGGTCCATCACGTCCGCAAGCCGCACTTTGGCATGCTCCAAAGCCATGTCGTCGCGGTCAAGCGCAATCAGTCTGCCGCCATCTGTCAGCCGCTGTGCAATGTGCAGCGAATGTCCGGCTCCGCCCAGCGTGGCATCCACATAGATGCCGTCCGGCCGGATATTCAGGCTGTCGAGACAGGCAGAGAGCAAAATCGACACATGCTGAAATTCCATTTGCGTCTCCTCCGCCGTCAAAAGCCCAGTTCCTCCATCGCCTGTGCGATGCTTCCCGCATCCAGACGACCGTTGTATGTATCCCATGTCTTTCTGTCCCAGATCTCCGCGCGCTCCAGCACGCCGATGATCGTGACATCGTGATCGAGGCCGGCGTAATCGCGCAGAACCGGCGGGACGACAATGCGCCCCTGCTTGTCCACCGCGGCATCGGCCGCCGACGACAGAAAGAACCGTTGTAAGTCTCTCGATTTCGACATCGGAAGCTGCCGGATTTTTTCCTCCAGCTTGTCCCATGCCGTCTGGGGGTACAGAAACAGGCATTGGTCCAGCCCTTTGGCCACAACAAAGCTGTCGCCCAGCTCCTCCCGCAGCTTTGCCGGGATGAACAGGCGGCCCTTTGCATCCAGAGTATGCTGAAACTCGCCCTTCACAGCCATGTCCTCCTGCACCGTCTCAGTGGAAAATCGCGGTACTTTGCTCCACCTTTCCCCACTGTATTTTTATTATACGGTTTGTCTCCAAAAATTGCAAGGACAAGTGAAATTTTTTCGGGCGAAAAATCAGACTTTTTTTATACTACACGGGAATTTTTCGAACTTTCGAACGCATGTTCGTGGTTTTTGTAATAATTTCCCATTTTCAGAAAGAAACAGCAAAGGCAGAGAACGGAACCCCATTCTCTGCCTTCTCTCCCATACGGTATTTGTCACTGCCGGTTGGCCTGCTCAAACTGTGCGCGGCGCTTGCGGACCTCATCCAGCGTTGCCGCGGCGCACGCTTCGGTCTCGCTCAGCTTATCGCTGCAGTACTTGCCGACTGCGCTGCGCAGCTGTGCGGCCTGCTGCTCAGCCGACGCGACAATTTCGTCCGCCTGCTTCTGTGCCTCCGCAACCATTGCGCTCTCATTGACCGTCTTTCTGACGTATTCCTCCGCTCTGTGACGCAGGTCATCGGCTTCCTTCTTGCCTGCTGCGACCAGCTCACTGCGCTTTTCGACAATCGCGCGTGCCATTTCCAAATCCTTCGGCATATTGGTGCGGATTTCATCCAGAATATCCAGTGCCTTTTCGCGGTCAATCATGCACTTTTCCGCGCTGAGCGGCACGCTGCGTGCCTCCTGAATCATGTCATACAGCGAATTTACCAGATCTTCCAAAACAGCAACCATATCTGTATCCTCCCTTTCTTTCTGTCGTTCGGACATTATTTTGTCCGATTCAGCTTGTTCATAATATCCTCCCGGATTTCCTCCGGGACAAAGCCGGTGATATCTCCGCCGTGCCGTGCGATATCGCGCACGATCGTCGAGCTGAGGAACAGATACTTCTGCCCCGTCATAAGGAAAACGGTGTCCAGCTTCGGATTGAGCTTTTTGTTGGCGAGTGCCATCTGAAATTCATACTCAAAATCCGACACTGCGCGCAGTCCCTTGACGATTGCACAGGCATTTTTTTGCTTTACATAATCCGCCAGCAGTCCGCTGAAGCACTCCACCTCTACATTCGGCAGATCCCGCGTCATGCGGCGGAGAAAGTCCACCTTTTCTTCCATTGTGAACGACGAATGCTTTTCGCCATTGACCATTGCCGCCACAATCAGCTTGTCAAAAAGCCTCGATGCGCGCCGGATAATGTCCAAATGCCCCAGTGTGGCAGGGTCAAAGCTGCCGGGATACACCCCGATTCTCATACTGTATGCCTTTCCGACCCGTCAAAGAGGGCCTCAGATGTTGTCGTTCCTCCGGCATATCGCCGTCAGACAGATCGTGCCGTACCGATAGGTGCGGTGAACGGTGAAGCTGTCCGGACAGATGACGGCATCGTCCGCGGAACTTTCACATATTATTATACCATCCGACGACAGGATGTCAAACAATTCTACAGCTTTCAGCGCAGAATTCAGCAATTCGCCGCCGTACGGCGGATCGAGAAAAATCACGTCGAACGTCTGTCCGCGCAGTCGTTCCAGCGCCTGCCGATAGTCCGCACGCATGACCTCTGCGCGGTCTTTCACGCGCGCCGCCGCCAGATTCCGCTCCACTACCCTGACCGCACGGGGTGCCTGATCGACAAACACGGCATGCGCCGCACCGCGGCTGAGCGCCTCAATTCCCATCTGGCCGGTTCCCGCAAACAGATCGAGCATATCAGCCCCGGCGATGCGGAACTGCAGAATATTAAAAACCGATTCCTTTACCCGGTCTGTCGTCGGACGCGTGTCCATTCCCTGTACCGCCTCGAGCACCTTGCCGCGCGCACTGCCGCTGATCACCCTCATGTTGTCTCCTCCTTCTGCTCGCTGTGAAAATGGCGGTAAACCGCCTGCGCCGCCGAACGCGGAACAACCGCCGCCAGAGCGTCCTCATCCGCCTCACGGATACGCTTGACACTCTTGAAGGCGCGCAGCAGTGCAGCGCGCCGTTTTTGCCCGATTCCGGGAATGCGGTCCAGCTCGGAGCGCACAGCATCCGCACCGCGCAGCTGGCGCTGATAGGTGATGGCGAAACGGTGCACCTCTTCCTGTATCCGTCCGACCAGTCCGAACACCGCCGGCGTCGCAGAAATGCCGAACTCTCTGCCGTCCGGCGCAACCAGTCCGCGCGTGCGGTGGTGGTCATCCTTCACCATGCCGAACACCGGTGTTGTACAGCCAAACCGGTCGAGCACCTGCTTCGCGATGCGGACATGCCCGAGGCCGCCGTCGATCAGAAACACGCTCGGAAGCTCGGAAAACTTTTCGTCGCCGTCCTTCCAGCGCTGCATGCGCCGCGTGAGCATTTCCTCCATCGCCTTATAGTCATCCTGCCCATTCGCCACCGATTCAATGCGGAACCGGCGGTACCGGCTGCGCTTCGGCCGGCCGTTTTCAAAGACCACCATCGAGCCGACGGTATTGGTGCCCGACAGATTGGAAATATCGTACGCTTCAAAGCTGACCGGCGTCTGCGGCAGGCCCATCATGCTGCCAAACAGCTCGAGCGATTTGCGCCGGCGCTCGGCGCCGGTTTCGGCGCGGACAATCTCTTCCAGCGCATTTTTCTTTGCCAGATCCATCAGCTCGCGCCGCCTGCCGCGCTGCGGAACGGTCAGCGTGACGCGCCGTCCGGCTGTTGTGCGCAGAAACTGCTCGACAGAATCCATATCCTCGATTTCCTCCGACAGCAGCACAAGCGGCGGAACGACGCCGCGCAGCGCATAATACTGCTTGATATAGCTTCCCAGAAGCTCCGCGCCGTCCTCCTGCGACGTGCCGTCGAGCATCGTGTATTCCTTGTCGTGAAAATCGCCCGCAAGATAGTGCAGCGTGACAATACAGGCGCGCGTCTCACCCTGCACAAACGCAATGATATCCGTGTCGGAAAAACCGCTTGCGACAACCATCTGATGCTGTCCGGCGCGGGTAATCGCGCGCAGGCGGTCGCGCAGCTGTGCGGCCTGTTCAAACCGCTCCTCCTCCGCCATGCGGTACATCTCCTGTTCCAGCTGTGCGGCGAGCTGTTTATAGTTGCCCTCCAGCACATCAATCGCCTGTGCGACGCGCTCGGCGTAGTCCTCCGGCGAAATATTTCCGGTACACGGTGCGCAGCATCGTCCGAGCTGTGCGTTCAGGCAGGGCCGTGTCTTGCCGATATCCCGCGGCAGCACACGCCGGCAGGTGCGCAGACCGAGCGCACGGCTGACCGCGTCAATCGCCTGCGCCGCCGCCCCGCGTCCGGCATACGGGCCGAGATAGCGGGCATTGTCCTTCTTCTGCCGCCCGACAATCGAAAACTCCGGATACGGCTGGTCGGTCACGCGGATAAACGGATAGCCCTTGTCATCCTTGAGCAGAATGTTGTACTTGGGCTTGTATTTTTTTATCATCTGGTTTTCGAGCACGAGTGCTTCAAACTCCGATTTACAGACAATAATATCGAATGAATCGATATTTTCCACCATTTTCCGCGTTTTCGGCGTATGCTTGGCATCGTTTTGGAAGTATTGAGACACACGATTTTTCAGCGCCTTTGCCTTGCCGACGTAGATGACCTGTCCATGTCTGTTTTTCATGATATAGACACCCGGCTCGCGCGGCAGTGTCAGCACCTTCCGGTGCAGCTCTTCCCGACTGGACATGTGCTCCTCCCTTCCGATAAGAAAAAAGACACCGCAGACCAGCGGTGTCCCCTGTGTGCATTGGATTGAAATCAGTCGCTGAAGTTGGAATCGCTGAAGTTGGACTGAATCAGATCGGTCAGCGCATTGACAGCCTCAACCTCGTCAACGCCGTCAGCAATCAATGTAATGGTCGTGCCCTTGGTGATGCCCAGAGACAGAATGCCGAGCAGGCTCTTCGCATTGACTCTGCGCTCTTCCTTCTCTACGAGAATGGTGCTCTTGAAACCGTTGGCACACTGGATGAAAAATGTAGCCGGGCGTGCATACAGCCCAACCTGGTTGGTTACCTGAACTTCCTGTGAGAACATTTTAACATCGCTCCTAATCATCAAATTTAAGACGAATCTTTAAACAAACACAATATTTCTAATCCCTGTTACCGCTTACCGAATACAGATTATTTATAGCATACCCGTTTTTTTGGATTTCGTCAATATGCTTTTGTACCAAAAGAGAGCATTTTCCTGACGCAATTTGTTGTCTGATGCACGAGAAAGCGGCAGGATACTCTGGTATTTTCACAAATCCGGGGTATTTTGCAGCATTTTTTTCTGCATTTCAGCCAAACCTATTTCAGTTCGACAATTGTCACGCCCGTATCGCCCTCTCCGTAGCGTCCGCTGCGCGCCGAACGCACATGCTTGTCGTGCTGCAAGTGCTGCTGAATGGCGGCGCGCAGTGCGCCTGTGCCCTTGCCGTGAATGATGGTCACGATGTCCAGCCGCGCCATCAGGCAGTCGGAGAGGAAACGGTCAACCTCCAGCAGTGCCTCATCGACCATCATGCCGCGCACATCCAGCTCCGTTTTCGCCGCAGCGCGCCGCACCTCACGCACACCGCCTGCCGGCGCACGATAGGTCTTTTTCGGCTTCGCCTGCTTTGGCTGTTCGACCAGACGCAGCTCATTGACGGGCACGTTGACCTTCAAAATGCCGGCCTGTACATAGACTGTGCCGTCCTTGTCCTCCGGCTTGAGCACCGTGCCGTCCACACCGACGTTAATCAGATGGACCGTGTCTCCCGCCTTCAGCGGGCGGATGCTCTCCGGCTCCACAGTTTTCTTCTCGCGGCGCAGTGTCTTTTTCTCCGCCTGTCCCAGTGTGCTGCGCAGCGCGGCGCGTGCGGCGGCGAGATTCTGGTCGGCGGCGTTCACCTCCGCCTGCTTCTTCATCTGATCCAGCTGCGCAAATACCGTTTCGGATGCCATGCGCGCTTCGCGCAGAATGCGCTCGGCCTGTCCGCGCGCCTTTTCCAGAATCGCGTCCGTCTCATCCTCCGCACGCCCCTTGAGCGTGACCGCCTTGTCCTTTTCGGACTGTGCGGTGCGGCGCAGGCGGTCGGCATCCTCACGCTGCTTCTGCAGGCGATGGCGTTCGCGTTCCAGACTCTCCAGAACATCTTCGAACCGCCGGTTTTCCGCAGAAATCTGCTCCTTTGCGCGGTCGATAATCACGGGCGGCAGACCGAGCCGTTTGGAAATCGCAAATGCATTCGACTTGCCCGGCACGCCCGTCAGGAGGCGATAAGTCGGCTGCAGCGTGCGCACGTCAAATTCACATGAGGCGTTCTCCACGCCCTGTGTCGTCAGGGCAAACGCCTTTAATTCGGAATAATGTGTCGTCGCCGCGACGAGCGAGCCCATGCCGCGCCCGTATTCAATAATCGCAACGGCCAGCGCCGCACCCTCCTCCGGGTCGGTTCCCGCGCCCAGCTCGTCGAACAAAATCAGATCATCCGGTCCGCACTTGTCCATGATCGCGACAATGTTTTTCATATGGGCGGAAAATGTGGACAGGGACTGTTCGATGCTCTGTTCATCGCCGATATCCGCATAAATATTCTCAAACAAACAGACCGAGCTCTGCTCATTCGCAGGGATATGCAGTCCGGACTGTGCCATCAGGCACAGCAGTCCGAGTGTCTTCAGGCTGACCGTCTTGCCGCCGGTATTCGGACCGGTGATGACGAGCGTATCGTAATCCGCACCGAGTGCAATGTCGATCGGCACGGCCTTTTTCTGGTCGAGCAGCGGATGCCGCGCGCGCAGCAGCGAGACCTTTGTCTCCGCATTGATTTCGGGCGCACAGGCATTGAGTGCAAACGAAAACCGCGCCTTTGCAAAAATGAAATCCAGCTCGCACAGCACCGTGTAATCCGCCTCTATGGCGTCGGAAAAATCCGCGACCTCTGCGGTCAGCTCGGCGAGAATGCGCTCAATCTCCGCCTTTTCCCTGCCCTGCAGAATTTTGAGCTGATTGTTTGCGTCGACGACCTGTGCCGGTTCGATAAACAGTGTCGCGCCCGAGGAGGATACGTCGTGTACCATGCCCGGAATATCGCCGCGATGCTCGCTCTTGACCGGAATGACATAGCGTCCGTCGCGCTGCGTAATCAGGCTCTCCTGCAGATATTTGGAATAGGTCGGAGAGGAGACAAAATGATTGAGCGTTTCCCGCACGCGGACATTCTGCTGCCGCATTTGCCGGCGCAGATTCGCCAGCGCGGAGGAGGCCGCATCCGCAATTTCCTCCTCGCTGATAATCGCGCGGCTGATGCGGTCCTCTAAATACTTGTTGCTGCTGATGCGCGCAAAGCGGGCATCCAGCGAAGTGTTCAGGCCCTTTTCCTGCTGTTCACTGCCGTACTTGCGCACCTGATTTGCCGCGTGCAGCAGCGATGCCACCGCGAGCAGCTCGCGCGTGGACAGCACACCGCCCATATTCGCGCGGCTGAGTGCCGCGGACACATCCCGAATGCCGCCGAATGCGGGCGCGCCGCCTGTTGTCATCAGACGTTTCGCGTCATCTGTCTCCGTCAGCAGCGCGCGCACATCCTCCGCATCGTGCAGCGGGCGAAGGGCCTTTGCCGCCTCCTTCGCGCGCCGGCTGACGCAGTGATCCGCAAGCAGGTCAAGAATGGTGTAATATTCCAGTGTTTTCAGGCTTTTTTCCGATAATTTACTCATAATTTATTGTTCTGACTCCATTTGAAAAAGAGAATGGTAAAAATCCAGTGTGGTGCAGCGCACATCCAGATGAAACAGCAGATACCGCTCGCAGATCTGTCCGAGCTGCCGCCCCGTCTGCTCGCTGACCGCAAAGGCAAACAGCCTTTTTCCGTCACAGGAGACGATATACCGCATCGCAGTGAGCACGCCCTGCGGCAGGTCGAAATAGGTTCCGCCGACGCGTTTGCGGCAGTCGCTGCACACCAGTGCGCCGTTTTCCAGCAGAAAGGACCACGTTTCACATTCCGCCTGTCCGCACACCGCGCAGCCGGTCAGATCGGGCGCATAGCCGAGATCCGCGGCGAGCCGCAGCTCAAACGCCGCCTTCACCGTCTGCACCGGCCGTTTTTGCCGGTCGAGCGCATACAATGCGCGCAGGAACATCGGCAGCAGGCCGCCCGATGTGTCATCGGAATCCGCCGAGAGATTGACCAGCTCGGCAAAATAACAGCAGAGCGCATACTGTTCGATATTGCTCGTGATGCCCCAGAACGACATGTCTGTTTCCGCATCGCTCAGCGTGTAGCTTTTGCCGGAATACAGTGTAAACTCGCTGTAGCAGAACAGGCGGACTGCGTTTGCCAGCCGTCCCTTTCGCCGCCGGATGCCGCGGCACAGCACTTCAATTTTTCCCAGCTCCGCGGTCAGTACAGTGATAAAGCGGTCGGTTTCCCCGAAATCCGTCTCACGAATGACCAGACCCTTGACCGTAACGTGTGCCATAGCCTCTGTTCCTCTCGCAGTTGCGCATCATTCGTTTTCATAGCCGAAATTGCGCATCTGGTACTGGTTGTTGCGCCAGTCCTCGCGCACCTTGACCCACAGCTCCAGAAAAACGCGGGCTTCGAGCAGCTCCTCTATGTCCGCACGCGCCTGTGCGCCGATTTTCTTCAGCATAGAGCCGCTTTTGCCGATAATGATGCCCTTGTGGCTCTTTTTTTCACAATAGATGGTGGCGCTGATTTCCATCAGTCCGTCTTCGCGCTCGCGCATGCGTTCGACAGCGACCGCCGTGCCGTGCGGTACCTCCCGGTCGAGCAGACCGAGCATTTTTTCGCGCACAATCTCCGCCACAAGCTGCCGCTCCGGCTGATCGCTCAGCATATCGTCGGGGAACAGCTGCGGCCCCTCAATCGCAAAGCGGGCGCATTCGTCGAACAGAATGTCACAGTTTTCGCCCGTCTTTGCCGAAAGCGGCACGACTGCATCCCACTCATGCGCCCGGGAATAGGCCGCGATAACCGCCAGCAGGTCCTCATGCTTTACCGTATCAATTTTATTGATGATGAGCACCGCCGGCATGTGAAACTGCCTGATGCGCGCAATCAGCTCCTGCTCCGCAGGTCCGATGCGCGGCACGGGATCGACAACCATCGCGGCGATGTCTACATCCGTCACCGTGTCATTGACAATCTTGACCATGTAATCTCCCAGACGGGAGCGCGGCTTGTGCAGGCCCGGCGTATCCAGAAAGACAAACTGACAGTCCCCCTTTGTCAGCACGCCTGTGATGCGCGTGCGTGTGGTCTGCGGTTTGTTGGATACGATTGCTATTTTCGCGCCCACCAGCCGGTTGAGCAGCGTGGATTTGCCGACATTCGGTCTGCCGACAATGGAAATAATCGCACTTTTTTTCACACTCATCTGTGTTCTCCCTTTTTTCCGTCTCAATCGCCGGCAGCATCGTCCGCGGCATCGCGGGTCAGTCCGAGCTGCCCCAGGACAGCTTCCTCCCGTTCGCGCTGTAAAAGCCGCTCCGCTTCACTGCGCTCATGGTCATAGCCCAGAAGATGCAGCATGGAATGTACAGTCAGAAAGCCGCACTCGCGTTCCACGCTGTGCCCGTACTCCGCCGCCTGCTCGGCTGCGCGGTCGTAATTCAAAATCATATCGCCGAGGAAAATCAATCCGTCTGCCGGATTGCGCTCCTCCTCCACAGCCTCCGGCCATTCGCCGTCAAAAAATTCCAGCATCGGGAAGGACAGTACATCTGTTTCCATGTCCTTGCCGCGATTCTCACGGTTGATTTCGCGGATGGATGCGCCATCGACAATCGTTACATCGACAAAGCACCCCTCCGGCGCTCCCTCCGCCTGCAAAGCGGCGCGCGCGCAGCGCTCAATGAGCGCACTGACTGCCTCCTGCCTGTCCAGCTCGACCTCCGGCGTAATCCGAATGCGGTGTTCCATGACGGTCCTCCTCACTTGCGCAGCGGACGGTGCTTCTGTGCGTCCTTTGCCTGACGCAGCACCTTCTGCTGTTCATATTTTTCATAAGCGCGCACAATCCGCTGAACCAGCTCATGCCGCACGACATCGCGGTCGGTCAGCTGACACTGCGCGATATCCTCCACATTTTTGAGCACGCGGACCGCTTCTTTCAATCCGCTCACGCGGTCTCCCGGCAGGTCAATCTGTGTGATATCGCCCGTGACGACCGCCTTGGAGCCAAAGCCAATGCGCGTCAGGAACATTTTCATCTGCTCCGGCGTGGTATTCTGCGCCTCGTCGAGAATGATAAATGAATCATCCAGTGTGCGTCCGCGCATATACGCGAGCGGCG
>OCTW011601039.1_pt1 | contig 22980 bp, 15 predicted proteins | sample 1539671 | NCBI WGS metagenome assembly OCTW01 (sample SAMN02144230, study PRJEB22623) | gut metagenome | biome: sheep rumen | host: Ovis aries | place: New Zealand | reverse complement strand
CGGCAAAGACACCCGCGGCATCATCCGACAGCACCAGTTCGACAAAGTCGAACTCGTCAAATTCTCGAAACCCGAAAACAGCGAAGCCGAACATCAGGCGCTCGTGAACGACGCCGAAGAAATCCTCAAACGCCTCAACCTGCCCTACCGCGTCATGCTGCTCAGCGCCGGCGATATGGGCTTTTCGGCACGCAAATGCTACGATCTCGAAGTCTGGCTCCCCTCGCAAAACTGCTACCGCGAGATTTCGAGCTGCTCAAACTTCGGCGATTACCAGGCAAGACGCGCCAATATCCGCTATCGTACCCCAGACGGCAAAGAAAAGACCGCTTTCGTACACACGCTGAACGGTTCGGGACTCGCCGTCGGTCGCACCCTCGTCGCGATTATGGAAAACTATCAGGAAGAAGATGGTCGCATCCGCATCCCCGATGCACTTCGTCCCTATATGAAATGTGATTATATCGGGTAATTATATAATGATAGGGGCGCAGCCTATTGCCTGCGGCAATACGGCTTGCGCGCTCGCCTTGCGACGTGTCACGACACGCCGCTACAGCTCGCCTCTCGATTGTGGGTGCCGCTATCCCTACGGGATACGCGGCACATTTTTTGCTAGTCCATTCCCCAATGGATTGTTTTATTCTTCGAATCCCAATTCTCCAGAGGTTGAATATGAATCATTTCCATTGGGTATTAACTCTGATTGCCTGTTTGGGCATGACTTTTGTTGGGTGCAGTGACTCGGACGAAGAAGATACTTCGTGCGGTGGCGTCTATTGCGACATGCTGCAAGGATGGACACACGGCGTATGCGTGGACGGCGAATGCAAGGCAAGAGCCTGCGACAGCAGCCATCATCTCTATGAAGAGCGGTGCGAAACCGATAATGTCGAACGATGCGGCAGTCACGACAATGATTGTTCCAAAACTGTTTTCGGTTGGGACTGGGGCTCTTGTGATAACGGCACGTGTACGGTTTTGGGGTGCATCGACGGCATGACGGTCGAACGCAATGCCTGCGTACCTGCCTCGACCGATGCTTGCAATAAGAATGGTCTGACCTGCGAACGCCAGATTCCTGGCGGCGATATGCTGATTTGCTCCGGCGGCGAATGCAAAGCATTGTCCTGCCAGCCGGGATGGCGAAAATTCCGGGATACCTGCGTCGAAGAAACCAACGAATGCTGCGGCAACACCTGTACTCCATGTGCCAACGGTCTCATGTGTGCCAATGGCGAATGTACCAATTCATGCGGCACGCTCAGCCATTGTGGCAATGCATGCGTCAACCTTAAAAACAATAACGACCATTGCGGTGCATGCAATACCCCATGCCAGGCAGCCACTGTAAAGGGGGCTAAGGATGCCGCATGCGTCAATGCCGTTTGCGTGGCTACCGCGTGCGACGCCGGTTACCATCTGACAAAAGATGCCGCCTGTGAAATCGATTCTATCCAACATTGCGGCAGCGCTTCGAACGATTGTACGGCTATCGAAGGCTGGGCAGACGGCGTCTGCGAAAATACAGTATGCCGTCCAACATCCTGCGCTAAAGGCTATCATCTCTATGAGAATGGCAAATCCGCAGTTTGCGAAAGAGATACCATTCAAAACTGCCTGTCACATGGCAATGCATGTACTGGCGGCTCCGAATGCACATCAAAGGGATGTGCCTGCCCAGCAGATACAACAAACTGCGGGACTGACGCCAAACCGAGCTGCAAAGACCTTTCATCCGATAAAAACAATTGCAGCGCATGCGGTCTTGCTTGCCCTTCGACACAACACTGCAGTGATGGCCGATGCCTGGGCCCCATCAAGTGCGATGGCGTCGAATACGACACAGAATCGAGCCTGGACGCTTGCGGGGAATGCAACCACCGGTGCGACGATGGCCAGCTCTGTGAGAATGGCACTTGTGTCAAAGGCATTGGCAAGGTTTACTGCGGAGATGAGATCGTCAACACTCAAAAAGATCTGGATCACTGCGGCAAATGCAACAACCGATGTCCAGACGGACAAATCTGCAGCAACGGCAAATGCCAAAAGGGATACGGCACGACCTACTGCGGGGATGAAACGGTCGACTCCGGTATCGACTCTAGTCACTGTGGTGACTGCAAAACCGACTGTGGCAAAGGCAAATACTGCGAAAAAGGCGTCTGCAAATCCGGCGCAGATGCAGATATCACCACGCTTTGCCACAATGTCGAAGTCAATCCCTTTACCGATAATGCCAATTGCGGCGGATGCGATAATGCATGCGAAGCACCACATACATGCCGCAAGGGATCCTGCTCCCCAAGCCCCGAAGATACGCTCACATGCAACGGTATCACAGTACACCCTTACGATGATGCCGCCCACTGCGGTGAATGCAACCATGCATGTGGCAATGGTCAAAAATGCGAAGAGGGGCAATGCCAAAATATATCGATGACCGATACCGCCACTGTGACCTGCAACGCAAACGTCTATCATCCAGGCATCGATTCGATGAACTGCGGACAATGCGGTAAAATCTGCGAAAAAGGCACTTTGTGTAAAAATGGAAAATGTACCAGCCTGACTTTAAATGAATCCCTGACAACCGAATGCAACGGCAAAACCGTTTATCCTTATCTAGATCCTGATAATTGCGGCGGATGCAATATCCAATGCTATGAGAACGATGTCTGCAATGCAGGAAAATGTGGCGTAGTCACAGCAGAGACAAAATTAAACTGCAACGGGAAAGAAATCTATCCCTATGACGACAGCTTGAACTGCGGAGGATGCGGCAATAAATGTCCTCGAGGCACATACTGCTATGAAGCCCAATGCTACGAATTGACCGACCAATATCATACATCTTACTGCGAAGATAATGCCTTTAATTTGTATTATGATCCCTATAACTGCGGCCAATGCGGCCATGAATGTGACGGCCTGTCGTGCGTCAAAGGAGAATGCAAACTCAGCACCTCTTATGCTTATGAATATTGCCCGTTTGACGAACAAAATGACTACGAAACTGATTTATATACCGATTATTATAATTGCGGTTCTTGCTCGATTACCTGCGAAAAAGGGGAACGGTGTGAAAAAGGCTATTGTAGAGATAATGCTTTTAATTTAAAAATTAATTGTTTTGGCGTCGAATTCGATCCCGGAAATGACTCAGCCAATTGTGGTGGATGCGGTCTCTACTGCGAAAGCGGCGAAGAATGCAGCTCCGGAAAGTGCCAGGAAATCTGGTGGATGTTTGACACCAAAACGATGAATTGTGCTAATCAGACGGTCTATCCCTACAGTGATCCCAACAACTGCGGCGGCTGCGATATCGTATGCAAATCGAACGAATATTGCGACGAAGGCAAATGCATTTATGGAGGTTATTGATATCTTACGGACTGGCAGTGGGGCATACACCACTGCCAAGTGCTTGCTTTAACGTCTCTGCTTCTAAGATCATCACAATTGATTTGTCTAATATCTTATGGTCACAAGCCATCTTCTGACGCTGCTTTTCGCACTTGGTACTGTTGCGATTTACTATATTCTGCCCGTCCGATTCAGATGGGCAGTATTAGGTATTGCAAGCATCGTTTTTTATCTTTCGGCCGAACCGCTGCTGCTTTTGCTGGCTAGTGGCACCGCTGCATGGACTTGGTTTGCGGGTACCCAAATCACCACTGCACATCCAAGACGTTGGCTCGCCATAGGAATAATTCCCTGTATTCTATCTCTGTTTATCTTTAAGTATTTTAATTTCTTTTATACATCCATCACAGATTTCTTTGCACTGATTGGATTGCCCGTTCATGCCGATGTACTCAAACTCGCACTGCCACTTGGCATATCCTATTATACTTTTAAACTCATCGCTTATTTGGTTGATATCTATCGAAATAAATACAAAAATGAATCTCATTTGGGATATTTTTTAACCTATGCACTGTTTTTCCCGCAAATCGTTTGCGGCCCCATTCAAAGACCGGACGATTTCCTTGATCAGATACATCAGCAGACCAGTTTTAACAGCACTTTGTTCAATATCGGCATTCGCCGTATTATTCTCGGCTTTTTTAAAATACTCGTCATTGCCAACCCCATATTGCCTTATTTAAATCGAGTCGACAGCCATGCTGACAGCCTTTCGGGACTGACACTTTTGTGCGGCTCTGTCCTCTATTCAATTTTAATTTATGCCGATTTTTCCGGATGCTCAGATATCGCCATCGGTACGGGCAACCTCTTTGGTTTAAAATGCCCAGATAACTTCAGAGCGCCCTATTTTTCAAAAAATATTCTCGAATTCTGGAAGCGGTGGCACATTTCTCTGACGAGCTGGCTCAAAGATTATATTTATATATCGCTCGGCGGTAACCGCAAAGGCAGCATCCGAACAAAAATTAATATAATCATAACTTTTCTCGTCAGCGGACTCTGGCACGGAGCCAACTGGACATTTATCTTTTGGGGGCTCCTCCATGGTCTATGGAATGTCCTGACGCCACGACACAAAAAAAAGACCTCCAATTCCCCGTCTTCAAAACAAGAGGATAATACCACCCAGTCGAATCCACAAACGATACCATCACAATATTTCAGAGTGCATATATTTAAAAAATTCAAATCCGCTTGTGCAATTCTGGCGACTTTTATGGGTGTCACAATTGGGTGGCAATTATTTCGCTCAGACAATATATCTTCCGCATTTCATTATTTATATCGGACTGTGACAGAATTTCATTTATCATACGCACATATAACTGAGGCACTCGTTCAGTTTACAGGCGATAATACATCCTTGCCCATTTTTATGACACTTGCGCTGTGTGTTTGTCTTTATGCTTCTTTCGAAAAGATAATACTCTGTAACCCCAAATACAATGACAATCCCATTCCTACAGCCTGGGTCATCACATTTTTCATTTTAATCCTGATTTTCGGCAATGCCGGGCAGTCTGCCTTTCTCTATGCCAATTTCTAATTATCTGCTGACATGAAACGACTACTATTCTTTATATCATTATCTTTTTTAGCTGTCATGCTCATCATGACAGCCAAAAATGAATATAGCCGATTTCTGCCTTCACCCGGCTATGGCATGGGCGAAATCGTACAGCAGAAAAATATCGATTATCTGTTTATTGGCTCTTCGACTTTTAGACGCGGACTTGACATCGAGGTTCTCAACAAACTCCCGGGAAATGTTTATATCCTCGCATACAATGGATGCCAGCCGGTTACCATCGAAATGGTCCTGGAATATCTGTTAAAACAGGGCGTAACAATCAAACATCTCTTCGTCGATTTTTATCCTTATACAGCCGCTGCCCGCCCGGCTTTGAGTGATACCAGACTACTCATGGATACGGATATCGATTTTAAAATCGACTTGTGGCAAAGCCTGCATGCATATAAAACCGATTCATTTCAGGCCATTGAGGATAAGGCATCAGATCTTTATGAGATGTTTATTTCTTCCAATAATGCTATTATTTTATGGTGGCCTTTGTATCAAAAGCTCATTCGTTCCAATAATTACCACGGTGGCATTCGAAATTTGCGCGCAGAACATGGACAAACGCAAGAAACACTCGCCCAGCTTCCTATGTTTGGAAAACGCGATGGGCTCCAGAAGGTTCAAATCGATGCCTATCAAAAAATCATACAAACCGCCTCAAAACACGACATTCAACTGACTTATCTCGAAATCCCCAAATACTATCGTCTTTACGATGATCATGATTATCGGGCTTTTTCAAAGCAAATCCTTGACTCATTTTCGAATGCTGCGAATTATCAGGTCATCTCGGCCGACCATATTCCGTTCGATAATCACCAGGCCGATTATTTTAATGATCTCGTTCATTTGTCCGGTGTCGGTGCCCATGTTTATACACAAATGCTTTTAAATAAATTGGGCAAGGATCAATCTGAATAAATGGTGTCGAAAAGAGTATAGGAGCATAGCAGGAGATGAAAATATGGCATCACTCAGCAAATACCTGTCTGTTGCAGTCGCTATGGTGGCGGCATGTTACGAAATCTATCGACGAGTCAAAACCGCAAAGGACCAAGCCCCCCCCGAGGCTGCTGACAAACAGGAAGACGCGGGCAAAAGCACCAGCGACGCAGGCGCAGAAAAACATCCGCCCAAACCGCATAAATTCTTTACTTGCAAGCGATGCTACGTAAAAACAGATCAGCCTGTCAAATACAATGGCAAAATTATATGCCCATCATGCGCGCAAATCGTCGAGGCAGAAAAAGCAAAAGGCTATAAGCATGGCCCGGGCTTCGGCCGTTTGAGCAACCGATTGTGCATGCGCTGCCATGTCGATTTGCTGCAACTTGCCCCATGGCAGATTTACCGCATCGGGGACGCAGAATACTGTGATGTCTGTGCCGCAAAAATACCGCCGCAGCACCAGAATCCACGCCAGGTTTATCATGCCGTCGTCAAAGCCATGTCTGAATTCCCTAACGCACTGCTTACAATAAGCCACGAAGAAAATCATGGAAATTACTACATCAGGTCATCTCCCAATCGAGCCAACCATGCCATCGAAATCGACATCGAGGAAGAAATTTCGCTTTTTTTCGCCAACTGGCATTGCCACTACAATTACGACGATGGCGCGCAATACCATGAATTTTATGATGATCTCTTTAAAATTATATTGAATCAGTCATGCTCGGCAGCTGCATTCGACGAAGATGGTTCCAATGATCCCGACGATCCCGACGATGACGATCTCATCTGGCGAGCATCTGCACTGCTTGATGCAGCCGTTCTGCCCGAGGATGACGACAAAGCCATTGAGTTTTTAAAAACGAAGTTCGGTGATGCCGCGATTGTGCGGTGCGACTTTTGGGATGCCCGCAAATCGAGAATATTTCGCATGATTGGTGAAATGTGCGATATTGCCTGCGATCCCGTGTTCGATCCGGTACTCAGTGACTATCGCGACTGCGTTCTCGACTATCGCCTCATGCGGTGCAATCAGCCACACCGGGGGATCGCCTCGCACCGCGAAGCACTGCATCATGCCATGAAGGGGATAGTCGATGGTCTGAACCGAGAAATACAATGCGCTTGGACATTCGACATTCATCAGGCCATTGCAAGGATGATATCGCCCTCAGAATGGCTTGCCGAGCCACCGAAAGAAGGTCAATCCGATGCCCCGCAATATATCGACACGGACGACAGAATCGCCTACTGGCGCGCATTTCTCGAACCACCCTACGGCAATTGTATAAAAATCAGGGAGAAATGCGGGAATCATCCGGCCAAATACCGTGATGCAACTGTCGAGGATTTTAGACGCGTCAACGAAGCATTGTTTCCCAAAGGCCCCGATGATCTGGAGATTTACACATGGTCGACAGACTGGTCCAATTACTTCGATGATGGCCACGAGTGGTGGGGAACGGGTTGCTGGAGCATCTATGACCCACAAATGGAGCGCTATATCGTCATTCTGGCATCGGCAACGGATTGAGCGTTTTTATGAGCATGGCGTATGCGGCAACGCCAGCGCCCGCGTATTTGCGATGGTACAGAGACGTGCAGACCGCGCGTCTGTACCATCGCAAATAGCGGCGAGTAGAGCCGTCCGGCCCAGGCGGCAGTACCATCGCAAATAGCGGCGAGTAGAGCCGTCCGGCCCGGGCGGCCCTAAGGCAAGGCGTATGCGCAACGCGCATAGCCATGCCCCCAAATGAACCAACGTGGCGTATGCGCGTAGCGCATAGCCGCGTAGCGAGCCGTAGACACGTGTCGTGACACGTGCCAAGGCGAGCATATCACCCACACACACCCACACGAACCCCGCAAAAATCAATGGTTTATGCCGTGCAAAATGGTTGCATTTTAAAGCGCTTTGCCCGATAAATAGCTAATCTTTTTTCGCCGGAGTGATCCGGTTTTTTTGACCCATCATGGTAATTGGAGAAGAACCGTGAGAGACACAACATTTTTGAGTGATGCCCAGTTTGCATGCCAGGCCGCGAGCTGCGAGTTCTGCGAAACGAAACCCTGTATGACGGCTTGCCCCGTCAACTGCTCGCCAGCGGATTTCATCATGGCCGCAAAACAGGGCGAAAAAAGCGACATTGCGCGCGCAGCCGCAGAAATTCTGACTGCGAACCCCATTGGCGGCGTTTGCGGTTTGATTTGCCCGGATGCCTATTGCCAGAAAGCTTGCAGCCACCGCGTTTTTAATGGCACTGCCATTGAAATTCCCAAGATGCAGGCTTATGTCATCGACAAAGCCAAGAAACTCGGCGTCATGCCTGAGATTAAACGCGCCGCATCCCGCGGCAAATCCGTCGGCGTCGTCGGCGGCGGCCCGGCCGGTCTCGCTTGCGCAGCCGTTCTTGCACAGCGCGGATTCGATGTCACCATCTATGATCGCGGAGACAAACTCGGCGGTGCTCTCAACCTGATTCCCGATGATCGTCTGCCCAAATCGGTGCTCGAAAGCGACATTGCCTGGCTGCTCAAAGCCACGGGCGTCAAAGTCGAAAAAGCCGCTGTCGCCGATCCGGCCAAGCTCCTCGACAAACATGATGCCGTCTGCGTGGCCGTCGGCCGCTATAAACCTTATAAACTCAACGTCCCCGGCGAAGATGCTGCCATGTACGGCAACGAATACCTCGCCAAACAGCCAAAACTCGCGGGCCGCGTCGCCATCATGGGCGGTGGTGCCATCGCCGTCGACTGCGCGCTGACTGCACTTAAGAATGGTGCATCCGCCGTCGAAATGATTGCCCTCGAGAAATTCAGCGAACTCCCGCTGACGGCTGCCGAAAAGAAACACATCGAGGATGCCGGTATCGAGCTCACGGGCCGTTCCACCATAAAAGAAATCATCGTCAAGGACGGCAAAGTTGCAGGCATCAAACTCGCCCGCATGGTCCTGAAAGGCGAGAAATTCAGCGTCCGCGATATGGAAGAACTTGCAGGCAGCGAGACCGTGAGAAATGACGTCGATCACGTCGTCATCGCCATCGGCAATGCAAGCGAAATGGCCATCGAGGATGTCAAAGGCGTGTTCTATGCAGGTGACTGCTGGGCAGGCCCCTCGACCGCCGTCGAAGCCGTTGCCACCGGTAAAAACATTGCCAATGCCATCGATGATTATCTCAGCGGCAAAGATGTTAAGATGCCCGAGCGCGTTCGTCCCGCCAAGAGCACCGTCAAAATCGAAGGCTACAATGCGACGCCCGTTTCGCTCGAAACCGATTTCTTCGGCCGCAAGCTGCCCAATCCGTTCCTGCTTTCGGCTGCACCTCCTTCGGACGGCCTCAATCAGATGCGCCGCGCGCTCAAGGCCGGATGGGCCGGCGGCTTCATGAAGACCGCTTTCGACAGCGTCGATATTCACATTCCTGCTGGTTACATGTTCCAGCTCGACAAAGAGACCTACGCCAACTGCGACAACGTTTCGGAACACCCGATTAACCGCGTTTGCGCCGAAGTCAAAGAACTCCTCAAGGAATTCCCCGACAGACTCATCGGCGTTTCGACCGGCGGCCCCGTCACCGGTGACGATGCGCACGACAAAGCCGGTTGGCAGAACAACACCCGCAAGCTCGAAAAAGCCGGCGCCATGGCCATCGAATACTCACTGTCCTGCCCGCAGGGCGGCGACGGCACCGAAGGCGACATCGTTTCGCAGAATGCCGCTTTAACCGCCAAGATCATCGACTGGGTCATGGAAATTTCCGATCCCAACGTACCCAAACTCTTCAAACTGACGGCTGCCGTCACGAGCATCGCCGTGATTCTCAAGGCCATCAAGGGCGTCTTTGACAAATATCCCAACAAGAAAGCCGGTGTCACGCTCGCCAATACGTTCCCCTCGTTCACATTCCGCAAACACATCGACGGCAAAGAACACGCATGGGATCAGGGCGTCATCATCGGTATGTCCGGCCACGGCGTCACCGCGATTTCGAACAACTCCCTGTGGTCCGTCCGCAACAGCGGCATCAAGATCAGCGGCAACGGCGGCCCGATGAACTACAAAGAAGCCGCCAATTTCCTGGCCCTCGGCGCCATCAACGTCCAGTTCTGCACCATCGCAATGAAATACGGCGTCGGCATCGTCCGTCACCTCTGCGAAGGCCTCTCGAAGAACATGGAAGAACGCGGCATCAAATCGATCGATGAACTCATCGGACGCGGCAAAAACAGCCTCACCGACTTCATGGATCTCTCGCCCGTCAAACGCATACCGCAGATCGACGAAGATCTCTGCGTCAAATGCGGCAACTGCACGCGCTGCTCGTATTTCGGCCTCATTCAGGAAGGCGACAAGATCGTTGCCCATCCCGAAAACTGCGTCGGCTGCACGATATGCGCTCAGAAATGTATCGCCGGTGCCATCACGATGCGCGAACGTACCGAAGCTGAACTCAAAGCCTATCCCGATCCTTTGGAAGGCTGGAGAAATTAATATTTTGGCTCGCCTTGAGACGTGTCACGACACGTCTCTACGGCTCGCTTAACGCCCGCTATTGACCTCACCTACCCCCCAGCCGCTTTGCGGCTGTCCCCCTCCCTCTCCATAAATGGCGAGGGAAGGGGGAGGTCAATACGCGGGCGTTTTATTTTTTATTCGTCTTCCCACCGTTTGCCCAATGCGCATTTGCGCATTCTAACCGGTTTTGCTAAAATTGTGTGGTCGTAACGTGCGAAATGCGCGTCACAAGAAAGAAAATACAACAAACTCAACAGGAGATAGATATGGCAAGACCCATTAAAGAGACGCCGATTTTGTTCGGTGAAGATGCACGCCGCTTCGAGGCGCGAATGAAGGAAAAACGGCACGAAACCCCAGAACAGAGGGAAATTCGACTTCAGCACTATAGAGTTATTGCTGAGATGGTAAAACGTGGCAAAGAACTTGACAAAAAAGAGGATTTAGAGGCTTCAGGTCTTAATTCACAGGAACAACAGGATAAATAGCTAATGGATACTCTACAACACAATAACCATACTGTCAGAAAACTAAGGAAAACATCTGCTGTTGCGTCATTTGATTGTGGAGATAACGATCTCAACGATTTTATATCAAATGAATCGCTGGATTACCAAAAAGCTAGGCTATCCGTTACATACATCTATGAATCTGATTTAGGTCATGTCGATGGCTACATTAGCCTGGCAAACGATAGAATTTCCTTATCAGATTTTGAAAATAAAACAGATTTTAACAGGTTTAGAAAAAAGAGATTTCCAAATGCCAAGCGCATTAAAAGTTACCCGGCAGTGAAGATTTGCCGTTTGGCAGTCTCTCGACAAATGAAAGGCCAGTCCATTGGCTCACATCTCATCGATTACATCAAAACAATGTACCTGACCAACACCACTGCCGGATGCCGTTTTATTACGGTCGATGCCTATCGCGATGCGATACCGTTTTATGAGAAAAACGGTTTTGTTGCGCTCAATACCGATGACGAAGACGACGTCACCCGGGTTTTATATTTCGATTTGATGGATTTGGAGGATTAATACTCACGTATAAACCTACATCCACCCCACCTACACATGCGCAAACATATCAAGCCACTGCATCCTGCGCATTTTTCCGATTCTAATCGTCGCTACCCTTTTATGTAGCTGCTCGGATAATTCGGGTAAAATGCAAATCAAATTATTATTTGTTTGGCAATCAATGCGTCCCCAATGATGATCAGCATTGCGGCAGCCACGATATCACATGCGATGCATTTGAGGAATGCCAAGAAGGGCACTGTGTATATATCGCAGCTTGTGCCAACGGCATTGTGGATGAAGATGAGGATTGTGATTTCGGTAATCCGGAAATAGCCGAAAAAACACCAATGTATGGTATATATGGTTTGCTGGATGGTATTCCATTGTGTAATCCCATTACTTGCAAACGCGCCCCCTATTGCGGTGATGGCATCATCCAACCCGAATACGAGCAATGCGACGGCACCTTTGGATGTACTTCGACATGTACGATTAAGGTGGATTAGGGCTCGCTTGGGGCGGGTCTGAGACCGCGCACCAAGTGAGCCTGACGCCCGCTATTGGTCAAAGACCAATACGCGGGCGTTTTACTGATGATTATTCACATGAAACATCTTGTAATTTTTGAGAATATTCTATTGTTACTAAATAATAATTACCGCTCTCATCTCTTGTAAAATTCATTGGGGCAGAACCAATCGGAAGATTAAACGATTTATCCAGATAACGCTCAAGTACTCCTTCCTTTTTTAATATTTCTTTTAGATTATCATTATTACAGAGATAATAATTATTTTTACTGTCCGCTGTAGTATCCAATTGACACTCGAATTTTTCTCCTTCAATGCAAATTTTATGATTTCTACCTATTTCATAAGTCCCATTTTTACACTTTCCGCAATCTGTATAATTCGAATTGCATGAATGATCCTTATAGCACTCCTTTGAATTATTATCATTTTTTCCAATGCAAAATTTATCATTCTTACATTTTGGTTGTGAAGATTGTATACATCGCTTAATAGTATCATCATAGCCATTAGCACAATAATGCAATTTTTCGTCATAGAAGCACCATTTGTTTGTTTCTTTATTACCAGTATAACTTGAAACCTCAAAACATCCCAGTTCTCTCATGTACTCAAGACAGTAATCTTTAATTTCAAGCGGTGTCTCTGATGAATTGCAAAAATCGACATTATCCTTACTTAAACAGTCTTTTAATGAGTATTCATGTTTATTAAAGCAAAAAGTCACATCATTGCAAGTACTGTCTAATATATTCCCAGTGTATTGACATGAACAATAGGGTTGTCGAATTGTTCCATCACTCATACTACATGTCTCAAAACATGTTTGCGTCGTCTGCCATTCACCATCCTCACATTTTTGTATTATTTTATTATCCATGCATCTGAATTCATCTTCTTGCCGGCATTCTGGCTGTGGTTCATTGTCATCTTGACATTCATTATTAACACATTCTCCTTTACATATTTTCGTTTTTGGCTTATCATTTTGACAATCAACTTGAATTCCATCTTCTTCATAGCATCCTGGCTGGCAAACGCACGCATGCTTTAAATTATCCGATTCTTGACATACATAATAGTCCTGGCACTTAGTATACTGAGTCCATTGATTCCCTTGGCATGTTTCGATTGCATTATCACTACATCGTGTTTCGCCATCGACGCAACATTCTTCTCCAGTGTCTCGCCAGTAGTAATTCTTGCACTTGCGTATTTTGTGAGTATCCGGATTACACGAACGTTCGTCGCTCGAAACACAGTCACATGATTTTAATGCCACCACTGCTCCCCAGCTACCATCTTTGCATTCTTCTAATTTGTTGTTTTCGCATCGCTTCTCCCCATCATCACAACTTTGCTTGTTGCACTCACCATCCGTGCAGCCCAGGCCATGGCAATTCATATCACCAATGAGTTTTCCACCACTGCATTGTGCAACATTCCCATCAGAATCGCATATACTTCCTTCCCAATCACATTCGGATACCTTGCATATGTCGCCATCACAACCTAAAGGACATAGGCGTTTATTTACTTGTACTTTTTCTACACATGCATACCGATAATTGTTTTCGCACCCATCTTTTTCGCAAGGAGTATCGTCTGTCTGCTCATCTTTGCATAAATCCCCCTGGCAAACAGTTTTGCATTTTTCCGGGACTGACCATTTTCGCCCCTCGCATTTACGTTGCATCCAATATTGCTCGCCATTATTGCTATTAAATAACTTGCATTCCTTGGATTCTTCTTCGCATTCTGGAGTAAAATTCGTACAACGTCCAAATTCATTGCATGTTTCGTTATACTTGCAAAGCACCTCTCTACATCGGCATCGTTCAGTTTTGAAATCGAACTCACCTTTCTCACCCCAGATATGTTCCTCGCATGCCAGATACCTCGCCCGCATCGCACCCTCAAGTTTCTGCGATTCCGAATCGCACCCAAACATACCAATGGCGAGTGTGGCCAAAGCCCCAAAGATTATCGTATTATGTTTCATCGCAAATACTCCCAAGTGCTTACGAATGTGAGCATCGTTAGATGCGAAACAATCCGTTTGTAAAAGAATTTAGAATCTGCCTGTCAGCCCAACTCCCATAGGCGAGATCGCCAGGTCGAAGGATGTGTCGGATTCTTCAGGTTTCGAACGGGCATAGAAATACCCGCTGATACCGGCAATCACCGAACCGGCGACGGTCAGACCAATCCCTGCCCCCAACAAGCCCCAATAGGCGTTATTTTCACCTTTGACATGCGCGGTCTTATCATCGACACTCGAGATCGGCTCAAACTTTATGGCATCGTCTTTGGTTTTAGCCCAAAGGGCTGCGCCAGTAACCGTCATGATGATACCAGCACCGCCCAAAGCAACCCCTGTCCATAATCCCACTGCATATCGGCTTTGTTCTTCATACGAATCCTGCAGTGTCGTTTGTGACAAATGTATGCTGGCATTGCGCAGTTCATTTTCAAGCCGGGCATTGTTCTCCTGCAGAGTCTGTATTTCCTGATCCCGTTCCTTGATGCGCCCGGGCGTTGCCTCCGGATGTTCTGCCTCATAACGCTCAGACCAAAGGCGCTCGAGCATCTCCCCTTTGACCGCAAATTCCTCGGTAAACAACGTGGCACGCTGCAAAAAATACAACGATTTGGCATTATCCCCTTTGGCTTTGTATATTTTTCCATAAGCATAATTCAAAATGGGAGAACGCGAACAAATGGTGTTCAATCGATTGGCATTCTCCAATGCCTTATCGTAGTGTCCTTCCTCGAGATACTCGCGAAGCTGGCTAAACTCATTGACCCATATTTCATTGCTGTCGAGATTGTTGCAATCTTCAGCATGGACCATCCCCGCCCAAGTTAATGAACAAATTGCCCCTAATACCAAACTGATAAACACTTTCATTTCATCACCTGTCATGCACGGCTCAATGGCGAATACAATTCCAATAGCACTGTCTGCTATCAGTTTAATTTTGATTAGCCATAGTTCACGTCGATGTCAAATGATGAACTTTGTGTTTACATGTCTTTCAGTTTATTAACCAATTGATTATTTCATATAAGCATAACAAACATTTAGTTCTTTCACATAACTAAACGTTTATGTTATTTTACCATTATTATGAATGATTTAATTTTTTTGACTATCAGCAACCAGCGTAGATATAAACATCCGCCGGTGTCATGCCCCCGGACGATCCAACGATCTTATCGGCGCCAGCAAAAGTGTACCCATCAAACCAGGTCTAACAGCCATGTACCCCAACAAAATCACAAAAATTCACATTGACGAACGCTGCGAATACCGCCTCAGACGCGGTATGCCATGGATATTCAGTAAACATCTCAAATTAGAAGGACAGACTCCGGATGCAGGCGATCTCGTTGCCGTCTATGGCAAGCGGAACCAATGTATCCGCATTGGATTATTCGATCCGTACAGTCCCATTCCAGTTAGAATCCTGGGAGCTCCCTGTGATTTTTCACAACAGTACATGAGTCAAAAGATCGACGAAGCACTCGTCCGGCGCGCAGAATCGAATATTGCTTCGGACCAGACCAATGGTATCCGCATTTTGAGCGGCGAAAGCGAGGGTCTGCCAGGCCTGGTCATCGATGCCTATGCAGGGACTTGGGTTTTAAAAGTCTATTCCGCATGCTGGCTGCCTTATCTGCACGATGTGATCGACATTCTTTCGGGACTTTGTCATGCCCCAATGACCGAGACCATGCGCCAGGCATGTGCCATCGCCCCCTACCGCGTCATCCTTCGGTTCGGGCGCGAGTGCCGTCCACACTTTGAAAAGGTCGGCTTTCACGAGGCATCACTCGCCATTGGTGAAGATGATACGCCTTATGCCGAATTCCTCGAGCATGGCGCCAGATTCCATGCCCAGGTATATCAGGGTCAAAAAACGGGATTTTTCCTCGACCAAAGAGACAACCGCCAACTGATTCGCAGCCTTGCCAAAGGCAAAAAAGTCCTCGATATCTGCTGTTATTCGGGCGGCTTTTCACTCAATGCGGCCATCGGTGGTGCAAATACCGTCTGGAGCCTCGACGGTGACAAACATGCACTCGATCTCGTGCAGAAACATTACGAACTCAATGCAGGGAATCCGAACGTTGCACAGTGTGAACATGTCCTGCAAAGATCTGATATGTTCGAATGGCTCGCCAAAGCAGCCTCGAAACGCAATCTGTTCGATCTGGTCATTGCCGATCCCCCGAGTTTTGCATCGTCACAGGCGCAGATTCCCGCCGCCGAAAAAGCTTACGCACGTCTGTTTGCCGCTGCCGCAAGCTGCCTCAAACCCGGCGGACAGATCCTGTGCTGCTCGTGTTCATCGCATATTGGCAGCGAAAAATTTGCCGAGATCGTGCGAAAGACCTTGATGCACCGCACCCGCGAATCCATCGATTATACCGGCCTCCCCGCCGATCACGTCGCTTCATTTGCCGAGGCAAAGTATCTCAAGGCATGGCTGGTAACAATTAGAAATTAGAAATTAGCAATGTGCAATTAGCAATGTGCAATTAGCAATGAATGATAGCAATGAATGAGTTCTCAAGTTTATTCCTAAAGAGTTGATGTTTTTTAGCATCAGAGTCCTTAGTTTTACATTCCAATTGCACATTGTACATTGCTAATTAAAAACAATTCCGAATTCCGAATTCCGCATTGCGAATTAAAATTGAATAAGCCCCGAAGTGCTGCGTTTTAAGGCGCTGTTTTGGGGCAATGGCGCATGCTGTTGCCTTTTACGGTTTGGAATATCATAAATCGTCGCAACCCTTAAGGTGACATCGAATGCGTAAATCTTCACTTCTTCTTGGCTGTGCATTGGCAGCCGGTCTTTCGTCCAGCGCCCTGGCGCAGGAATTCAGTTACAAAGGTTTTATTCTCAGCGATTTGCACATGACCGTTCCCGGGACTGACCGTCCCGATGATGTCGATGCAGTCCGTTTTGATCGCATGGATAATACCTTTAAATTTACGGGCAATTTCTCGTGGGAGACCGTCGACGTTACAGCCGACATTGCACTGACATACACCGGAAAGAGCGATGTTTACGAGCTCGAGACGCTTCGCAGACGCACCAAAGTCGATCCGATTGAGTTCGAAAGTGAAGCACTTTTCATTCGATTTTCCGACTTCATTATCGATGGCCTTGACCTTCGACTGGGACGCCAAATCATCGACTGGGGTTCTGCCGACCGTTTTAATCCGACCAACCCAATCAACGGTCTCGATCTCGAAGATTATCAGGATTTTGGACGCCGCGTTGCCAACGAAATGATCAACCTGACCTTTGCCCCCGACTGGGAAATCGAAGGCGAAGAAACCCCCGTGTTTAGTGAGTTCCAGTTCCAGGTCGTATGGGTACCCAGGTTCCGTTCTGGCCTCATCCCCGAATCTTCAGAATACGTCTTTGGCGGTCCAGACCAATTCCGTCGTTTCGCCAAATCCAAGGTGCTCAACAATCTCGTTGACCTTCAGGAACTGTTCGTCGATTACGGCGGATCGATTCTCTACGATGTCAAAGTTCACGAACCCAGTGATTCCATCGAGAACTCACAAGTCGGACTTCGCGTCGGATTCTCGCTATACAGCGTCGATATTGACTTCTATGGCTACTATGGCTTTGATCACAACATGCAGCCTCGCTATGTCAATGCGAATGCCGTTTCGACCGACGATGCCGTCTCCAACGCCATCGAAGCGAACATCTATAAAGTCTTTGGCACAGATGAAGATCGCAACGCCCTGTCCACACTGCTCAAGAGCTTCGGCGTACCAGGAATCAGCACGGTCACGGCCTATACCGATGTTACCGTCGAATACCCACGCGTCGGCATGTTCGGAATGGATTTTGCCACGAGCCTCGATTTCCTCGGCGGCCTTGGATTCTGGGGTGAGCTGGCCTTCTTCTTCCATGATGCCGTCAAGCTTGACCTCAACATCAATGGCGCCCAAAAACAGGATGCACAGGTCGATGACGGCATGTTCATTAAGGCAGTCGTCGGTCTCGACAACTCATTCAACAAATGGCTGTACCTGAACATGCAGTATATCTACGGCTTTGTCGATGAGTTCGGTGACAATGACCTCGAGCATTACCTGATGGCAAACCTCGATTTCAAACTCTTTAACGAACAGATGCTCATCCGTCTTTCGAGCGTGATTTGCCTGTCAGATCCCAGCGCCATGCTCGTGCCGCATCTTTCCTGGAAATTCTGGCCCGGCACCGAGCTGATTCTGGGCGGCCTCTTCCACCTGGGCGACGACAATTCGACCTTCGGCAACCGCATCACCGGACCGAATTATCTGTATCTGCAAGCCAAATATTCGTTCTAAGCGCGAGAGACTTTCTTAGAGACTTTCCATGGAACGTCTTTACTGTGATTTGGAACGTCTTTACTGTGATTGGGTTGAGATGGTGTGGGTGCCCTTTTGCTATCGCAATGCGGGCACCTTTTTCCCGGCTATTCGACGCTCGCCCTTTTGGGCTCACGCCGAATACGCCGGGAATTATTGTTTTTTCTCGCAGTAGACCACGCAGAATGGTAATAGCATGCCAGTGTGGAGCGGACGGTTTCCATTCTAAAAGGAGCTGCAGACATGAAAAAAGTCATTCTCGCGATTGTCCTCATTTCGATCATTCTGGGCTTTTATTATTATTATAAGGATGACATCGTCAAAGTACTGGGTGAGCATGACATTCACCTAGATATCAAAACCCCCGAAATGCCTGACATCAAACTGTCAGAGTCCAACCCATTCAAATCAATCCTCCCTGAACGCACGGAAACCGGGGATGACAAGCTCGTTCAGGCCATCATTCATTCAGACGGCGAAGAGGTCGAAAGAATCCTGGCATCCGATGAAAATGGCGAATTCATCCGATTGTTTAAATCCCTTCGCCCCGAAAAAATATATACCCTTTTGGATGTCGTCAAACTCAACTGTGAACCCAGTCCTGTTTGTCAAAATACGAATCGGCAGCCTCAGGAATTTCTTTTGCAGTGCGCCAACGGCATGCTCGAAATGATGAACAGCGAGCTAAAAAAATACCCCTCGTGCAAAAAAAATATTGAAGATTTTTATACGGTCACCTTTTTGTGCCAGCTCAAGCAAAAACAAAGTATATGTTTAGAAGAAGACCCGCTCGATGAATCAGTCGAAAAGCGATCCAAGCGCCTGACGGCACGCGGTCAGAATACGGTCGACTGTCTCATGTCGCATCTCGACGATATGAACGCCAAGAATAAATGTATCATGGATGCGCCGACACATACACCGGAACAGTTCGAAGCGCAATTAAAGCGCTATTGTACAACTGCCATTGCATGCAAAGCGTTTTCGGGAGAATCCGATTGTATAAAGAAATACAAAGACCTTTTTAAAGATGACAAACAAAAAGGAAAGGATTGTACAAACACGCATTTGACGTCGCTCACGCAGGAACTGGAACTGCTCAATCTCATCCTTGCAAATACGGGCAAAAACACTGCGTGGGGGGAAACATTTGATCAGTGTACCATTGTCCAAGGGTACGAACAGACAATCCATTCCGTGGATATTTTTGCCAGAGTCAAGACGATACAGGAATACACCCAGGCAATGATGAATGAATTGCAAAAAACCGGTAAAGATGCATCGATTTCCCTGTACCGCCTCTTTTATTACGCCCCCCAGGACGATGCATTAACCAAAATGCATGGCGAAGCCATGATGAGTCTGAATTATTACAACGCATGCAGGATTGGTATGCTGTCTCCGAAGTAGAGAAAATGCTATTCGATACACACGCACATCTGGACGATCACGCATTTGACGAAGATCGCGAACAATTATTACATGACCTTCCCAATCGGGACATTGCACTTTTGATGAATCCGGGATGCAGTCTCGAAACTTCGCGAGCAGCATCGGCTTTGTCACAGCGTGTTAATTATATCTATGCCGCAGTGGGCTCTCACCCCGATTCGGCGGACGAAGTCAATGATGATGTCATCGACACATACCGCCAAATGTGCAGACAGAATCCCAAGATTCGTGCCATTGGCGAAATTGGTCTCGATTATCATTATGAAGATGTCCCCCGGGAAATCCAGCAAAAGGCGTTTCGCATGCAGATGGCCCTTGCCCGTGAGCTTTCTTTGCCCGTGATCGTGCACGAACGCGAGGCGCATGCCGACGGTATGGCCATCGTCGAGGAATACCCCGAAGTGAAGGGCGTATTTCATTGTTATTCAGGATCTGCCGACATGGCACAATGGCTCATTAAACGCGGTTGGTACATTGGTTTTACCGGTGTCATCACCTTTAAGAATGCCCGCAAAGCCATCGAAGTGGCATCATCGATCCCGCGCGATCGCATCGTCATTGAGACAGACTGTCCCTATATGGCGCCTGTGCCCTATCGGGGAAAACGCAACGATCCGGGCATGCTCGGCCGCATGGCCGAAAAGCTGGCCGAAATCCTCAGCATGCCCTTAGAGGATGTCGAAGCACTGACACTCGAGAATGGCAAACGGCTTTATGGATTGTAAAACAGCGCGGGCGTATTGCCGAAGGCAATAGACTGCGCTAAAAAGGCGTATCGGGCACACAGTGCCCGATAGCCGACCCAAAAGCCGGCTGTATTGGCACGCAGTGCCAATAAGCGGCGCACCCTTCCATATCAAATCTATGTCATTTATCGTGCTCGCGACATTATTGGGTTCAATGGTCATGACCATACATTTTACGTCATGGGAATCCGTTCGCCTGCCCGACTCTCCCATTCCTGCGGCCTGTTTTGTTCCGACCGAAGAGACGCGCGAACTGACGAAAAACCAGGATATGACCTGTATTTGGGCTCATCCGGGCAAATATCCTCCGGTACGCGTGCCCTTTAATCACTTTTTGGGCCACTGCTGCATTTGGGAAATGCCCGAAAGCGGCACCTTTTGGCTCATTGGCGAATCTGTAATGAGCGAAATCATTTCGGTGTGGGTCGATTCAGACGTGTATCGAAGTACGACCGAATTTGAGCTCAAGCCCGCACAACTGCTGGATGTTCTCGTCGTCGACGAATATACACAGGAACCCATCGAAAATGCTCGTGTGACAGTGGCGAACGATGCCGTTCATCTCGTTTCGTTCACGCGCATGACGGACGAAGACGGTTATGCCGTCATTCCGGTGCTGGCTCTGGACGATTATGTCATGAGCGTGCGAGCGGATGGTTATCTGGCACCCAATCCGATGTTTTTTACGGCACTGCCGGATGATATGCCCAAAGCGGTCGTCGAACTCGACCCGGGCATTGAAATTCTCGGGAAAGTGACCGATTTTAATGGCAATCCGGTCGATAAGGCGCAGCTCCACGTGGAGATTGAACGCACCACCGGCGGCACATGGAATTCGGATATTGACCTCCCGCGCGCAATTTCTGCGGTTGCGACGCAAAATGAGATTTGGGCACCATCGCGGGGATCCTACCAGACGGATGAACGCGGCCTGTTCCGCCTGCAGACACTGCCCAGAGGAAAAACGCGCATCTACGCGTCGCATGACCTGTTTGCACCTTCGGAATGGGAGAAATTGGACACGACAGAAAATACGCCTTCGGAGGGCATACCACTGGTTTTAAAGCCAACCAAACGCGCGTGGCTTCGAGTAGAAAACACACAGGGAGCTGCTATCGAATCGACGGTCACTATCTTCGATCGTACGACGGGGCAGGAGATATCCCAAATCAACACACCATCCTCGGGTGCTGCCAATCTGACAAGACTCCCGGAACATGCGCGTTTTCTGATTACATCCGATCTCTATTATCCCAAACAAATCGATAAGGATATTGTGGATGACGATGAAATCACGGTTGCGCTCGACAAAACGAACGAAGGCCGGGTCATGGTCGAAATCAGAGACGGCAGTGCTCCGATGGGCAATGTCACTTTGAGCCCCGCAAGTCTCGAAGTTCGAAAACAGCATCCCTTGTGTTTGGCCAAAACACAGTCGGATGGCACAGCTACACTCGAATCCTGCCCCGCAGAATTCTGGCTCGACATCTACCATCCCGACTTTGCAAGAAGCATGATTTATATCCATTCGGAGGATGATTCAGATAAAAAAGTCATGACATTATCACCGGGAGAATCCGTTCAAATCGAAATGAAGGATATCCAGACACAGGAAGCAATTCAGGATGTTTCCTGTCAGGTGACAACCCTTTTTACTTCAGGGAAAGAGAATTATTCTCTCAAAGAAGAAATATCAGCTGCAGACGGACAACTCAAACTTGAGCATCGCCCCCAGGCAGAACATACACTGCAGTGCACTGCACCGCATCGTCCCAGTGTGAAAATGAATTTTACCCCGCCGGATACACCTAAAAAAATGGAATTTGCGCATGCCATATCCCGAACAGCCGTCATTACCGACAGTCTGGGCGGGGCGGTATCTTATGCGAGTCTCTTAATCAACGGGGAGAGTCTGGAATCCGATTACGAAGGCGAAGTCCATCTCACAGGGATGCCCAATGCAGCGATAGATGTATTTCATTGGCAGCATGGGCATGCCAAATCTACACTTGCCGAAGGTAGTTCTCCGTTGGAGATTCGACTGCCAGATCGTCCGGACGAGGATATCATCAAGTGCATGCATGAATCCCATCATATACAAACGAGTATTGACGGTGCTGCCATTCTCATCGACCAGCTTGACCTCCCCAAAGGCTTAAAGCGCGGAGATGGCGTCGAACGCTGCAGTTCCCGGGAAATCGTCGTCATTCGGGATGGCAGACGAATTGTTTTTTAATTCGGAATGCGGAATGCGGAATGCGGAATTGGGGATGCAAAACTAAAGGGAAAACTCTTTGATAATTGATAATTGATAATTGATAATTGATAATTGATAATTGATAATTGATAATTGATAAT
>OCTW011569860.1_pt1 | contig 22981 bp, 43 predicted proteins | sample 1539671 | NCBI WGS metagenome assembly OCTW01 (sample SAMN02144230, study PRJEB22623) | gut metagenome | biome: sheep rumen | host: Ovis aries | place: New Zealand | reverse complement strand
AAGTTAGAAGCTAGAAAAGAAGAACTTAAAATTCAGCTAAGAAAATTTGAAGATAGCGATATCGCTAACACAACTCAGACTAAGATCTATTATGATCAACTTAACAAACTTAAGAAGGACTTAGATGAGTATGAAGATTGCACAAAAGAAGGATCGATTGAAGATAAGTTAATAGATATTAAAGAAACTTTAACATCATATAGTGATGAGATGGCTGATCTTCAAGATAAGAAGATTGAAAAAGAAACTCAGATAAATAGATATCTTCAGCAAAAGACTACTATGGCTCAAGAAGATTCTGGTAAAATGGCTGAAGAATTAATACAAATAGATGCCTTGGTATTTAATGTTAATGCTGAGTTAGTAAATAAGAAATCAGAAGCTCAGTCATTGGAGAAGGAAATCAAGAAATTAGATAGCATCGTTGATGTTTGTCCTACATGTGGTCAGAAAATTCCAGATGTTCATAAGATTGATACCACTGATTTAAAGAGTAAGCTTAAAGTATACAAGTCAGCTGTCAAAGCATTAATGGATCAACATGATGCTTTAACAAATCAAAAAGATGACATTGTAAAATCTCATTCTGAAGCATTGAATGCTAAGTATGAGGGTATCGATGCATTAATTAATACTACTAAATTATCTGTATCAAGTATTACAGCGAGATTTAATTCTTTAGCTAGATTATCACAATCTCTTATGAGAGAGGAATTAAGACTTAATGAACTTCAAGATAGATTCTCTAAACTTCAGGAAGAGATTGTGTCAGTAACAAAGAAGTTAGAAGATCTGAAAGAAGAAAAGACAACTATTGAGTATAACATTAAAGATCTAAATGAACATTTAAATGTTGTTCAGAGTTTAATAACATTAGCTAAGAGAGAGTTTAGAAGTGTTCTATTAGAGAATGTTGTTAAATATTTAGATAGAAAAGTTAAAGAATATGCTGTATGTGTATTCGGTGCAGAGATAATGTCGATAGAGACAGATGAAAATTATATCAATGTATTATTTAGCAATAAATACTATGAAGCACTTTCAGGTGGTGAAAAACAGAAAGTAGATATAATTATTCAATTAGCACTAAGAGATTTATTGAGTAATCAGTTGAATTTACATGCGAACTTATTTGTATTAGATGAAGTACTTGATTTCTTAGACGAGAAGGGAGCTGATTCAATTCTTAAATTAATTCAGTCATCTGTATCAGATATAAGTTCAGTATTTGTTATATCACATCATGCAGTTGAGTTAAATATTTCTTATGACACTTTAGTAGAAGTAGTCAAAGGAGATGATGGTGTAAGTACCATATTGGTTAGATAGTAAATAAGTCCATCTATGAGAGTGTATATTATAATACAAAGGAGCTTAGTAGATGGGCTTATTATTTAAAAAACCAGAAGGTATGCGCTGAGTTGACTTAGCGATATGAATAGATAACAACATATACAAAGATGACTGTGATTATGACACAGCATATATGTATATGTGACTTTTAGCATTTATGCTAGCGTCAAAGCAAAAATACTTTGATATTCAAAAAGATTATGAAGAGTTTGCTTCGTTAATGGCTTATAATGCTTTTTCTAGGATGACTGATCCTAGTAAAGTAAAGATAAAGTCTGTGTTGAATTACATGAAGTCTATTATGTATTTTAGAAAGATTTCATTTAATTTACAGAAGAGACAAAAGATAATCGATCCTCAGTTTGATGAGAAATGAGATTCATTCTCTTATGTTGAGAGGTGTAAAGAGAATTACGAAGCTTCAAATAGAGACTATGTTTTTGAAGCCGTAGAAGATACTTTAAAGGATATACCTCGTGAAATTAAGAGAGCTATTCCTAAAGTATATAAGAGTGATAAACTTACTTATGAAAATATTTACACTTCATGTTTATTAAGTATGCTTAATAGAGTTACTCTTCCAAACATATACAGCCAGAAATTAGCTGATAGAGTTGAAAAATCTCCGAACTTCAATGAAGTGAAGTTCTATAAAAAGTATTTAGATAGTGATATTATTCTTTGGCATTTACCTGATGATATGATAAATGTGGTCAAGTTAGTTCTTAATAAAGTTAATCGGGTAACAATTAATAATATTAAAGAACTATCTAATGATATTAAAATTACTGATGCTGAGTTTAATAATATTATGGCATCTGGATTTACAGTAGGTGGTTTAAATGAGACAGATAACTAAAGATATTAATAAACTTAAAGAAGAAGATCTGATAACAATAATGCTTTACAGTTTGTATAAGTTTACAGATGATCCAAGCTATTCTACATTAGCCGAATTAGCTTATACACTTGATAAAGATAGTATGTATAAGCTATGTGCTACATTTGGAGGTACAACATTTAAGGTACCGACACTTAATGAATACAAGTTAATGGCGAAAGTAATGTTAGTGTTTGATTATGTTAATCATGGAATGACATTTGAAGAAGCTTGTGAGAAGACTGGTGTTACAGATGATGAAGATTTAGAGACAGTTGTTAAGATGTATACAATTATGTCGAAGGTGATAGAATCATATGAGTAGTAAAGTTGAAAATCTCGTAAAAGAAATATGCTCATATGAACCTTTGACATTTAGAGATGTAATAGAAGATAGACTAGATAAATCTTTAAAGTTGTATATAGATGAACTCGATAAATCAAGTGAGAGATTGCTTGGTAAAAAGAGTAAGCCAACTGTTTATAAGGAGTTAGGTAAATAATGAAAACGACTATAAGTAATGATCTATCATTATTAACAACTATAAATGAATCTACATTTACAAAATTAAGTTCAAAGATTGAGTGATGTATAAATGATTGCGTGGCTAAAGCAGCTGCTAATAATGAAGACCAAGCTGAGATTGATTTAGGTTTTGGTACATTAATTATAAGTATAAGTAATTCTGAAATTAAATATAAGTTTAAACCAAGTCAAAAGCTTGAAAGATCAGTGGCAAATGCTGTGATGACTGAGAGAAATGATTTGAATTTAAACATTGAAAATGCCTTAGTATCAAAATTAACAAATGTATATAAGTCATTTTTCTAGGTGATAAATGAAGAAGAAAAGTAGAGAAGAAAAATTAGAAGCTTTAGAAGAAGAGGAAGTTGTAGAAGTTAAACAAGAAGAGTTAACTCCTTCAAATAAACTTAATCTTGAAAGTGATGATTTAACAAATCAGATTATTAGTGAAAAAGATCCTGATAAGTTAAATGATTTAGCTGCGTTATTTGATCTTAATCAAAAGAAGAAGCAGATAGTTAGGAAGAATAAATTATCTAATTTAATTGATAAGATTGATAATGAAGTAGAGTCGAGGTTATCTTCAAATCCAGAATTCATTGAAGATAGTGACTTAGCACGTTACTGGACTACAACTCAGAATATGCTTCGTGGAGATGGTGAAGAAAAGACAGAACTACCTAGAGTTCAGATCAATAACCAGACTAATATTCATGTTAATTCTTCAGGATTAAATAGAGAGTCAAGAGCTAAGGTGTTAGATGTAGTTAATCAGATTTTAAATAGTTTACCTGATGATAGAAAAGGTGATATAATAGATATAGAACCTAATAAGAAGGAAGATAGATAATGAGAAAAGATTTTGAAAGATATTTTACTAAGCTTCAGTTGGATTTTAATAAGATGCAAAAACATTTTGAGAAGGCTGAAGATGAATACAAGAAAGGTCTTCTTACAGAAGATCAGTTTTCAAATTTCTGTAAGTTTTACAATGCAGTGAAAGTTAACTATGATCGTACTAGTTATGTTAGATTCTTGCTTCATAAACCTTCTAAGCTAGGTCAAGCAATTGAAAACTTTTTCAATAATAACGCATTAAAGAAAGAGTTAGAAAATTATAAAAAGCTTAAGGCAGATGAAGCTGCTGTACTTGAAGAAAATAAAGAAGCGATAGAGAAAGTGGAGAGTGAAGAATGGAAGACGATAAACTAATCGAATTTGTAGATTCTCTTAATCTCCCTTTTGAAGGAGAGTTGAAATATGGGAAAGAGTATTATGTTGAAGTAAGTTCAAGTAATGATTTCTCTAAATTATTTGATTGTATTTCTCTTAACGATTCACTTACTTTAGAGGATAATTCAAGAGCAACTGTAGATGATACGAAATTTACTTTTACAAATGGTGAATATGATGTAGTTTTAGAAGCTGACTATAATGATGATGTTTATTTTCTAAAGGTGGAACAGAAGTAATGGTTAAAGATATTATTAGAGATGAGGAGATACTTTCTAAAAGAGCTAAGGAATGAGATGTCAGAGGTAATCAAAAGTTATCTACTGAAATAGTTCAGGCTCTTGATGATACGATTGATGAGCATAAAGATTTAGTATACTTATGTTCTAATGAAGTGGGATATGAAGAAAGAGCTATTGATGTAAGATTCTCAGATGATACATATATCTTTATGAATCCTATTATTCAAAAACTCGAAAGACCAGTTTTAAATAGAGAATTAGATAGAATCAATGGCAAAGAGTACATAGTACCTAGATTTAATTACATTGAAGTTGTTTATCAAGATTGTTTAGGCAGTGTTAAGATGGCTAAGTTATCTGACGATGGTGCCAGATGGATGTGTCAAGCTTTAGATACTCTTGAAGGAATATTTGCGCATGATATAGGACTTGAAATAATTCCTGAATTCGATCAAGCAACTGAAGATGAAAGACTTGAGGTAATTGAAGCTTATGTTAAATCGATTAGTTCTAAGTATGATGAATTAGATTCAGAACTACAAAGAGCTGATGATAAGACAAGAAGTCAGTGGAACGCTATTAAGTTTATGATTGCTAAATCAGAAGGTAAAGTTAAGACTGATGATGAAAAACCTTTAAGTAAACGTAAACAAAGATTTTTTGATAAAATTGCTAAGAAATTCAAACAGAATGAAAATAGATTAAAATTTTGGAGGAAGAAATAATGCTAGTAAAAGCAACTGGAATGAGTCTAAAACTTAATGTCGGAATTAAAGAACTTCATAGAATTGCTACTCCGGGAGAAGTATTTGAAGTTACTCCTTTGAGATATGAAGTGTTAAGTGGTAAGAACAAGTATAAAGCAGTATTTGTAACATTAGCTAAAGAAGAAAAAGTCGAAGAGCCAGTAAAAGCAGTAGATGAAGAGCCAGTTACTGGACGCATCCCTTATCAAACGGATGCAGTAGAAGAGCCAACTGCAAAAGAAGAAACAGTTGTACCTGAAGATTTCTTCGAAGGTATTGAACCTGAAAAGAAAGAAGAACATATCGAACCTGAAAAAGTGAAGAAATCTAAGAAAGCTAAAAAAGAAGTGGAGGAAAACTAATGTTAGTAAGAGCTACTGAAATGAGCGCTAAACTTCGTGTTGGTATTAAAGAACTTAAGAGGATTGCAACTCCTGGAGAAGAGTTTGAAGTAACAGATTCACGTTATACAATTCTCGCAGGTAAAAATAGATACAAAGTAGTGTTTGTTGTACCAGTAGAAAGTAATGATGTTCCAAAGAAGGCTGCTGTTCGTAAAAAGAAGGAAGTAGAAGAGTAATGCCTGATCAGACTGTTCGAAATGCAAAGAACATAATTATCGGTTGGTGTAAAGAGTATTCAGATAGAATTATAGGAACTCACTATAAAAAAGGATTTGTTGGTTGCTATACTAAGGGTACTGATACTACAACAGACGCGAAAGGCAGAATTTATTGCTATGGAAACGGTATATCAGATTTAATTAGAAGTGCAGATAAGGAGAATTAATGACACTATACTCGACGGGATGTCCAAAATGCAAAGTCTTAAAAACAAAGCTTGCACAGAAGGGCATTGATTATAAATTAGTAGAAGATGAAGATGATGTTTATAGATTTTGTAATAATAATCATATAATGGAATTACCAATATTTGTCAAGGACGATGGTAGTATATTAAACTTTTCGGAGGCAAATAGATTTATAAACTCTCTTTAGTAAAAGTGAGGTTAAATGACAATGATTAATAACTACAGTTGTTTACAGTCTCCTTTAGATTTAAGAGACTATAGATTACGATTGACAGATGTTCTTAGTGCAGAATATCCAAAAGAATTCAAAGTTGATATGCTTCATAGAATTAAAAATCAAAGAAGCGTATGCTCTTGTGTAGCTCATGCGTTAGCAAGTATACTAGAGTATTATGATGGAAATAAATCCTCATTATCAACTAATTTTATCTATGGAATTCAGAATAAAGTATTCGGTACTAGAGGACCTGGAATGTTTATTAGACTTGCCTGTAAAATAGCTCTTAAGTATGGAGACATGGATGTAGATCTATGTCCTGGTAACACTGAAGTAGATAAAGTATATGAGTTAGCTGAAAAAGCATTTGCAGATAAAGAGAAAATGGACGATGCTTATAAGCATAAACTTAAAAGATATTTTAGAATAAGATCTACAAAAGAATTAAAATATACCCTTATGAAATATGGTCCGGTTATAGCCAGTGTTAAGTGGTATGATAATTATGTATTTAATAATGTAACCAAGTTTATAGTATCTGATAAAAAAGGTGGCTATGGAAGACACGCTATAGTTATATACGGATGGGATGATTCTGGTTGATATTGTCAAAATTCATGAGGATCTAACTGGGGGAATAATGGTTTATTTAAACTTCATTTCGAAGATGGTCCTGATGAGTCATTTGGTCTAGTAGATGATGAATCACTATCCTCAATGACTGATATAGTTAATCCTACATATAGCATTGATTTATTAGATATCCTATTCAAATTTATAAATAATTGCGTTTCATGAATTGCTAAAATATTCACCAAAACGCTATAAATGCTTGAGTATCGCCTTAAGCATTTTTAATACACTCCTGAGAGGAATTGCATGCCTTCAAGAGTATAATTATTGGTTAGAAAGAGGCAATATAATATGCAGATACAATTACAATTAAACAAAGACTTTGAAAGATACTTGGACGTATTGAGAGAAAAATACGGTGAAGAGTTTGAACTAATTAATGGTGTTCATCCTTCACAATTAGATTACACTGAGTTCTTACAAAAGTTTACAAAAAATGATACTTTAGCTGATTCAACTATTGACCCTAATGCTAATAGTTCACATAAAGACTTAAGATCATTCGTTACAGAGAAAGGCAAGGCTTCTGATAAACTATTTGGATTAAGCAAAATATTTTTAGAAATTAAGAAGAAATGGGGACTTAGAACTGCACGTCAGTGGCTAGAGCAGGAGTATACTAGAGGATTCTATTTAAATGATTCAACAACAGCTAGTATGTTCCCTTATTGCTGAGCTAATGATTTAACTAGATTAGCTACAGAAGGTTTATTTTTCTTACCTAATTATAATAATCAAGCTCCTAAACATTTAACTACATACTTTGACGATGTTATTGAGTTTGTTTCATTCCTAGGAAATCGTCAGTCAGGTGCTGTAGGATTACCTAATGTGCTTGTATGGGCATATTACTTTTGGAAAAAGGATGTTGAAAATGATTATGTTCTTAAAGATCCTGATACATATTTAAGACAGAATTTCCAGAAATTTATTTATAGATTAAATCAACCTTTCATGAGAATCGATCAATCAGCCTTTACAAATGTGTCGGTATTTGATAGATTATATTTGGAGAATCTTTTCGGTGGAATTGAATTTCCTGATGGATCATTTGTTATTGACCAAATGGAAGATATCATGAATGTCCAGAAGATTTTCTGTGAAGTCGTAGCAGATGTTCGTACAGAGAATATGTTTACATTCCCTGTTCTTACAGCATCTTTACTTTATAAGGATGGATCATTTGTTGATCAGGAATTTGCTAGATGGATTAGTGATCATAATGTAAAATGGATGGACTTCAATTTCTTCTGTTCAGATAATGTTGGAGTACTAAGTAATTGTTGCAGATTATTAAGTGATACCTCAAAACTCGATGCATTTGTTAATAGCATTGGAGGATCAGGATTATCTGTAGGTTCTTGTAGAGTTAGCACTATTAACTTAGCTAGAATTGCTTATGAAGCTCTTCAGTACGATAAACCTGAAAAGGATATCCCTATTGAAAAAGCTAAGCAGAAATATTTAGATATCTTAAAAGATAGAACACTTCTTGATTGTAAAGCTCTTTATTCGATGAGGCATATCATTAAGAGAAATATTGAAAAAGGTCTTCTTCCTAACTATGACAAAGGAGCTGTTGAATTAGATAAACAGTTCTGTACTATTGGTATTCTTGGACTTTACGAAGCAATGGATATCTTTGGATTTATTAATACAGATGAGTTTGGATATAAATCATACTCAGATGAAGGTATTGAATTTGCTAATAAAATATTTGATGTCCTAAATGATGTGAAAGATAATTTCGAATGTGATTTTACTTTCAATATTGAGAGTATTCCAGCAGAAAATTGTGCAGGTGTTATCTGTCAAGCTGACAATCTAATTTATGAACAGGACAAATATTATATTTACTCGAACCAGTGGATCCCTCTTCGTGAAAAATGCACAATTCAAGAGAAATGTAGATTAGGAAATTTATTTGATAAGAGATGTGGTGGTGGAGCTATAGCTCATATAAATATCGAGGACAGATTCAAATCTAAAGATGAGGCTTGGGAATTATTAAATTACATAGCATCGCAAGGAGTTATTTACTTTGCATTTAATTGTAAGATAAGTGTATGCAAACATAAGCATGCGTTTATTGGTACTAAAACATGTCCAGTATGTGGAGAGCCTATTGCAGACACCTACTCGAGGGTGGTCGGTTTTTACACTCCTACCTCAGCTTATCAAAAGATTAGGAAAAGAGAATTTGATGAAAGAAAGTGGTATGAAGTTTTAGATCACGATTTCACAATGATGTAGAGGTATTTTATGGATTATAGAGATGTATTCAAAGAAAGAGTTCAGAATCATATAGATCTTGTTAATAAATATGCTGAGATAATTGGTCATAGTTACCCATATCACGATAGTGATAAACTTCAAGGTGAGTTGTTTGAGCCATACGCTTTATCTAAAAAATATGGCCAGACAAATGACACAATGAAAGGATTAACTGAAGAAGAAGCTAAGAGATACAATGATGCTACAATTAAGCATATTACTAGAAATCCTCATCACCCAGAATATTGGTTAAAACCTAATGATATGGCTAGAGTAGCTAAGTTCGATAGGAATGATCCTCCTATGAACTTAGATTGTTCAAGAATGTCAGATGCAGCTATTATAGAGATGTGCTGTGATTGATGTGCTATGTCAGAAGAGTTTGGTAACTCACCATTCGAGTGATTTGAAAAGAATGCAGGATTCTTAAAATATGACGATGATTCAGTGAGATGAAGATTTACAAATCAGCAGTATGATTTAATATCAGAAACTCTTATGATTTTATGAGGAAATGAAGAAGGCTAAAAACCTTCTTTTTTAATTAGTTTACATTGCTATCACTGTTTGATACAATATAATTAGTTTAGATAGGAGGTAATGCTATGATTAATATAAAGAATGAACAAGAGATCATTGATAAAGGTTTTTATCAGTGTGATGTACCAGCATTCTCCAGAGCAAACAAGATGTGGCAAAAGAGATACAAAGATGGTAAAAATACAAAATACTTTTTAAATATTGATTACTATAAATTAACTCATCCTACAACAAGAGAAGATTTATCAGGCTATGAAATATCATCTCAAGTGTATTTAAAAGGAAATCATAATGCAGTTAATTTAACATTTTTAGATAGCTCAATTGAAGAGGCTGAGGCTACTATTGATAAGATGTTTGAAGACGGGATTTTAGAAAATTACGAATAAGTATATAATTTAATAGGAGGTTAGGGAGTATGAATTTTAATGAGAATAATAAGGCTCTTTGGCTCTTAGTTGCCTGGGCATTAATTTTAATATACTTCATGATAGTAAGATAAGATGAAGCTAGTAAAAGCTATAGAGAATGTTGATAGAAGAGATATAGTTAATCTTACTCTATTTGCTTCAATATCTTATTTTATTATTGTACCATTGGTTATAGCTATAATTGCTGGTTGGTACGCCTTCGATGTACTGATGATTTTTATAGGCATATTTATCATTTTCCAATTTGTGATATTGATGCCCTCCTACATAAAGCTGGATAGTTAGTTTACTTCCAGCTTTTTCTTTGTTATAATTAAACTATAAATTGGAGGTAAGGTTAAGATGGAAAACTTTGTAGATTTAATTGATTCAACGCCTGATAGACTATTAATGGCTATAATTATTCTTATGATTGTAGGTGTGTTAGTAATGATGTGGGAGACTTGGAATGACTAATATAGAGTATTACGGTTTAAATAATCTTATTTTCGACTATCCAATAATAAAAGAATACGATAGAGGAGAGGATGCTGTTTACTACACATCAATATATTATAAATGTAAGCATGCTGATAAGAAGATTCTTTTAGACTCACTTCAGTCAGAATGCGAAGATGATATTAGAGAAGATAAAGCGAGATGGTTACTTGATGAGCATAAGCCATCTAATGCTTATTTCTCGCTTGATCATTCCGATTTCTTAAGAATGAAACATATTAAGAATAGAAAAGCGAAATTGTACCAAGATGATAATAGTATCTCTGATGCAACTTTTGAAAGAGTAATGAAAGATCTTAAGGAGGCTTTAGCGTCATGGGACTTCTAAGATTATTGTTTTTATTAGTTCTAGGTTTAACTCTTCTAATTGCAGCCGATATCTTGGTATTTGGAACTATTTGGGTACTTAAGATTGCCTTTAAGGAGATTTGGGGAATAGAATTATTTGAAGAGATAGATAAATTTATTAAGTGGATAAGGAGCAAGACAGATGAAGATAAAACTTTATAGACAGTTTGAACATTGGTATCATGGTGGAAACATCTGGCTTTTTTCAGATCCACATTTTAATGATCCTACAAGCAAGGAGATTGATGACAATTGGCCTAATTCAGATGACCTTGTTGAGAAACTTAATTTTAAGTTAGGTCGAAAAGATACTCTTATCTGTTTAGGAGATGTAGGAGACTTAGAGTATGTTAAGAAGATTAAGAATTGCTACAAGGTTTTAGTCATGGGAAATCATGATAAAGGATACTCAAATTATGAAAAGAAGTATGCTGCTGCGTGTAGAGTTGAAGGCTATAAAGGATATTTCTTTGGTTGGCAGAATTCTGAAAAAGAAGTTCAGGATACTATAGATGAATATAATGCAGAGCATTCATATGTAGATTTTACTATAGAAGATAATAGATTATTTGATGAAATCTATGAAGGTCCTATTTTTATTAGTGATAAGATTTTATTATCGCACGAGCCAATAGAGCTATCTTTTGGTCTCAATATTCATGGACATAGTCACGGAGCAAAATCTGATTGGTGTGATGGTAGATCAGGCCAGTGTAATATTTGCTCAGATGTCGTTAACTTTGAAAAAATCAGACTTGACGACATAGTATCTAGATATAAGGTAGAAAGCATTCATCGTCAGACAATTGATAGAGCTGTTAGAAAAAAGAAAAACAAATACGATTACTTTGATTAATATATTATAATAGAAAGAGGTATTACTATGTTCAAAGTTATTGACAAACCTGATACAGGAAAAACAAGAAGATTGCTGGAGGAATGCTCTAAAAATAATGGTATATTTGTTTGTAAGCATCCTGAAAGAGTTGTTGAGAAATGTGTAGCTTACGGAATTGATCCTAACACAATTACTCCAAAATCTTATAGGAATTTACTTAATCATTTTATTGGTATAAAATCAATAAAATCTGATACCAATGTTTATATAGATGATTTAGATTTATTAATGAAAGCTTTGAGCGCAGAATTCAATATTGATATTGAAGGCTATGGAGTTACAGTGGAGGATTAGTATGAAAAAATTAGAAGATAAAATCATAGACTTTCTTTTTAAAAATGAAAAGTGGCTGAGTTATGTATTTAGTATTTTAATGATATACTTCTCAGGAGTGATGAGTAGACAGTGGTGGCAGATACTGTTATTCTGTATTTTTACAGTACTCTGGGGAGTATGTTGCAGTATAAGAGGTTTGAAGGATAAAGACAATAAGTAGTTGGAGGAATAGATATGACAATTACTAATGTAATTACAGCTATTTTAGGGTTCTGTATAGGAGGAATAGCCGGAACACTTTTAGTAGCTACATGGAATTATAAATTATTCAAGGAGGAAAATAATGAATAACGCACTTGTATTTATTGCATTTTTAGCATTTGGATTTGTCTGTGGCGTTGTTTCATTAGCTCTTGTATCAGGTAAGAAAGGAGATGAATAGTGAAGTTTATTGAAGTTGTAGAATTATTCGACACTTTTAGAGATGATAAAATGAACTCTATCAGTACTCCTGTATACGTGAATGTAGAACAGATTGATTTGATAAGAGAATCTGCTGAAGGTAACTTATCAGTATTTTTAAGTGGAAGAGATAAAGCTATTAAGCTTGTTGATGAGAAAAGTATTAAAGCCTTAAAGAAGGCTGTAGGCATTGCCTCGCTTAAGGAGTCTAAATAATGGGCGTAGCATATTGGGGAATTAGGTATAATCCTTCTAGAAATAATCAATATCTTATTTTTAAAAAAGAAGGTACAAGGGCTTCTTTAAGTCCAAAGTGTCTTGGAGAGGATATTTTACAAACTCTTGCCCACCTGCAAATATTTGGAGAAGATTTTAAGAGAAAGATAATTGATAAAATTATTAATGTTTATGAATACGATGATAAAGTATATCGATTATTTGAATCTACTGAGCAGAAGAATAATAAAGAGTTTGTAGAGTATGTTTATATTATCGATGCTGATAAGCAGGAATTAGAATTCTATAAAGGAAATGAACTACTCTCTGTGTATGATATTGATGACTCTGATGACTATTTAGATATTGAATGTATTATTAAGGATATGATAGATATTGATTCTAAGAAAAATTCAGATATGAGTTTAGGTGATATTTTTAATTTATTCGCTAATTATAGTGATAACATCACATCTGTTACTAAATGGGATAAAACCTGTTTTGAAGTTGTTATTGGTGAAGATGATTTACTTATTCTTCAGCTTTTTTCTAATGGCTCATCTAAGTTAAATGTCGGAGGAGAAGGTAACGTTACAGACGATAATATAAATATTATTTATAAGATGATGCAGGCTTGGAAATCACATATGGGAGATGAAGATGAGTAAGATTATTACCAATGCGAGAACAATTAAAGCTGATCATTGGCAGCAAGAGTATGATGGTAAGTGGTATGTTCATATCCCATTCGCAGCTCAAGGTAAAGATGTTTTAATTGAATTTGTAGATTCAGATGAATATATTCAGGAGCATAAAGATGATTTTGATTCCCTTAATTCAGGAACCACTTCTGATACTGAATGTGTTATTACAGCTGATCATAAGCCTAGTTGTGATATGCTAATCGAATTAAAATACGCTGAAGATGAGAATGGTGAGATTATTTACAGAAAAGTAGGAGATCAATTTATTCCTGAATGGAAGCCTAATGATCAAGGAGGCTTTGGAGGATTCGATGCTTTAGCCGGACTCATGGGTGGTATGGGAATGAATGCAGATCCTAATCAAATTATTGATACAGCTGGAAAATTAATTAAGTCAGATGAAGAGCCTAAAGAAGAATAGGAGACACCACATGGAACAAAGACAAATAAGTAGTACGATGTTAGATGATTATGATGTGGCGAAGTTAAGTTCTATTATAGAAGAGTTAGAGATAATGATTCATAATTTTAAATTATCAGAACTTTTCAAAAGAACTCCAGAAGATATTTTTATTTATATATCAGGCTTAGCTAGAAAATCATATGACCGCGTTAAAGAGTATGATAACAAAGTTCCTAATGATAGAAATGAAAGAGATTTATATTTCTTTGATATAGGTAAGACAATTGCTTATAGAGATGCTTTAAATTATATTGTAAATAATAATGACAAATATTATTTTGTAGGAGTAAGTGATGACAGCGAAAGAACTTCTTAAACTTCTTGATAGAGCAGGTAAGCTTTTAGATAAATCTCTGGATAATCAGAGAAAACAACTTGAAGAATTGAGACTTAAAGAATATGAAATTCTTAAAGAAGAAGTAAGAAATAGAGGACTTGTAGGTTAGTTTACAAGTCTTTTTATTTAGTTTATAATAAAACTATAAATTGGAGGTAAGGGCATGTTATTAAGAGATTTAGTTAGAAAAACAGTGACTTTTACAAAATTTGTTCTCAGAGGAAGAGATGGAAATGAATTGCCAGACTTATATAAAATAAGTGGTAGTGATAGATTAAAAATGCTTCGTAGAGAAGTTTACCTTATTAAATCTTTAGATAAGGATTGCATAGAGGTGACTCTTTATGATCCTTTGGAGGAGTAGTATGAAGATTTATATTAAGAAAGTTAAAAATACATTATTTGATGCACGAGTTGTAATCACATCTTTAGATGATGATTTTACAAAATATGTTTTTGAAAAAGGCACATTTGAAGATGGTGTAGTGGAGATAAGTAACGGTCAAGCATGGATTCATGTATTTAGTCCAAGAGCCTTGGGTAATTTATATAGAAAGCTTTGTTTAGATTTAAAAGATGCTGAATTTGAGATATCTGCTAATTTGCCAGATGATTATAAAGGAGAGGTATGTTAATGAAAATCATTGAAACTGCGCTATATGCAAGCATTATAGCTTTAAATTTATTTTATTTATACTTATTGTTATTCGCTAAACCAAGTGTTAAATTTAATTTAAAGAAGAAAATTATCACTTTGGGAGTAACATTTGCTATTTTACTAGCTCTTTACGTAAGACATTTCATTATAAATAGTATTCCTCTTATGATTCTAAATATTGTTCTTGTTTTTCTAACATCAGCTAATGTTATAATAACTACGAGAGAAATTGAAGATGAAGAGGAATACAGATTGAATTTGCTTGAAAACGTTTTATCAAAAATGAAAAAGAAGTTCAATCACACTACATTCTCTATAAGTATCCCTCTAACTAGAGAGGAAGTTATTAAAATTGCTGATGATCCAGAGCCATCTTTAGAGGCGAGAAGAAGACTTAATGGAGCTATAGGTGATTTTATTATGAAGGCTTCATCAGTAAGTATGTATATAGAAAATGATATCGTTTACTTAAAAGCTTCATACGATGTAGAGAATGGGAAAGACTATAGGCTTATATAGATATGAAGTCAAAGATATATAAATATATAGAGTGGGATTATGGAGTCGATTTATATAAGGTCGAAAGAGCTTTATATAATTTCTTTAGTGGACTTCCTGATGAGACTTGGTTTAATGTTCTGGTATTTGTGCTAGGATTCTTATTGATAAGTCTTCCTTGTGCAGCAATTCTCACTCTGATGACATTGGGGCATCCTGGGTTAATGTTATTATACTTTTTAGTAACACTATTAGGAACATTATTGTTCTTTAGAAATGATCTAGAATGCATCTGGAGGAAATTGAATGGTTAACATTTATTCAGCAGTTGTTTTGCTAGTGGCTATTTGTCTGTATGAGATAATTTATTTAATGGACAATAGAGACGAATAGTTGTATATTATTACTTGGAGGTATGCTATGAAGACATATTGTGAAAATTGTCATATGCTTACCGAGTATACCACCAAAGATACAAAATTATTTGGAAAGGTCAAAGGTATTTATTACGAATACGACGGTAAGCAATGCTATTGTGAAAAGTGTGGAAATTTAGTCCACCCAAAAGAAATACATAAACTTAATTTACAAGCGCTTCAGAATGAAGCTAGGAGGTATAACTATGGAATACTCGAAGGAGTTTAATTGGATTAAAGATCTTCAGGCTCAGGGATATAAGAATATGATTATGCCTAAAGGTGGTAGGAAGAAATTTTATGCCACTAAAATCAAATCATATTCAGATGCTTCAAAGTTCGATGAATTTGTTTTAGAAGATAATGAGAAGTGGATCCCTGGTTCAGATGCTAGAGGAGTAATGATTAGATTATAATGAGACTTAGAGGGATTATTGACGAGGATTTCACAAATTATAAAAAACCTTCTATGTTCTTAATAGCTCCTACTTGCAACTTTAAATGTTGCACTGAGGCAGGAAATAACATTTGTCAGAACATGGATGTTATTAAGGAGCCTATTATAGAGATAGATGATCATAAATTAATAGAGCGTTATCTTAATAATCCTATTACAAAATCAATTGTATTCGGTGGGCTTGAGCCATTTGAAAATTTTGAAGAAGTCTACGATTTCATTGATACTTTAAGATTTGAATACAGTTGTTTTGATGATGTTGTTATCTATACAGGATTTAATGCAGATGAAGTCATTGATGAATGCATGATCCTATCTAAATATGCCAATATAATTGTTAAGTTCGGTAGGTTTATTCCAGATCAAGAATCACATTATGATGAGTTACTTGGCGTAAACCTAGCAAGTCCTAACCAGTATTCTGTTGAGTTATAATTAAAGTAGACTAACTTCCTTTGTATAATATTTTAAATCTTAACCACTTATTTTGGTGTTCTTTAGCAATTCAGTATTGCTAAATTATATAAGAGAAGGGATGTTAGTCTCTAATTTATACCACAACCTTCTTATTATTATAAAGGAATCACTTTGAACAAGTACATATATTCGACATCTCTTCTCACTGATTTAGAGGTAAAGATATGAAAAATATGGAGATAGTTGTAGATTCCATCGATGAATTAAAGGAAGTCGAAAAGGAAATACTAACAACCCAGATAAATAATAAATATAAAGAAATAGATGTATATTGCAGAGATATACGGTCCTCCTTTTTCTTTAAACCTATGATCACCGAAAGTGGTAAGTACATGTATTTTAAATGTACAGACGAAAGTTAGTTTACAAGAACTAACTTTTTTGTTATAATTTAATCATAATAAAGAGGTGGAGGAAAAGATATGGAAAAGGCTGTAACAGAATTTATGAAGCAGAAATATAGAAACTATCTTCGTAGTGATATGAAGACTATATGGGATCTTTATGATAGACCTAGTAAGCGTAAGATTAATGCTTTCTTCAATTGTAAAAATTTATTTAATGAAATGAACGGAGAAAATCTTAAGGTTGTTTGTGGCAATTCAATGATCTTCTCAGTAGGATTTACATGTGATATTGATGGTGAACCTGTGTATGTGCATATCACAAGAGATCATGACAGATACATCCCATTAAAGGAATGCTCAAATGTAGATTAAGTATTACTTAGTTTACATAGAGATTGAGTATGATATAATAAATAATGTACAGAGGAAAAGGTAAATGAATTACACGGTAGTTATTATAGATGCAAATTATCAGCATAAAGAGTATCATTTTGAGAAATATGAAAATGCTAAGTCATTTATTGACTCTCTATCTCAGTATGGAACAGTAGTTAAGTACCCTGACTTACAAATTATTTTGTTTGATATGGATTGGTATATTATAGATGAATAACTTAGATATTGTAAATAAAGCTGGTATGAAAGATTACTACATGCTGGTTGTTTATTTCTCGAATAATGATACAGATAATTATATATTTAAAACAAAGAAGTCAGCCATTGAGTCATATCAATCAATTATAAGAGAAGGATTTGAAGTTGATACTTATCGTACAAGATCTGAATTAGAGAATCCTTACTTAATAAGTGATGATCAGTGGGAATATATTAGTTTTATGAGTTAGTCATAACCTTACCTTTCAGTCTCTTTAGCAATTCAGACTCTAAAAAGAATTGCTACCATATATGAGGTACTAAAGATATTTTACCTTTTCCATAATATTGAAATCCTTACCTTGATTCTTTAGTATCTCATACATGGTATCGTAGGCCATGTAGGTTTGAGGCTACGGGCGTCCTAAGGAGGAGTAACTCCAAATAAATACACGTAAAAAACCTCATTAAATAAAGCCATGTATAGATATTAGTTGGTTCTATACACCAAATAACAAAAGTAAACCAAGAAAAACTTAAGCTCCGGGATAAAACAATGCTTAAGAGATGTTCACCGGATGAACCCCGGCCATGAGATTAGGATCATGATAGAACAGTACCTGAATTTGCTGGAGTCGCGACCAGAGGAATTCTGACATAGAAAGTGCACAGGGATCAGTACAAAGGAGCAAAAGGTTTACTTTCCGTATTAAGCTAGTGCAATTAATGCATAATATTCTGCAGAATATTATAAATCGAGGCCAAGCATATTGATAGGAACAATTTACTAGCTTAATAAGGGAAAAATAAAATAGGTGCTTCGATGCTTATATGATTAATAACGTTAACGGGTCATATAAACTAAAAGAATAGCAGTGGTAGCAGAAGTTAAATGGATTGGCAAACAGCCTATTAATTAAAAATATTATGTAGGTGCTACGGACCTTTTATAACCGGGCCAAGACTTGGACGAATTGGTGACTTATAAGAGCATAGCGTAACGGCAGGGCAGTAGTTAAATGGAATTCGAGAAACAGCCTATTAGTTAAAAATAATATTATGGGAGAACTTCTCCGTTGGGAACGGTACTGGTCTTCAAAACCATGCGTAGCTTCCAAAACTACTATTCGGGTTCGAGTCCTGATTCTCCCGCCAGATTTTCATCATATAATCTCCTTTCGCCAGCTAGGATCAAAAGAAGCTGGCTTTATTTCCACATCGTCTAATCGGTTAGGACATCAGCCTTTGACACTGACAATAGTTGTTCGAATCAACTTGTGGAAGCCAGTTAGTTTACATTAATATCTAAAAATGATATAATAAATTATAGTTAACCAATTAGTAACCTTCATGCCGGCTTAAAAATGAAGGAGAGCTGACCTCACGACGAGGTGTAATAGATTGAGATTACATGCAACACTACCTGAAAGGGAGTCATGACCCTTACAATTGAGACATAAAGGAATGAAACAGGGATCTCTGGAAAGAAGCAAAGGTTAATTTAGTTTACAGCTATATCAGACTATGATATAATGTATATGTAAGATAAATAAGGTATTAAATTAAGTTCGGTAACTTAAGGTACTCCTCAGCTAGATGATTGAAACTAGAATTAAATCATCGAAAGACTGAATAAGGATGATAATACTTACCTCAGTTCGACTCTGTAACTATCTTACAAATAATTAGAGATGCTTACAATGCTTGGTCTAGACACCTAAGTGTGGAGTCTCCGGTTACAAACTTCTGGTAAGAGTAACCATCTAAAATTAACTTGATTAGTGGCGGAATAGGTAGACGCACTCCGAAAGCGCGAGGGAAAATTGTCGATAAGACCCTCATGGAGCGATAGTTGCAAGGTGCAAATCCTTACCTAATCAAAAACTCTGTGGTGGAATAGGTAGACACTTGCCGTAGATTTCCGAAAGAATTGGACGGTAAAAGGGAAATTATGTAGGGTGCAAATCCCTACCTGAGTTAGTAAAATTAAAATGAGCGTGTGGCCTAATTGGAGAAGGCGGCCGTCTATTGGCGGTGAAAAACTAGCGCTAAACTTATGTTGGTTCAAATCCAACCGCGCTCTACTATTATTAAAAAATTATCTATAATTCAGTGGCGGAATAGGTAGACGCAGGGCTTGTCATTTAGCCATGCTTTCAAACACGGAAAGGTTGCAGGGTGCAAATCTTTGCCTGAGTTAGTATAGTTAAAGGAGAGTTAGATGATTGATATATTAACGAGACTTGTATTAGTGTTTATTATATTAGATTTATCTAATTTCTCAGAAATGAATCCGACTAATAAAATATTATTTATACTTTCATTTATATTGTATATTAAATTATTACTTATTAAATAAGCAGCCTTGAAGTAATGGTATCTTAACGGTTTGCTAAACCGCCCATCGGGTAATACCGGTGTCTGGGTTCGAATCCCGGAGGCTGCGCCATGTACGGCGCCAATTATGTTGTAGGTATACATTTGACAGGAAAGAACTATCAAAAGAAACCTTCTGAAGCACTAACGTGTAGGGACTGAGCAATGGAAACATTGGGCAAAGAACTTTCTCAGTCAGAGAATGTGGTAGATTCTCGCAATTTGGGTATATACCATTGTATATACTCACGACTAAGAGTTTGTATTTGTCGCAAATTATGTCGTTAAACTATCGACCAAAAATACACAGGTATTTTTGGTTTATTCAGAGAACGGAGGAAGTTAGAAAGAATGAATAAACCAGCAGTAAAGACAATTAGTGGCGTAGCAATTTTAACAGCATTGTATTGTGTATTAAGTGCACTAATGAAGATTCCATTTATTGGAGCAATCTCACTTGACTTAGGCTATATTGCCTTAGCAGTTGGATGTGCAATGTTTGGAATGTGGGGTGCATTTATTGGAGCAGTTGGATGCGCTATTGAAAGTATTCTTTTTTCACCTTATGGATTCAGTATTAGCTGGTTCATGGCCAATTTCATTATTGGTTTAGGTTGTGGTTATGTTTTTAAGAAAACAGATTCAACTTGGAAAAGAGTATTAGCAATTATTGTCTTTGTAGGAATTGGCATGTTAGGTGCTAAGACAGCAATTGAATGCTACCTTTACCAGATTCCATTTGCAGTTAAAATTGTAAAGAACTTAGTTGCATTTGGAGTTGATTCATTTGTAATGATTATTGGCCTTCTTGTGGCTAAAAGAATGAACGTGTAAAATTAGTTTACAGTATACCTTATTCCTGATATAATAATATCAGGATAAAGGTAAGGTATACAAATGAAAAAGATTTATTTAGCATCTTCACTAAATCAGAATAACAGAGAATATACTAAAGAAGTAGTAGAATATCTCAGAGATAAAGGCTATGAAGTCTATAGTCCGATTGAACACAAATTACCTCATGATTGGGATTACACAAATAATGAATGGGGTTTGATGGTATTTACTTCTGATATTAACGCAATTAATGAATCTGATCTTGTAATTGGTATTTCAGAAGGTAGAAATTCTACAGCTGGTGCCAATTGGGAGTTAGGATATGCTTATGGTATCGGTAAGAAAGTTATCATTGTAGAAAAAGAAGATGTTAAATTAATGAGCCTAATGGTTGCCAACGGAAGATATGCAACTGTAAAAGGTATTGAAGGTTTAAAGAATTATGATCTGGAAAATCTTCCAGTCACTAGAACCAAAACCGAACAAAAATGATATAAAGCTTTCTAGGTAGAAGAGCTTAATTATGGTCATTTATCCATTTTATATCCTTAATCAAATGGATGACTCATGACATTGGGAACCCATGGTTGATCCCGTCTTTAACAAACCGTGGCATTGTAGAAGGAAAACTACAGTTTAAATAATAAACCAAGCTATTGCCTTCTTGGCCCAGCGGCTACGGCAGCTGCCTTGTAAGCAGCCAATCGGGAGTTCGAGTCTCTCAGAAGGCACCATCCTCCTGTAGTTTAAACGGTGAAAACGTTCTTTGAAATATTAAATGAATTAAAGGTTAATTCCAAGTTCAATTTTATTTTATTGCTAAATTTATTATAAGAAAGGCTTATAAATAAATGAAAGAAATATTATATTATTGTAATAAATGTGGAAAACCTGTGTATGAAAAATTTGGTTCTGGTAAATTTTGTTCTAGATCTTGTGCTAATAGTCATGTACAAACAAAAGAAATAAATGAAAAGCGATCAAAAACATTATCACATAGGTATTTAGATAGACATGTTGATAGATATTCTATATGTAAAATATGTGGCAAAAAATTTAAATTGCCAATTAATTCACATGGTAAATGATATATGCGTGCAACATGTTCAGATGAATGTTTTTCAAAAGTAAATTCATTAAACGGTATAAAAGGTGGAAGAATTTCTGCAAACATACAAGTTAAGAGAAGTAAAAATGAAATTTACTTTTATGAGTTATGTGAGAAATATTTTAAAAATGTTAGACATAATGAACCTATATTTAATGGATGAGATGCTGATGTAATCATTGATGATATTAAATATGCTGTATTATGGAATGGTCAATGACATTATAGAAAGATAAAAGGTGATCAATCTCTAGAACAAATTCAGACGAGGGATAAAATTAAATTAGATCAAATTATTAGTTGTGGTTATACTCCATATATTATTAAAGATATGGGTAGCTATAATAAAAAGTTTGTTGAAGAACAATTTAATTTATTTATAGATACAATTGGAAGTATAGCTTAACTGGTCAAAGCCCATGGCTTATAACCGTGAGACCCTAACAAGGCTTGTGAAGGTTCGAATCCTTCTACTTCCACCATTTAATATTTCAAAGAATATTCCAAGTTCAAATCCTGGTGGGAGGACCATAGATTTATCAGGAGAGATTATGAAAACCTTTTATAGCAAATCAGAATATTTGAAAAACCTAACTGAAGGAGAATTATGTAATCTCAGTAGTGCAGTTAGTTATGCTTTGTACGAGAAAAGAAAACTATCAAAAGATAAAAATATAAAAAAGTTAAAAGAAAATTATGAGGGTAAATATTTTACCAGTAAAGATATAGGCTTGATTTATATTGAAGAAGTTTTAGATGAATATAAATTTAAAGGGTGGCAGTTTTCTATGTTCGATCCAGATGAACTTATTGAATTGAAAAATCAGCAAAAATATGTTTTCAAGAGCGGAATTATTAATGATATTTTGTCTGATACATTAAGTATGTATGGAAATATAACTGATACAGCTTTAATTAAAGAGGCTAAAGAATTGTCTCGTGAAGAAGCAGAAGAATCTATAGATAAAATCTTCAAGCAAATTAATGAAGGATTATTTTAATTATGTTAGGAAATCCATTGTATAGTATTAATGATAGAGTATCTTTCAAAATTAAGAAAGATGATGAGACATATATGCTCACCGGAAAAGTGTATATTATAGATAAATATGGTACCTTCGAACA
>OCTW013427158.1_pt1 | contig 22994 bp, 21 predicted proteins | sample 1539671 | NCBI WGS metagenome assembly OCTW01 (sample SAMN02144230, study PRJEB22623) | gut metagenome | biome: sheep rumen | host: Ovis aries | place: New Zealand | reverse complement strand
ACGACCTACCCCCAGCCCCTCCCTAAAAGGGATGGGGGCAATTACTCTCAAGGGCAGACAACAGCCGCAGAAGTATCTACTCCCCTCCCTTTTAGGGAGGGGGCGGGGGAAGGTCTCTCTTACTTCTGCGACACACTGGAACCCACATGGCGCGACTACGAGCACGGGGCCTACAAGGTGAAAGGCCGCTCAGCCATCCCCGAAGGGCGCTATGCGGTGGTGATCTCTTGGAGTCCGAAGTTCAAGCAATGGCTCCCTATATTGCTCGGCGTGCCGAAGTTCGAGGGCATCCGCATCCATGCGGGCAACACCGCCAAGGACACCGAGGGCTGCATCCTCGTGGGTCTCAACAAGTGCGTGGGCGAGGTGCTCGACTCCCGCAAATGGCTCTACGCGCTGAAGCAGAAGATCGTGGAGGCCAAAGACAGGGGCGAGGCCGTGTGGATCACCGTCCAGTGAGGAAGACCTTCGTGAAGCAGCAGTCAGGGCGGGGGGATGTATCAGCTGTTCTTCTTGTAGCTCTTGACTGCCCAGACGGCCATGAACAATCCGATGACGAGTAGGCCCAGCAGCTGCTGGGCCACGTCTCGGAGGCCGCCGCCGCGGATGAAGACGGTGCGGATGGCATCGATGAAGTAGTGCATCGGGTTGACGTAGGTGGTCATGTAGGCCCAGTCGGGCATGGAGCGCGTAGGGGTGAAGAGGCCGCTGAGCAGCATGATGCAGACGATGAAGAACCACATGACGAAGATGGCCTGCTGCATGGTGTCGCTGTAGTTGGAGATGATGAGTCCGAAGGACGAGAAGAACAGCGCCAGCAGCATGGCGAGCAGGTAGACGAGCCAGAGCGGCCCTGCAGGCGAGAGACCGTAGACGAGACGGGCCAGGAGGAGGCAGACGGTGACCACGAAGAGGGCGATGAGCCAGTAGGGGATGAGCTTGGAGAGGATGAAGGCCCACTTAGAGACGGGCGTGACGTTGATCTGCTCGATGGTGCCGGCCTCCTTCTCGCCCACGATGTTGAGCGTGGGCAGGAAGCCCGTCATCAGCATCATCACGATGGCCAGCAGGGCGGGGATCATGTAGAGCTTGTAGTTCTGCCCCTTGTTGTAGAGAAGAAGAGACCCACCCTCAGCCCTCCCTGTGAGGGAGGGAGCAGATACCTGCTGCCCTCGAGAGTAATCACTCCCCTCCATTACAGGGAGGGGCTGGGGGGTGGGTCTTATTATCTGACTCAGATAGGCACTGCCCATCGAGCCTTTAGTGCCGTTGACGGCATTGGCGGCGATGAGGTACTGGCCGTCGCGAATCTCCAGGATGATGTCGGCCCGGCCGTTCTCGATGTCCTTCATGGCCTCGGCGTAGGTGGCTTTCTGCCCGCCGAAGATGAAATAGCGTGAAGCGGCTATCTGACCGATCAGCCGTTGCGACTCGACGGTATGGTCGATGTCAACAACTTCGACACGGATGTTCTTCACCTCCATCTGCATCACCCACGGCATGACACACATGATCACGATGGGGAACAAGATGATAAGCCGCGGTAAAAAGGCATCGCGCCGAATCTGGAGAAACTCCTTTTGTATGAGATACTTTATCATTTCCGATTTACGATTTGTTACTCTAAGCGCGTGTTGAACTTCTTCAGGGCGACGGTGAGCAGCAGGGCGGTCATGACGGCGAGGATGGTGACCTCCTTCATCACCTCGCCGATGCCCACGCCCATGATCATCAGCTTGCGCATGGCGTCGATATAGTAGCGGGGCGGCACAACGGCTGCTATCCATTGCAGCACCTGTGGCATCGACTCCACGGGGAACATCATGCCCGAGAGCATCACCACGGGCATGAGCAGCACCATCGCCGAGAGGAGCAGGGCAACGAGCTGCGTCTGTGCGATGCTGGAGATGAGCAGCCCCAGCGAGAGGGCCAGCAGGATATATAATGTGGAGATGGCGATGATCCAGAACAGCGAGCCGACGAGGGGCACGCCGAGCACGTAGCGGGCCATCAGCAGGATGACGATGAGGATCGCGAAGGCCAGCACCAGATAGGGCACGGCCTTGGCAATGATAATGGTCAGCGGGCGTACGGGCGAGACGAGCAGCACCTCCATCGTGCCACGCTCCTTCTCGCGGACGATCGAGATGGAGGTCATCATGGCGCAGATGAGCATCAGCAGCATGCCCATGATGGCCGGCACGAAATTGTAGGCCGACTTCATCTGGGGGTTGTAGAGGAGCCTCACCCCCAGCCCCTCTCCAAAGGGCGAGGGGAGTGAATAGTGTTTGTCGTCAACTGGCTGAGACAGTATGCTTTGGGCGTATGTGGTCCATTGCTGAGCCATATTGGGGTCGCTACCGTCAACCATGATTTGCCACTGAAGGTTACTACTCCCCTCGCCAATCGGAGAGGGGCCGGGGGTGAGGCTCATATCCGCCTGCTGACTGCGGATGAGCTGCTCGGCCTCGCGCGGCGTGCCGACGGTGGCGGTGATGGTGAAGTATTCTGACTGGGAGAGTCGCTCCACGGCCTGCCGCGTCTGATGATCCATCTGCGAGGTGACCACCACCGTCCGCACGTTCTTCACGTCGGTCGTGATGGCGAAGCCGAAGAGGAGCATCATCACCACGGGCATGCCGAAGAGGATGAGCATCGTACGCTTGTCGCGCAGGATGTGCTTGGCTTCTTTGATGACAAATGACAGAAAGAGACCCACCCCCTTACCCCTCCCTGTATGGAGGGGAGTGGATAGTCTTGCTATATGATTAGTCGTGCTCATGATTCTTTTTATTTAGTAATTACTCCCCTCCATATAGGGAGGGGCTGGGGGAGGGTCTTAATCTCTCTTGGCTTGCCGCGCCAGATAGGTGAACACGTGATCCATGTCGGGCTGACGGAACCGCGCTTTGAGCTCGTCGGGCGTGCCGAGGGCGCTGATCTTGCCGTCGACCATGATGGAGATGCGGTCGCAGTATTCGGCCTCGTCCATGTAGTGGGTAGTGACGAAGACGGTGATGCCGCGGCGGGCAGCGTCGTAGATCAGCTCCCAGAACTGTCGGCGCGTGGCGGGATCAACACCGCCCGTCGGCTCGTCGAGGAACACCACGCCCGGCTCGTGGAAGATCGAGACGGAGAAGGCTAACTTCTGCTTCCACCCTAACGGCAGGCTCCTGACCAGTGTATCCTTGTGGTCCGTGAACTGCAGGCGGCGCAGCAGCTCGTCGGTCTTCTCCCTTATCTCTTCGTCTTTCATGCCGTAGATGCCGGCAAAGAGGCGGATGTTCTCGGCGACGGTCAAGTCCTCATAGAGCGAGAACCGCTGCGACATGTAGCCGATATGCTTCTTGATCTGCTCGTGCTGGGTACGGATGTCGAATCCGCAGACGGTGCCCGTACCGCTCGTCGGCTGGTTCAGGCCCGTCAGCATGTGCATGGCGGTGGTCTTGCCGGCACCGTTGGCCCCAAGGAATCCGAAGATCTCGCCGCGCCTGACGCTGAACGAGATATCGTCTACAGCATGGAACGTACCGAAGGCCTTCACTAAATGCTCCACCTCGATCACGTTCTCCTGCCTCGTATGCTGCGACCCTGTCACAGCCTTCTCTATCCCCGGCGGATTGAAGATATCCCTGAACTCATCCAAGATGGCATCGGGCGTGCCGACACCCCTTATCCGTCCGTGGTCGAGAAAAGCCACGCGCTCGCAACAGCGCACCTCGTCGAGGTAGGGTGTGGAGGCCACGATGGTGATGCCCCGCTCCTTCAGCGACAGGAGCATCTCCCACAGCTCCTTGCGGCTCACGGGGTCGACACCCGTGGTGGGCTCGTCGAGGAAGAGTACGCTCGGCGAGTGTACCAGTGCACAGGAGAGTGCTAACTTCTGCTTCATGCCGCCCGACAATGCTCCGGCCTTGCGGTCGCGGAAGCGTTCTATCTGCGAGTAGATGGCACGGATAGAGTCGTAGCCAGCCTCAACGGTTGTGCCAAAGAGCGTGGCGAAGAATTTGAGATTCTCCTCGACGGTCAAGTCCTGGTAGAGCGAGAACTTGCCCGGCATATACCCCACCCTGCAGCGCACCTCGCGCATCTGGCTGACAACATCGAAGCCGTCTACCGCCGCCGTGCCTGTCTCTGGCAGCAGCAGCGAGCAGAGTATGCGGAACATCGTGGTCTTACCCGCGCCGTCAGGGCCGATGAGCCCGAACACCTCGCCCTTCGAGACGGAGAACGACACATCGTCGAGCGCACGGACAGACCCTCCCCCCAGCCCCTCCCTATGATGGAGGGGAGTGGTTACTTTTCCTCCGTATGTCTTTGATATATGGCTTACTTCTATCGCGTTCATCGCATTTCACAATCAATCGGTTAAACTATTCGCTCCCCTCTCCACTCGGAGAGGGGTTGGGGGTGAGGCCTACTTCCCCGTACATCCCAATCTTCACGTAGCCATCGTTCTTGATGCGAATCTTCACGGCATACACCAGGTCGGCCCGCTCATCGTCGGTTAGGATGGTCTTGGGCGTGAACTCCGAGCGCGAGGAAATCCATGTGACGGTGCCCTCGTACTCCTTCTTCTGTTGGTCACCATAGTCGGCAAACACCTTCACCCGCTGTCCTAACTTGACGGTTTGCAGTTGAGCCGAGGTGACATAGGCACGCAGATACATCTCCTGCGTGTCGGCCACCTTGAACAGCGGCTTGCCCACAGACACGAACTCGCCGCGCTCCACGTATTTCTCCAAGACGGTGCCCTTGGTGGGTGCGGTGACGTGGCATTTGCGGAGCATATCGCGCAGCTGGTTCACCTGCACCTCGGCAGCGGCGGTTTGCTTTTCAAGGGTGCGGGTGCTCGTCGAGAGTGAGGATATCTGTGCGTCCAACTGTTTCTGCAGCACCTTCACCTGGCTCATGGCGTCGTCGAGCATCTTCGAGGGAGCCGCACCGTCGGCCACCAGCTCACGGTATCGCTGTTCGTCCTGCCTGGCCTTCACCAGCTGTTGGCGGGTGGCGGCTATCTGCCGCTCCATGTCGGGCTTCTGACTCTGATACACCTCCTTGGTGGCTCCCAGCTGCTGTATCTTCAGCCACGTCTGGGTGGTGTCTATCAGTCCCACCTCCTGGCCTTGGCCGATGCTGTCGCCCTCGTTGACGCTGAACGTCAGCAGGGCTCCGCTCTGCTCTGCGAACACGGTGGTCTCCGTGGCCTCAAACGTGCCGGTGGCATCATACGCTTTCTCGTTTCCTCCGCAGGCGGCCATCATCAGGGCCGTGCCTGCCAGTGCCAATATCTTTCTCATACTCATTGATTAATTGTTCGTGGTAAATTTGTTGTCGTAGATTTCCTTCAGCATCTCTATCTCGTGCATCGACTGCTGCACACGGGCGGCATTCTCCTGGTTGATCTCGCGCAGCAGGTCGTTCACGTCGATGATACCGTGGGCGAGTTTCGACTCAGCGGCCTTCCTCACGGCCGACCGCAGCGCAATAATCTCTTCGTCGTCGGCCATCAATTTCCGGTAGCGGGCGATCTCCTCCTGTTGCTGAATCTGCTCTAAGCGGTTGTTGAAGAGAAACACCTCGCGGTTCGACTCCGTCACCTCGCGCTGCAATCGCAGCTTCGCCTTGTCGTTCTTGCGGGTGTAGAGCGCCCCGATGTTCCAGGTAAGGCGGGCACCTATCACGCCGTTCAGGCTCCAACGGTGGCGCATCATGTCCTCGAACATGTTCAGGCCCGGATAGCCGTAATACCCCTGTGCGAACACGCCGAGCCGAGGCATCAGCGCCGCATTCAGCCCTTGCTCTTGTGCATCAGCCAATCGCTGCTGGGCATCGAAGAGTCGCATCTCCGGCCTCTGTCCCGTATACTGCGACAGTGTCGCAGTCCCCTCCGGCTTCTTCAGGCTCGTCACCTCCATGCCGCAGAACGCCGACAGCATCGCCGTAAGCATCCGCTTCTGCGACTCCAGGCTCGTGGCTTGCTGAACGACGTTCAGCCGCTCTGCCCTGACGTTCTGCCAGTCGCTCGCTGCGGCCGTACCGCCTTTTACCATCGCCTGCAGCTTCCGCTCGTTGCCGGCCAGCAACTCCTGCAGGTCACGGTTCAGCTGCATCTGCTCTTCCAGCATGAGCAGCGAGAAATACATCTCGTTCACACGGCGGCGCACGGCGTACAGGCTCACTTCCGTCTGTGCCGACTGCACGTTACCCTGTTCACGGGCTATCGTCTTCTGACTGCTGATGGCACCGCCGTCGTAGACGGTCTGCTGCACGTCGATGCCTACACGGTACTGGTCTTTCTTCAATCCCTCCATGTCGATGCCCATGCCCGTCATCATCGTCTTCATCTCGTCGGGCCATGCCGTCACGTCGCTCTGGTAAGTAGCCTGTGCCTGTGCCGACAACTGCGGCAGCCAGCCTTTCCGGATGTTGGCCATCGTCAGCGCCGTGGTCTTCTCGATGAGACCGTACTGCCGTATCAGCGGATAGTTCTGCTCCGCAGCCCTCCAGCACTCCTCCAGTGTCTGCCCCAGCACCGACATGCTGACGGCGGTGAAGGCGAAAACGAGAATCCTTTTCTTCATATTCATGTCGTTTTTGGTTTCCATGGTGCAAATTTACGGCTTTTCCCAGATATTTCTATTACTGAATTGTATGAAAAGAATATGGATTTGTACGATTTCCGCCTTTCCTGCTTGTTTTTCTCCTACAAATGTATTAATTTTGCAATCGAATCGTACAATTCCACAATAACATGAGCGACGGCAAGAGCATCAATTATTTCTCCATCGACTCCGCCAATCTGCAGGAACTGGCCGGAGCCGAGAGTCACGTCTTCAATAACGACGACCTCAGCATCATCCTCAACGGGCGACCGTCAGACAAGATGTTCTTCCGTGAGGGCGAGGTGTATCAGCTGCCCGAGCCCCGCCTGCTGCTGTTCATGAGCGGTGAGGCTGACGTGCATCTGGATCTGGAGCAGTTCCACTTCGAGCGTGGCACGGTGATTCTCACGACGCCCGACGTGATCCTGGAGTTTGAGCGCATCGGTCAGGATGTAGAGGTGTGCGGCATCGCCATGAAGGAGGCCGTGCAGGTGGCTGAACGTATCGTTACCAATGTCTCTGCAAAGGATTCTGAGCTGCTGCTGCGCATGATGTATCTGCTCTGGGACGTTGCCACCCTGTCACCCTACCGCCGCGAAGCCGTGCTGCAGATAGTTAGGGCGATGGTGGCTGATGTACAGTACATCAAGCAGGCCTCCGACAACTCGGTAAACAGGACGGCCATCTCCCGCCACCAGGAACTGTTCCAGCAGTTCAAGACGCTGGTGAGCCACCATTGTGAGCGGGAGCGCAACATCCCTTATTATGCCGACCAGCTCCACATCACGCCCCACCACCTTTCGGCTGTCATCAGCCGAGCCAGCGGGCGCAGTGCGATGTACTGGATCAACCGTGCTGTGGTGCTGCGTGCCAAGGTGCTGTTACGCACCAGCGGACTGCTGACCTACGAGATCGCCGAACGGCTTCACTTCGCCAACCCGCCGGCCTTCAACAACTTCTTCAAGCGCGAGACGGGCCTCACGCCCAAGGAGTATCGGGAGGGTGACAGAGCATGACCCATGCCCCCATCCACATCGGCAACTTTCAAGCGATTCGGTGAGGTATGGCCGACATCTTCCGTAAAAAAGGAAAACGAATCCGTAAAATATGTAACCGCATTTTGCGGATTTCTTCGTACCTTTGCACCGTGATTACAGCACACCGCGATAATGAGCAAGCAGATGATTCAGACAATAGACACGATAGAGCAGTACAACCGGATGTTTGGCGCAGAAACCAAGCACCCGCTGGTGACGGTGGTGGAGGTGAAGGACTATGCCCCTGCCGCAGGTGAGTTGACTCAGACGGTGAGGTACGGCCTTTATGCCGTGTTCCTCAAACAGGGGGTGGGCTGCCGCCTACGCTACGGCCGCGAGCAGTATGACTATCAGGCTGGCAGCATCGTGACGATGGCTCCCGGCCAGGTGGTGACCACGGAGTTCATCGAGGGCGAGCACAGCAGCTGGAAGGCGCTACTGTTCCATCCCGACCTGCTCTTCGGCACACCGCTGGCTGAGCGCATCCGTGAGTATGGCTTCTTCGGTTACGACCAGCGCGAGGCCCTGCACGTATCCGATGACGAGCGGCGCACCATCGAGGACACCTTCAAGCATATCCAGAACGAACTGGAACATGCCATCGACAAGCACTCCTCGCAGTTGCTCACGGTGTATGTGCAGCTCGTCTTGGATTATTGCCTGCGCTTCTATGACCGCCAGTTTATCACCCGCCACAAGGTGAACTCCTCGCTTATCAGCCGATTCGACCGCCTTGTGGACGACTATCTGTCGGGCGACAATTTACTGCTGAAGGGTCAGCCGACGGTGGCCTGGTGCGCCAGCGAACTCTGCCTCTCTGCCAACTACTTCGGCGACCTCGTACGCAAGGAGCTGGGCAGCACCGCCAAGGACTTCATCACTGGCAAAATCATCGCCAAGGCCAAACAGGAGCTGCGAGGCAGCGATGCACCGATTACGATTATCAGCGAGCATCTGGGCTTCAGCAGCGTGAGCCACTTCACGCGTTTGTTCAAGGCGCAGACGGGCCAAACCCCTTCGGAATACCGACAAACGGCATAAATAATATGGTACGTACAATAGCAACACGCCTGTTGGTGGCTGTCGGCATACTGCTGATGACAGCCTGCTCCAGCGAGAGGGCACAGGCACAAACAACAGTATCAGAAATGAAAATCAATATCACCATCGACGGCAAGACACTGCCCGTCAACTTAGTGGATAATGAGGCCACACGGGCATTGGTGGCTGCTCTACAGAAGTCGCCCATCAACTACGAGGCTGATGACTACGGCGGCTTTGAGAAAGTGGGAGGGCTGGGACGCTCGCTGCCCACAAGCAATCAGCAGATAACAACAGAGGCTGGCGATGTCATCCTCTATAGCGGCAATCAGATAGTGCTCTTCTATGGCAGCAATTCATGGAGCTACACCCGTCTGGGGCGCATTCAATATACTACCCTCGACGAGCTCAAGTCGTTCCTAAAGGCAGGACAAGGCCGTATCAGCGTTGTGCTGTCAGTAGCCGAGCATACAAATATTAAGGCTACCTCCGCAACAGAACATGAGGGGAAACTATATGCCCTGAACGGAACGGAGTTAAAGCAGGAGCCTGCAAGGGGAGTGTATATAAAGAACGGGAAAAAGTATATAAAATGAAAAGAATAATATTAGCCGCAATGCTGGCTGGCGGGATGCTGGCGGCTTGCACCCAGAAGACAACAAACGAAAAAGAAGATACAACTATGACAAAGATTGAATTAACGCAGGAGTGGGACAAGGTGTTCCCAAAGAGTGACAAGGTAGACCACCAGAAGGTGACGTTCAACAACCAGTATGGTCTGACGCTGGCGGCAGACCTGTATATACCGCGCATCGGCATGTTCAACAGCGCAGGCGGCGAAAAGATGCGCTTCCCCGCCATCGCCGTCAGCGGACCTTTCGGAGCCACCAAGGAGCAGTCGAGCGGACTCTATGCCATGCGGATGGCTGAACGTGGCTTCGTGGCGCTGGCCTTCGATCCTTCCTATACGGGCGAGAGCAGTGGCGAGCCCCGTCGCACAGCATCGCCCGACATCAATACCGAGGACTTCATGGCAGCCGTTGACTTCCTGTCGAAACACGATCTGGTAGATGCTGAGAGGATAGGTATCATCGGCATCTGCGGCTGGGGAGGCATCGCCCTGAATGCCGCCGCCGCCGACACCCGTATCAAGGCCACCGTAGCCTCAACGATGTACGATATGACCCGCGTCAGCGGCAACGGCTATTTCGATAGCGAGGACAAGGAGGAGTCGCGCCATCAGGCCCGTGAGGCGATGGCCAGGCAGCGTCTCGCCGACCCGATGGCGATGGCTGGCGGTGTGGTGAATCCGCTGCCAGAGGATGCCCCACAGTTCGTGAAGGACTACTACGACTACTACATCACGCCGCGCGGCTATCACAAGCGTAGCGGCAACTCCAACGACGGTTGGCGCACCATCGGCACTCAGGCCTATGCCAACAGCCGCTTCCTCTACTACATCAACGAGATCCGCTCTGCCGTCCTCGTGATGCACGGCGAAAAGGCTCACTCGCGTTACTTCGGCGAGGCCGCCTATCACTATATGGTTGACGGCAAGGCTGAGGGCTATAACGTGGTGGGCAAGCCCAACCCCAACCCTGAGAACAAAGAACTGCTGATTATTCCCGGTGCCTCGCACTGCGATCTCTACGATGGCGGCTATACAGAGCTGGAAGGTAAGGGCGAGGCAAAGAATCTGATCCCCTGGGATAAGCTGGCCGACTTCTTCACGCTTTACCTGAAATAAACAGTACTTCAGACGGATGCCGACGATTCGCCGACCAACTTCTGATAGGCCAGCCGCTCGTCGCCATTTGCCAGATAGATGATGCCGCAGTAGGTGAAGCCATGCTGCATGACGACGTGCTGCATGATGTGGTTATCCCTGTGGGTATCGATGCGGATATTCCTCTCACGGACAAGGCAGAAGTCCATGATGCTCTTGAAAATGCCATGAGCATCGGGCACGCTGGCTATGCGGTGGACGACATGATACGGCAGCATGTCGTCCACCCATTTGCCATCGTATATCTTGGCGTAGGTAGGTTCCGGCGATGTCAGAAAGGCGAAATAGCCTACTACCACGCCTGCATCCTCTACCACGAAAGCCCCGCCACGCTCTATGTCGGCCCTGACAACATCCAGCGAGGGGTAGCCGTCGCCCCACTGGTTCATATTCCCTGAAGCGCGCATAATGCCTTTTGCTGCCGAGAAAACCTCCATGATTCTCTCGCCATCGGCTGGCAAAGCAGCCCTGCGAATAATGCGTCTCACGCCCGGCATCATTGGCTATACTTGAAAAACAACACGCTAAATCAGAGCCTGCACTCTCCTACCCCATCACCACGTCGAGCACCATCATCAGCACGAAGCCGATGGCAAAGCCGATGGTGCTGAGATTAGAGTGCTCTCCCTCGCTGGCCTCGGGTATCAGCTCTTCTATCACGACATAGAACATGGCTCCTGCAGCGAAGGCCAGCATGTAGGGCAGTACGGGTGTCATCATCGATGCCAGCAGCACTACTGCCAGGCCGCCGATGGGCTCTACGGCACCACTGAGGCTGCCAATGACGAACGAGCGCCACCTGCTGTTGCCCGCTGCCCTCATGGGCATGGAGATGATGGCTCCCTCTGGCACGTTCTGGATGGCGATACCGATGCTGACGGCCAAAGCGCTGGCCAGCGACAGGCCTGCAGCCCCTTCTTCGGCTCCGGCAAACACCACGCCCACGGCCATTCCCTCAGGCAGGTTGTGGATGGTGACGGCCAGCGCCAGCATCGCCGTGCGAGAGAGATGCGAGCGGGGACCCTCGGGCTTCTCGGTGCCGATATGCAGGTGGGGCGTCAGCTCATCGAGCACCAGCAGGAAGCCGATACCCATGAGGAACCCCACTGCCGCCGGCAATACCGACCATGCGCCACCAGACTCCTCCATCTCCATGGCAGGGATAAGCAGCGACCACACCGAGGCGGCCACCATCACGCCAGAGGCAAAGCCGAGCAACGACTTTTGCAGACGGGGCGACATCTCGTCCTTCATCAGAAAGACAAAAGCCGCTCCGAGCATGGTTCCCAGCAGGGGGATGATAAGTCCGATAACTAATGCCATACGCTACTTTACTTGTTCTATCACGCTTGTAAGTTTTAAATATCGCGGATGCAAAGATACAAATAATAGCTACATTCTGCGTCACTTTTCGATTTTTTAAGACACACGCCCACCCTTATTTAAACTATTTTTGTTAATTTTGCCCTCGATTATATAATCAAATTACCTAAACAACAATTAATGAATATGAGAAAGACTATTCTTACGACACTGACGGCACTATGCCTGGCAATGGCAGCCTCAGCGCAGCAGCCCTTGCTGAAGACCCATGTGGAAACGGGTGACGTGGAGGGAACCCCCGACGGTACTGACCTGGCCATATACAAGGCCATTCCCTACGCCGCCCCACCCGTTGGCGACCTCCGCTGGAAGGCGCCGCAACCCGCCAAGCCCTGGGAGGGCACACTGAAGGCAGACAACTTCGGTCCCCTGCCACCACAGCCTACACGTCCTGGACGGACGGCAGACATGATGAGTGAAGACTGCCTCTACCTGGGCATCGCCACGCCTGCCACCTCTGCAAGCCAGCGCCTGCCGGTGATGGTATGGATCCACGGTGGCGGATTCCAAACGGAGCACTATGGCGGCGACCTCTGGACAGCTCTGGCACGACGAGGCGTAGTGGTGGTGAGCATCGAATACCGCACGGGAGCCTTAGGATTCATGGCACATCCCGAACTGGCCAAGGAGTCGAAGGGCGGACATACGGGCAACTACGGACTCCTGGATCAGATCTTCGCCCTCGAGTGGGTGCAGCGCAACATCAAGCACTTTGGCGGCGATGCCTCGAACGTCACCATCTTCGGCGAATCAGCAGGCGCCATCAGCTGTAGCATCCTCGCCGGCTCACCATTGGCAAAGGGACTGTTCCACCGCGTCATCAGCCAGAGCGGCGGCTCGTTCGGCCCTTGGCAGGACAAGGCGAGAACCCTCGCCGCCAACGCCTCTCAGAAAGGTGCCGAGCAGCAAGGGCTGGCTTTCCAGAAGCACCTGAAGAAGAAGTCGCTGAAGCAGCTGCGCCAGATGAGCGCCCAGCAGCTCTGCGGCAACGATGTGGGCTTCGGAGGATTCTGGCCCTGCGTGGACGGCTACGTGATTACCGACGACCTCTACCGCAACTACGAGCGTGGCGAATACAATGATGTGCCGGCAATCATCATGACCAACTCCGACGAGGGCGCACTGTTCACTCGCGAGATGGCACCAGAAGACTTCCAGAAGGCCGCGAAGGCCACCTTCGGCGACAAGGCCGACGAGGCCTTGAAGCTCTATCCTGCCAACACCCCTGAGGAGGCCTACTTCGCCAATGGCGACCTGTTCCGCGACATGGGATTTGCCTGGCCATCGTTCGCCTGGGCAAGCCTGCAGTCACAAACGGGCAAGGCACCCGTCTATGCCGCCTACCTGGCCCAGCCCTCTGAGCTGAGCATCATTGGCGACAAGAAGCGCCACGGCGTGTCGCATGCCGATGATATCCTCTACCTGAACGGAGCCTTCCTCTCACAGCCAGACAAATATCCTACGGAGGCAGCCCTCGCAGAGATGATCCAGCAGTACTGGGTGAACTTCGCCAAGACGGGCAACCCCAACGCCAAGGGCCTGCCCTACTGGCCTGCCTTCGACAAAGACAAGACTACAACGATGCAGTTCAGCAACGGCGCCTCGCTCATCGACGTGCCCAACCGCGCACAGATCGACTTCATCGACCGTTTCTTCGCCGAACAGCGCAAGAAGACGGAGGGCGAGCGCAAGGTGCTCTCCGTGGAAGGCGGTGGCACAGGCCCCTATAAGGCTCTGATGAAAGAAGAGGCCTCGCTGCCTGCACATACCGTGTTCGTACCGAAAGACCTTGCCGCCTTCAGCCCCAGCAAGCCCCTGCCCGTGCTGGTATGGGGCAACGGCGCCTGCCAGAACTCACCCTGGGAGCACTATAAGTTCCTCAACGAGATTGCCTCTCACGGCTATATCGTGCTGGCCACTGGCTACCTGCCGCTGGAGGAAAAGGCCTTCGAAGGCCCCATGTCGACCACCCAGCAGCAGATAGAGAGCATCGACTGGGCCATCGCCCAGAATAAGGACAAGAAGTCGCCCTACTATCAGAAGATCGACATCAGTAACATCTGCGTGGCAGGCATGTCGTGCGGTGGCCTGCAGACACTCTTCAACTGCGCCGACAAGCGTATCAAGACGCTGATGATCTGCAACAGCGGACTCTTCAACCAACAGAATGCCCACCAGGCCGTGGGAGGCATGCCCATGCCGCCGAAGGAGAAACTGAAGGAGATCCACTCACCTATTATATATATTCTTGGTGGCAAGGAAGACATCGCCTACGAGAACGGCATGGACGACTTCCATCGTATCAGCCACGTGCCGGCCTGTGCCATCAACTATCCTGTAGGCCACGGAGGCACCTATCGCGAGGCCCACGGAGGCGAGTTCACCATCCCTGCCCTCGCCTGGCTCGACTGGCAGCTGAAGGGCGACAAGGAGGCCGCGAAGATGTTCACCGGCTCAGACCCCGCCCTGCTGAAGCGCAAAGGCTGGACACTGGAGAAGAACAGCCTGTTCTGAAGAAGTAAAAAAGACTGGAACGATATGGAACAGACAGAACGTATCAAAGAGATGGAGCTGCGGATGGACAGGGCTTCTGCCGCCGTGATGGAGTTCTCTGCCGCACTCGACAAGTTTGAAGCCATCAAGGACGACATTGCCAGGCTCGACGCCTATTATGGCAGCAGCGACTGGCACAGGGACTTTGACGACGACCAGGCAGGGCTGCTGCCTGAAGGTCTCAAGCGCGGCGTGCTCTCCGAAGATGGTCTCTGGAACCTGCTGTCGGACTATCGCGAACTGACAAGTCGCCTAAAGGATACTATTCTTTCGATGCAATAAGCAGCACGCGGTCTACGCTGCCAGCATCCATCAGTCGGCGCTGGGCTTCGTCATACGACAGGCCCAGCGCCTCTTGTATCATCCTCGTGCCGCGATCCACGAGCTTCGCGTTCGTCAGCTGCATCTTCACCATGCGGTTGCCCTCTACACGGCCCAGGCGAATCATCAGCACGGTGCTGATCATGTTGAGCACCATCTTCTGGGCGGTGCCGCTCTTCATGCGGCTGGAGCCTGTGACAAACTCCGGGCCCACGATGGTCTCGATGGGGAAGTCGGCAGCAGCAGCCAGCGGCGAGAGGGGATTGCTCGTGATACAGCCCGTGAGCAGCCCCTGCTGCCTGGCTTTGCTCACGGCCCCGACGACGTAGGGCGTAGTGCCCGAGGCGGCGATGCCTATCACGGTGTCGTCACTCGTAGGCTTGTAAGCCTCCACATCGCGCCAGCCTTGTTCGGCGTCATCCTCAGCATTCTCTACCGCATGGCGCAAGGCCTCGTTGCCGCCAGCGATGATGCCCACCACCCAGTCGGGCGAGATGCCGAACGTTGGTGGCAGCTCGCTGGCATCGAGCACACCCAGACGGCCGCTCGTGCCTGCACCTACATAGAACAGCCGGCCCCCCTCCCTCAGCCTGGGCTCGATGGCTTCCACGAGCGCCCTCACCTGCGGGATGGCCTTGCGCACAGCCTCGGCCACCAGCCTGTCCTCGTCGTTGATATGCCCAAGCAGCTCTGCAACCGTCATCTGCTCGAGATGGTCGTAGTGCGAGGGCTCTTCTGTAATCTTCTTCATCTGCGCTTACGGACTACTTTCTTGCGGACCGCCTTCTTGGGAGCCGCAGCGGGCTTGGGGGCAAAGGGGTCGCTGATGATCTTGACGCGCAGGATGCGCACATCGTTCACAGGGCGATCGTTCTTGTCTGTGGCCATCTGCTGGATACGGTCCACGATGTCCAGGCCCTCCGTGACCTCGCCAAACACGGTGTACTGCCCGTCGAGATGGGGCGTGCCGCCAACGGTCTTATAGACCTCCGCCATCTCTGGCGTGAGCTTTACCTGCCCGTTGGTGGCCGAGTCGAGCTTCTGCTGCACGGCGGCCAGGCGCCTGTCGTCGTAGAGCTTCCCCCAGACGATGTAGAACTGCGCCGCCCCAGACCGCCGCTCGGGGTTCACCTTGTCCGACTCACGGGCGGCGGCAATCACGCCCCTGCGATGAAAGATCTGCGGCAGCCTGAACTCGGGCTCGATGGTATAGTCGAGCTCGCCCGCTCCCAGCAGCTGCCCCGGCTGGGCGTGGCGGCTGTTGAGGTCGCCTGTCTGAATCATGAAGTCCTTGATGACGCGGTGCACCAGCAGCGAGTCGTAGAACTGCATCCTGACGAGCTTCATGAAGTTGTCACGATGTTGCGGGGTCTCGTTGAAGAGGGCGATGCGGATGGTGCCCTCCGTCGTCTCCAGCGCCACCTCTGCCCGCTCCTGTGCTGAGAGGCTCGCACAGAGCAGCATCAGCGCAGCGAGGGTCAGCATCCTGGCCTTGGTTGCCATACTTGTTTTGATTGCCATAGTCTTGTATAATCCTTTTATGGATGCAAAAATAGTGATTCTTTTTCAAACCACCAAGAAAGCACCGCTGTTTTTTGCCCCTCACCCTTCAGCACCAGCTTTAAGAGCACTCCGGAACAGGCACTAAACTACGTCGGAATAGGCAGTAAACCATGTCGGAACAGGCAGTAAACCATGTGTCTGACTATAGTCGGACACTTGACTGACTATAGTCGGACAGTTGACTGACTTAAGTCAGACATCTTTCCGACTAAAGTCAGAGATATAGTAAACAGGCACTAAAGACACAAAAAGCCCCCTTCAGACACATGAAATACGAAAACCTTCACGTAATTACGAAAAAAGCACTACCTTTGCAGAAAAATAGGAACATGAAAGATAACGAACGGGAACAGTTCCCCCTGGTCGACGAAGACGGCCGCGTGATAGGCAAGGCCTCGCGAGGCGAGTGCCACAACGGATCGCACCTGCTGCACCCTGTGGTGCACCTGCATGTGTTCAATTCTCGAGGCGAGGTCTATCTGCAGAAGCGTCCGGAGTGGAAAGACATCCAGCCAGGCAAGTGGGATACCGCCGTAGGGGGGCACATCGACTACGGCGAGACGCCGGAAGAAGCCCTGCGGCGCGAGGTGCGCGAGGAGCTGGGCATCGAGGCCTTCAAGCCAGAGCCCCTGGGCAAGTATGTGTTTGAGAGCCAGCGCGAGCGCGAACTGGTGTATGTACACAAGACGGTCTACGACGGTCCCGTCCGCCCCTCTGCCGAAGAACTCGACGGAGGCCGTTTCTGGACCCTCCAGGAGCTTCGTCAGGCCATCGGGCGGCAGATACTGACGCCCAACTTCGAGAGCGAGTTCCAGCGCTTTTTCCTTGCACCGTCAGAAGAAGAAGGATGAGCAGCCTCAAGGATTATCCAGACAGGATGAGTGCCGACCAGGCCCGGGCGTTCAGGCGCGACGTGCTCAGCATCGTCGGCCAGATACCTCGCGGCAGCGTGACCACCTACGGCATCATCGCCACCCTCTGCGGATGGCCCAGCCACTCGCGGATGGTAGGCCGCACGCTGCGCTACACCCCTGAGGCGGCCTCGCTGCCCTGCCACCGTGTGGTCAACGCAGCAGGGCGCACAGCACCAGGCTGGAGCCGTCAGCGCACGCTACTCGAGGCCGAAGGCGTCAGCTTCCGTCCCAACGGCCACGTAGACATGGCCCGCCATCTCTGGGAGCCATCTCTGGAAGACTTTGATGCGTGAAAAGAATAGCAGCGGTGCTACACGGGGCTATGAGATGCCCGTGACCACGAACCGCGTACCCTTGATATACTCCTGATCGAGCACGAGGCTATACCCCATTGAGGCAGCCAGACGGCGAGCCAGAGGCAAGCCGATGCCAAGACTGGGCTCATCAGCAGACAGGCGCACGAAGGGATCAAAGATGCGCTCTGCGTCTGCAAGGGGAATGACGGGCCCCTCGTTGCTCACGGATACCGCATAGGTGCCGTCGCCATTAGCATAGCAGCTCATCAGCACCGTTCCGCTGATGGCATACTTATCGGCATTGTCGAGCAGGCAGTTCAGCAGTTCATGCAGCAGCGGACTGGTATCCACCATCACCGTATCGGGCACGGTGGTAGAGAACTGCGTGGCCAGCTTGCGGTGCTTCACTATCGAGGAGGGCTGCAGGTCGTAGCTATTCAGGATGGTGCGCAGCACTTCGTTCAGCCCGATCCTGTCCTGCTTAGGCGTTTCAACATCATCGACATAGAGGCTGTAGAGGATGAGCTGATGCGTGGAGGTGGCCACATGGTAGGCATCACGGCTCACGCCTTCACGCAGCTGCATATATTCATCGTGGGGTATCTGCCCGTCTTCATCGATGATCAGTTCTGAGGTGTTGATCAGCGTCAGCAGCGGAGAGCGCAGGGCGTTGATGCAGATCTGCTTCTCCTCGTCGGTGAGGCCTGCGGCCCCTCGGGCATAGGAGAAGAGCACGGGGTCCATCATCGCCTCAATGGTGCGGGCGGCGGTGAGGATGTCGGTGTATCGCTTGGAGCGCTCCTCGGGCTTCAGCAAGAAGTTCGGATTGTTGAAGATGCGGGCATAGCTCTTCAGCACGTTGATGGGCGACTTCAGCTTCTCCTGGATCGTCTTGACGAAGGCACGGCGGATGGCCTGCCCTGCCTCTGAACTGCGGCGAGCCTCCTGCAACTGCAGGAACTGCTCCCGCATGTGGCGGTTCTTCTGACGGCGATAGACGAGCATACCCACGAGCAGGCCAATGATGGCCAGGGCCATGAGGCCAACGACAAGCAGCTGCGTGCGCCGCGTCTCGGCCTTCTCCTGCTCTGCCTGATACATATCGATATCGTGCGACATGTCTATGATGCGCTGCTCCAGTGATGCACGCTCGCCTACGAGCATCAGGCTGTCCCTGAACTCTGTTGCACGGAAAGCCTGCTGCCAGTTGCCCATCTTCTCATAGACATTGATGCGCAGCTCCGTTGCCGTCAGGGGCACTTCGATGGAGTCACACCAGGCGAGCGCACCCTGATAGTCTTTCTGCATGAGGTGGTGGCACACCATCACCTGCTCGAGGTTGGCAGCATTGAACTGCGCGGGCTGGTGCTGGCGGATGCTGTCGTAGCTGGCGAAATAGCGGTAGAAGGCATCGCGGTCGTCAAGTTTGTTGGCAATGATGCATCGGTATCCCAGCACGCCGCTCTCGTACATCGGGTTCTGCAGCATCTGCTTGGGCAGGCTGTCGAGGCAGGCCATGGCCTCGGCGGGCTGCTTGAAGCTGAGCGACTGTGCCAGCGAGAGGTAAGCGTTGAACACGGCCACGGGGTCCTTCTCGGCATCGAGGCCCCGCAGGGCGCGCCTGAAATACTTCTCGCCCAGCTCTGGCTGGTTGCGGCCGTTGAAGAGAAAGCCCAGACTCATGTTGGCCAGATAGAGATACTGCTCCTGATGGCGCGCCTTGGCATCTTCGGCCAGGCGGTGAATCTCGGCATAAGCCCGATGAAATCGCTTATTATTCACCTCATATATCACGCGATTCATCCACGAGCGATAGTATGTGGCCCAGTCCTGGCGCTGCTCCTGATAGCTCATAAACGCCTGATGAGCCGCATAGAAGGCCGAATCGTTGCCACTGGCCTGCGCCTCGTAAAGGCGCTGGATCATCTGTTCTTGTTCCGAGGGTTGCTGCTTGTCCGCAGGCGTCTGCTGGGCAGCGAGCGCGATGCTCATTGCCAGCAGGACTGCGGTGAAAACAATCTTTTTTGAACCTAATACCATTTACTTATCCTTTTAATTAAGCAGTTTGCTTTTATGGATTTAATGTAAATAACACGCTGCAAAATTATAAAACTTCGCCGACACCTGCAAGAGCCAAGATGTTGCAGGGCTGATTTTTGTTAATTCTGAAACAATTTTTGCGGATTTTGCAAGTCAGCGACTATCGGAGGGGCCAAACGGCTACCCATTGATGTCACGCATCCAGGCCGTCACCGTCTGTCCCATGCGCTGCTTGAAGGCCAGGCCGAAGGTGCTGTAGCTCCTGAAACCGCTCTGCTGAGCCAGCTGCTGGGCGGTGAACGGGTGACCGCTGGCGACGGATTCGCGATAGAGGCGGATGAAGTGCTTGATGCGCAGGTTGTTGATATAGGCATTGTAGGTGGTGCGCTGCTGCGTGAAATACTGGCTGAGGTAGTTGCGGTTGGTGCCGATGGCCTTGCAGAGATCGTCGACGCGGATATCGTGGCGCAGATAGAGCTGCGTGGCCTCGCAGTGCTGCGCCAACAGCTGGCCGATGCTGGAGGTGGTCGAAACCGATGAAATCATCGATGAAATGGGCGTTTCTGATTCGCCGGAGCCTGCCTGGCCGACGGTCTCATCCTGCTCGTCCAGCCTCTGGAGCGTCTCCACCCGCCAGAGCAGCAAGCCGATAAGCACCAGGTCGTTCACCTGGACGATATACGCAAAGATTCTGCCACTACCCATCATGATGTAGAACCAGAGTATCAGCACGCACACGAATATGGCCACGAAACTCTGCCACACCTCCTTATGCTCCAGGTCGGCATAGTTATCGCGCAGCCATCGGCCGTACTGCCTGACGGCCTGCACCATCATGATCATAAACACGATGCCGAACATGAAGAGATAGACTTTCAGCAGCAAGATGAAGGTATCGCTGCGGTAGATCATAGAGATGACCAGAATGGCCACTGCGGGCACCACCGCCACGAAGAAAGGCCACAGCGGGCGCCGACGGTCTTGAAGCATCACCAGCAGCATCGCCATCATCGCGGGCACCAGCGTCATGCTGTCCAACCCGGCACCCACAACGATCGCCAACCACGGATCGCTAATCACCTGGAAGCAACCCAGCAGTGCCCACCACACATGGCTCAGGGCCATCAGCACAAAGAAGGCCGCCACCCATCGGCGCAAGCGCAAGGGTGGCGTGATCTCGGGCGCTATGGCATTGCCGCGACGGAACAACAGATAGGCCCCCGCAACAAGGGCCAGTAACGTTACGCCTCCGTAGAACATCACGTAGACTAAATCGCTGTATAACTGCTGTTCTTCGTTCATTGGCGGTTGGTTGATGACATCGTTATATTGGTTTTGCAACGACAAAGGTAAGAAGAATTATCGTAACTGCCAAAACATTCTGCCATTTTTTCACCAAAAACTCACGATGATGACAAATATGACAAATGACAGCTGTCATCGCTCCGCCCCGCCATCATCGGAATTTACAGATGATTAATATTATAATAAATATATATAATTATATATAATAATATATGTATATATATACATATTAATAGAATAATCTCATCACTGCCGAGATGCGGCCGCAAAAGAGAGCGCTGTCATTTGTCATATTTGTCATCAAAGGCCACAAGTAATATCGTGGCCTTCGATATTACGGCAACGAGGCCACGATATTACGTTTCGTCTTTACTCCTCCGTAATGTCCTCTATCTGGTCGATGATTTCCTAGCACAAAGTGTCTAGCACAAAGTGTCTGACACTTTGTGAGCATGAACTTCTATCTGCTTGTTCTCTTTGTGCGAATGATTTGACGGTATTCGGATTCAAAGAACAAGAGCAAAAGCTCAAAATCTTATTTCAATAAGTACGAACAGAAACGCTGATCTGTAAGTTTATAATATCTATAATGTGTATCCTGCCACCGTCAGAGCGGTGGAGATGAGAGAGATACTAAATCGTATCAAGGAAATACTTGACAGCAGTTTGCAGCGCATCAAGGTCGTTCTTGATAGTGGCGAGCACTAACTCTGCGTCAACTTCAAAATAGCCGTGAGCAATGCGGTTTCTCATGCCAATAACGTCTTTCCAGGGTATCTCTGGACGTTCTGGCAAAAGCTTTCCGTCAGAATGTTCGTCAATCTGTCTGATGCCTTCTCCAATAGCCTCAATGAGCATACTGTTAGCAGCCAGTTTCTGCATACCTGACGAGGAGAGATAGAAATCGTTGGCAGTCTTTACGTCCTCATTCCACTCTTTAAGCTGATCGAGGGCCGTATTGATTTGTTCAAGAGTATATTTAATACGATTACGCTTCTCCAATGACGAAAATTCCATCGTGCTCTATGTTTTGAAGTAGATAGGGATTCATGTGACTGTGCTTCCTGATGAGATCTACAGGACAGCCCAACAGCTGCTCAAGGTAACGCTGGAGACGCACAACGAGATAGATGCGGGGCTCCATTTCCACACAAACGTCTACATCGCTGTCCTCACGCTGCTCACCGCGAGAGACAGAGCCGAAAAGGCGAAGCGTCCGCACTCCAAACTGGCTACGGATTTCATCGGCGTGGGCCTTAATGAGGTCGATGTATTCGCTTGTTTGTTTCATTTGCTTAATACTATATATAAGTAGGTGAAGCCCCCACCCCATGCCCCTCCCCATGAAAGGGAGGGGAGTTTGGGAGGGGCTGCCCTCCCCTACAAGGGAAAGGCAGCCTTTGTCTTAGTCAGCCAGCTTGGCCTTGATGAACTCGCGGTTCAGGCGGGCGATGTTGGCGATGGTCTCGTTCTTCGGGCAGACTGCCTCGCAGGCGCGGGTGTTGGTGCAGTTACCGAAGCCGAGCTCCTCCATAGCCATCACCATGTTCTTAGCACGCTTGGCAGCCTCCACGCGGCCTTGCGGGAGCAGAGCGAGTTGAGACACCTTTGACGATACAAAGAGCATGGCAGAGCCATTCTTACAAGCTGCAACGCAAGCACCACAGCCGATGCAAGAAGCACAGTCCATAGCCTCGTCGGCATCCTCCTTGGGAATGAGGATAGCGTTGGCATCCTGAGCCTGACCAGTGCGGATGGTGGTGTAGCCACCAGCCTGAATGATCTTATCGAAGGCGTTGCGGTCAACCATACAGTCCTTGATCACGGGGAAGGCTGCTGAGCGCCAGGGCTCGACGGTGATGACATCACCATCATTGAAGCGGCGCATGTAGAGCTGACAGGTGGTAGCACCTCGCTCGGTCTTGCCATGAGGCGTACCGTTGATATACAGAGAGCACATACCGCAGATACCCTCGCGGCAGTCGTGGTCGAACACGAAGGGCTCCTTGCCCTCGTTGATGAGTTCTTCGTTCAGGATGTCGAGCATCTCGAGGAACGAGGTGTCATCGGGGATGTCGTGCATTTCGTGGGTATCGAAATGACCTGCGTCCTTGGGGCCATTCTGGCGCCAGAACTTTATTGTAAATGAA
>OCTW011602421.1_pt1 | contig 22996 bp, 15 predicted proteins | sample 1539671 | NCBI WGS metagenome assembly OCTW01 (sample SAMN02144230, study PRJEB22623) | gut metagenome | biome: sheep rumen | host: Ovis aries | place: New Zealand | reverse complement strand
CTACTTATGATTCCCGTAATGGCTGTAATGCAATTATAGTTACGGCCACGAATGAATTGAAAACTGGCTGCCGCAACACTATAATTCCCGAAGGCGTGACTTCGCTTTTTGGGTTCGTCGGTCAGTATTCTATGACGTCAATAGAAATCCCTGCTAGTGTGAAATCGATAATCGCCAATGCCTTTCTTCGTTGCCAAAATTTAACTTCTGTCGTATCTCACATAGAAAACCCCGTTGCCTTTGGTGAAAATGCTTTTGGGAGTATCTCTGCAGACTGTGTGCTGACCGTGCCTTATGGCACTCGCCAGGCCTACATCGACGCCGGCTGGACGGAGGACATCTTCAAGGGCGGCATCGTCGAGGCACCTGAGTACGACGCCAACGGCGACGGACAGACCACCATCACCGACGTGACGCGCCTGGTGGACAAGATCATCGGAAAGTGACTGCGGCCACTTTCCGGGATCTGGAAATGCACAAGCGAAAAAGAAGCCATCAACAACAAATAAAACTATGCGACATCTACGATTATTACTGGCCGCAATGCTGGCCTTCATGTGCACCACAGGCGCACAGGCAGACGACATCACACTCGACGGTGTGACCTATAGCCTTTCATCAGGCAGCGCTTCTCCGACTGCTGCTGTCATCAAAATACCAAGTACCTCCGCGTCGCTGACCATACCGGCAACGATCTCATACGGCGGGACTTATAAGGTCAACATTATTAGCATGACAGAGGCCAACAGCACCTTGACCGACCTCACCGTGGAGGGCGAAATAGCAAGTTTCAGAAACAATATGAGTAATGCCTTTACAAACCTGAAGAACCTGACGTTCAAAAAGCTGGTTTCAGAGGTGTACGACGCGAGTTTTTTTAATAACCAAACTCTTGAATCCGTCAAATTCGAAGGCGGTGTAGGCGTGATCGGACAAAGTGCATTTTATCAGTGTCGTAAGCTTAAGACTATAGATTTCGGCACCCGATTAGATGAAATCCATCAAAGTGCGTTTTACCAATGCGAAGAGCTGGAGGAAGTGGTGTTCCCGGCTGACGACTGGTATGTTAATATCGACAAACAAGCGTTCTACTATTGCCCCAAACTTGCCCGCGTGGTTTTTCCTGACGATAATCCTTATTTTTGGGACTTCACACTGGGCGACGAATGTTTCACAAGGAGCGCGTCAATAACCGTGAAGATTCCATACGGACGCGCTGATTATTTCCGGAAATACTTTAATTCTGGTGCTACGTTTGAGGAGTATCCCTCACCCGTCACGTTCTCATTGCCCGCCGGCAAGTATGAGGCTGCTCAGACGGTCGAGATTGCCAATGCCTGGGGCACTGACATCTACTACACCACCGACGGCTCTGACCCGCTCGCGGGCGGCAAGAAGTACACAGGGCCCATCACCGTTGACACGACGACGGTGATAAGAGCCTATGGAGTGAGACGTTCTGGTGCTGCCAGAACTGGCAACTGGGCCACATCACCTGTTGTTGAAGCAAAGTATGATTTTGAACCAGAAGTAAAACCAGAAGTAGACTTCTCTATTAATGCTAATTCAACAGGCGGAAGGATAACCACGTGGGTGACAACGTATGCCGACGAGGCGAGACAGCAGTCTTGGACTCGCATCCTGCTCGTAGGAAACAGCCCGACGATCCCCACGGGCGTGAACAGCGACGACTGGACACTGATCCGCAAGTGGATGGGCGGCGGCACGGATCCGGCCACGCCGTCATCCGGCTACAAAGTCCATTATCTGGACATGAAGAACGCCATATTCGTGGCTGACGACCGTGCGTTCTATACCTACGATTCTTCCACATCCTGCAAGATAGAACAGGAGATAGTGCCCGACATGGCCTTTGCCGACTGCATGAATCTCGACACGCTCTTACTGCCCTCGCGCACTGAAGCCATCGGGCGCTGGGTGTTCCATAACACCCGGAGCACGCTCGTGGTCTATGCGCCCTGGACCGAGCCCATTGCCGACCTGGCCGAGGAGTGCTTCGGCCCGGACGACGCCCACGTGCGCGGCATGACCCTCATCGTGCCACGAGGCTCGCTGGCCGCCTACAGGAAGGCTGCCCACTGGAAGGCATTCGGCAACATCAAGGAGGAGCCGATGGCCGCCGACGAGGAGATGGTGACGGTCGTCTGCAGCGACGCCTCAGCAGCTGTGCAGGCCTGGATGAACGGCGAGACCCAGATGGGCACCGTCGATGCGGAGACAGGCGAACTGACCTTCGTCATGAAGAAGACGGGAAGCCTGCAGCTCCGCGTGCCACAGTCCTACAACGTCTCGAAAATCTTCGTCAACAACGTGGACGAGACCGCCAACTTCACGGTGACCGAAGGCTCCGACATGACCGTCTATACACATGCACCACTGACTCAGACGTCGAACATGGTCTTCATCATCTTTGGTGACGAGAAGCTGACGGCGGCCCTTGTGCCCTCCAGTGACCAGTACCTGTTGTTCACGGATGGCGCCATCAGCGACTTCGGCAATGAATCGCGTGTGTGCCAGTTCGCGAAGGGTAGCGACGTCGTCATCAAACCTTATAATATGAATGAAAGCATCTTTGACGTTCACCTCTACATCAATGGCGTCGACCGCACCGCCGACCTCGTCGACGGGGAGAACGAAAAGGAATTGCATCTCGCGAACGTGACCGAGAACCTCCTCGTCGAGGCAAAGTATGAGATGAAGAAGATTGACATGCCACTATTCTCGACGAAGGGCGGCACGACGAGCGTCTCCTTCACGAGCACTGACGGTGAGACCTATAGCATGACCGCAACTGCCGACCAGATGGACAGGATCTATGACATCAAGACAGGCACGCCCCTCACCTTCACCTTCCGGCCTCAGGAGGGCTATGAGCTGGGGCTGGTGCTTTGTGACAATGAACGCTCCATCTATCAGGGCGAAGGCGAAAGCAGCGACTTCGAGGTGCAGCTCCAGACTGACGGCTCATACAAGTTCGTCCTGCCGGCAGAAGAGTTCAGTAAGTCCATTCCTACCATCACCGTGTTCTACAAGAAGACAGGCGAAGACACCAACTACGACGTCACCGGCGACGGCCGCGTGACCACAGCCGACGTGACCAAGCTCGTCAACATCATCCTGGGCCGGGAATGACGGCGCCAGCCAGCGTGCACCGGGAAGTCGAGGGAGGACAGTCCCCCCCTAAAAAAGAATTCCCCTGAAAAGAGAAAACCGGCAAGTTGCAATGAAGAGCAACTTGCCGGATTTCTTTAGTAGCGGGAATCAGGATTGAACTGATGACCTCATGATTATGAATCATGCGCTCTAACCAGCTGAGCTATCCCGCCAACATGCTTGTCTGTTAAGCGGGTGCAAAGGTAGCAAAAAAGTTTTAAGAACAATGAATCGGAGGAAAGAAAAATCGCTGGCTTAACATTTTTTATCAAAAAGGAACTAAAAAACTTGACATTTCCGACATGATTATCGCTTTTTATTCGTACTTTTGTCCCCGAAAAGTTGTTACCAATAACAGAAAGTAGAACTAACCGACATAGACATGCAAAAGCAAAGATTAGACCTTGAATATCCTTTGTCAGCACGAAAGCCTGACATTCTGTGGAGCCTGATCAGCACTGACCACGGGCTGGAGCGATGGATTGCCGACCGCGTGGTCGAGGAAGACGGCGTCATCAGCCTGACCTGGGGCGACCCCTATGGCGAGCACCACTCGCTGAGTGCCAACATCGTCGAACGCGAGAAGAACAGCCACATCAAGCTGCGGTGGGTCGACGAGGAGGACCCCGAGGCTTACTGGGAGATGCGCATCGGCCGCAGCGAACTGACTGAGGAGATCTGCCTTTGCGTGGTCGACTATGCTCCGGCCGACGACATCGACGACCTGCACGGACTGTGGGACGGCAACCTGGAGCGCCTGCACCAGTCGAGCGGACTATGAGAAGTGATGAGTGATAAGTGAAGAGTGAAGAGTGAAGAGTGAAGAATTTGCTGCCGCACGCTATTCATAGGGGGTGCGGTAGCAAATTTTTCACTTTTCACTCTTCACTTTTCCTTTTTTATCACTTTTCACTCTTCACTTTTCCCTTTTTATCACTTTTCACTCTTCACTTTTCCCTTTTTATCACTTTTCACTCTTCACTTTTCCTTTTTTATCACTTTTCACTCTTCACTTTTCCCTTTTTTTTGTACCTTTGCACCCGCATTTATGTTTCGGATCAAGAAATTAGATATCTTCATCGCGAAGCAGTTCGGTCTGCTGTTCGTCGGGACGTTCTTCATCTGCCAGTTTGTGCTGATGATGCAGTTCCTGTGGCGCTATGTCGACGAGCTCATCGGCAAGGGCCTGACGCTCGACGTGCTCGCCCAGTTCTTCTGGTATATGGGCCTGATGCTCATCCCGCAGGCCTTCCCCCTGGCCATTCTCCTGTCGTCGCTCATCACCTTCGGCAACTTGGGCGAGAGCTCGGAGCTGACCGCCATCAAGGCGGCCGGCATCTCGCTGATGAAGTGCATGCGCTCGCTCATCGTGCTCGTCGTCGTCGTTGCCGGCGTGTCGTTCTACTTCCAGGACGTCATCGGCCCCGAGGCCAACAAGTCGTTCGCCCAGCTGCTGCTGTCGATGAAGCAGAAGAGCCCCGAGCTGGAGATTCCCGAGGGCATCTTCTACGACGGACTGCCCAACACCAACCTCTACGTCCAGAAGAAGGACATGGACACGGGCAAGCTCTACGGCGTGATGATCTACCGCCAGTCGGGCTCCTACGAGGACCAGGCCATCATCCTGGCCGACTCGGGCATGCTGCAGTCGACGGCTGAGAAGAAGCACCTGCTGCTGACGCTGTGGAGCGGCGAGTGGTTCGAGAACATGCGGTCGCAGGACATGGGCAATGCGGCCGAGGTGCCCTACCGGCGCGAGACGTTCACCCACAAGCAGATCCTGCTCGACTTCGACGGCGGCTTCAACCTGGCCGACGCCAGCGGCATCGCCAGCAGCGCCAAGGCCAAGTCGAACGCGCAGATCCTGCACGACCTCGACTCCATCCGCCTGTCGAACGACTCCATCGGGCGACAGTTCTACCGCGAGGCCCTCACTTATGCCATGGCGCCCCCTGCCCTCTCGGCGAGCGACTCCACGAGGCTGGAGGCCCTGACAGCGGCCGACGTGCCGGTGCTCGACTCGCTCTTCGACAAGATGAGCGGCGACGAGCGGCGCGACGTCACGAAGAGTGCCGCACGCCAGGCCCAGAACGCGCTCAGCGACCTGGCGATGAAGGCCGACTACGCCAAGTTCCTGCACCGCAACGAGCGCACCCACCTCATCGAGGCCATCGGCAAGTACACGCTGGCCCTCTCGTGCATCATCTTCTTCTTCATCGGAGCACCCCTCGGCGCCATCATCCGCAAGGGCGGACTGGGCGTGCCCGTCATCATCTCGGTCATCGTCTTCATCGTCTACTACATCTTCGAGAACTCAGGCATGCGCATGGCCCGCGACGACAACTGGACCGTATGGTTCGGCAAGTCCATCTCGACCGTCGTGCTGGCGCCGCTGGCCGTCTTCTTCACCTACAAGGCCAACAACGACTCGACCGTCTTCAACATCGACGCCTACCGGCTGCTCTTCATGCGCATGTTTGGCCTAAGGATGAAGCGCAACATCACGCGCAAGGAGGTCATCATCGACGACCCCGTCTACGCCCTCGACTCCTATCGGCTGCTGCACATCACCGAGGACATCCGCCAATACAACGCCGAGCACCGTCTGCTCACGCCGCCCAACCCCATCAAGGTGTTCTTCCATCCGGGCGACGACCAGACCATCGAGCAGATTGCCGACAAGCTGGAGCAGACCATCGACGACCTCAGCAACACGAAGGACCACCAGCTCATCAGCCTCATGAACAGCTATCCCGTCATGGCCACCCACGCCCACACGCGCCCCTTCCGCCGCAAGTGGCTGAACGTCATCACGGGTCTGGTGCTGCCCGTCGGACTGTTCTTCTACCTGCGAATGTGCCGCTTCCGCCTGCGCCTGCACAAGGACCTGAACAAGGTCGTGGAGACCAGCGAGCTCGTCGTCAGGCGCATCGCCGAGATAGCGCCGCCTGCCCCCGTCACGCTGGACGACGCGGAGTAGATGACGTTCATCGCCGACCTGGCCCGCGAGGCCGAAGCGAAAGAATCAGAACAATAACGAATCACAGATATGGAACCACTGAAACTGAATACCATCGACGAGGCGCTGGACGACTTCCGCGCCGGACGGTTCGTCATCGTCGTCGACGACGAGGACCGCGAGAACGAGGGCGACCTGATCTGCGCCGCCGAGATGATCACGCCCGAGATGGTCAACTTCATGCTCAAGGAGGCCCGCGGCGTACTCTGCGTGCCCATCACCATCAGCCGTGCACAGGAGCTCGACCTGCCCCACCAGGTGGAGGACAACACGTCGATGCTCGGCACGCCCTTCACCGTCACCGTCGACAAGCTCGAGGGCTGCACCACGGGCGTCTCCGCCCACGACCGCGCCGCCACCATACGCGCCCTGGCCGACCCCGCCTCGACGCCCAAGACCTTCGGCCGCCCCGGCCACATCAACCCCCTCTACGCCCAGGAGCACGGCGTGCTGCGCCGCTCGGGCCACACCGAGGCCGCCGTCGACCTCTGCCGGCTGGCCGGACTCTACCCCGCCGGCGCACTGATGGAGATCATGAACGACGACGGCACGATGGCCCGCATGCCCGAGCTGCAGGTCTTTGCCCATAAGCACGGCCTGAAGATCATCACCATCAAGGACCTCATCGCCTATCGCCTGCAGCAGGAGTCGCTCATCGAAGTCGGCGAGGAGGTCGACATGCCCACCGAGTACGGCCACTTCCGCCTCATCCCCTTCCGCCAGAAATCCAACGGACTGGAGCACATGGCCCTCATCAAGGGCACATGGCAGGAGGACGAGCCGCTCCTCGTGCGCGTACATTCTTCATGTATGACGGGCGACATCCTCGGCTCGCAGCGCTGCGACTGCGGCGAGCAGCTGCACCGCGCCATGCAGATGGTCGAGGCTGAGGGCCGCGGCGTCATCATCTACATGCAGCAGGAGGGCCGCGGCATCGGACTGATGAACAAGATCCGCGCCTACAAGCTGCAGGAGCAGGGCTACGACACCGTCGACGCCAACCTGCACCTCGGATTCAAGCCCGACGAGCGCGACTACGGCTGCGGCGCCCAGATGCTGCGCCACCTCGGCGTCCACAAGATGCGGCTGATGACCAACAACCCCGTCAAGCGCGTCGGACTGGAGGCCTACGGGCTGGAGATCGTCGAGAACGTGCCCATCGAGGTGACGCCCAACCAGTATAACCTGCGCTACCTGCAGACCAAACAGCAGCGCATGGGCCACTGGCTCCACCTGTAAGAGTCCCTTGGTTTGTAAAATAAATTCCGAATCCACAACTCACAAACCACAACCGAATGATTTTCAGTGCATTATAAGACCGCCGGAAAAGAAACGGCGCTTCTCGATGAAAAAAGCGGTGCTTCTCGAGCAGAGAAGTGCCGCTTTTTTGCTCGAAAAGCGGCACTTCTTTGCGGACCGCCCGCCGTTTGTCTTGATTTTTCGCAATCACGAACCATTTCCCATCGACATTCAAAGACGTCGATGAGGAAAAAATGTGAGCCGATTATTGGGTTTTCTCAAAATAAATGCCTAACTTTGCACACCGAATCTATAAAAACCTTAATCCAATAGAAAAAGAATATGCCACAACTGTCAAACCGCCTGCAACGACTGGCACCTTCGGCCACACTGGCCATGTCACAGAAAAGCTCTGAGATGAAAGCACAGGGCATCGACGTCATCAACATGAGCGTCGGCGAGCCAGACTTCAACACCCCCGACCACATCAAGGAGGCCGCCAAGCAGGCCATCGACCAGAACTACTCACGCTATTCGCCCGTGCCCGGCTATCCGGAGCTGCGACGCGCCATCGCCGACAAGCTGCGCCGCGAGAACGGGCTCGACTACTCCGTCAGCGAGATCCTCGTCTCGAACGGCGCCAAGCAGAGCGTCTGCAACACCGTCATGGCCCTCGTCAACCCCGGCGACGAGGTCATCATCCCCGCACCCTACTGGGTCAGCTACCCCCAGATGGCCCTGCTGGCCGGCGGCGAGCCCGTCATCGTCGAGGCCACCTTCGAGCAGGACTTCAAGATGACGCCCGAGCAGCTCGAGGCCGCCATCACCCCGAAGACCCGCCTCATCATCCTCTGCTCGCCCTCCAACCCCACCGGCTCCGTATATAATAAGGAGGAGCTGCGCGCGCTGGCCGACGTCATCCTGCGCCACGACGACCTCTACGTGCTGGCCGACGAGATCTATGAGCACATCAACTACGTGGGCCGCCACGAGTCGATAGCCCAGTTCCCCGGCATGAAGGAGCGCTCCATCATCGTCAACGGCGTCTCCAAGGCCTATGCCATGACGGGCTGGCGCATCGGCTACATCGCCGCCCCTGAGTGGATCGTCAAGGGCTGCAACAAGCTGCAGGGCCAGTACACCAGCGGCCCCTGCTCCGTCAGCCAGAAAGCCGCCGAGTTCGCCTACACGCAGAGCCAGGAGTGCGTCGAGCAGATGCGCCAGGCCTTCGAGCGGCGCCGCGACCTCATCGTCAGCCTGGCCCGCGAGATTCCCGGACTGGAGGTCAACGTGCCGCAGGGCGCCTTCTACCTCTTCCCCAAGTGCGCGTCGTTCTACGGCAAGCGTTGCGGCGACCGGCTGATCCAGAACTCCACCGACCTGGCCATGTATCTGCTCGAAGTAGGCCACGTGGCCACTGTCGGCGGCGACGCCTTTGGCGACCCGCAGTGTTTCCGCATGAGCTACGCCACGAGCGACGACAACATCCGCGAGGCCATGCGCCGCATCGGCGAAGCATTAGCAAAACTGAAATAAAACGACCACAAAAAGCAACAAAAAGAAGCGCGGCGTAGGATAAAAACATAAAAATACGAGTTAAAAGTCGTTAATCCCTGCCGTAGTCCGCATTTATTTGCTATCTTTGCGAGGTCAAAATGGCAGTCGGCTCGTACGGCAGCCTTTTGGTGTGGCCGCGGCTGGAAAGGCGTGTGCCGCGAAAAGTGAGACTACAAACTTAATCATTAACTTTTTAATAACTTAAAAACAAAATTCAAAAATTATGGCAACTAATCAAAAAGCAGCTGCTGTCAAGAAGACCAGCAGCATCGGTATCAAAGATGCAATTTGGGTGATCGTCATCTGCGCCATCATCGCATTCTGCAACTTCTTCCTCAACTTCGGTCAGGCCTCCAACTTCGAGGGTGGCGACCCCAACGGCAGCCCCGCCAACATCTGGGGTACGATCTACAAGGGCGGTGTCATCGTGCCTGTGATCCACACCCTGCTGCTCACCGTCATCTTCATGGCCATCGAGCGCGTCATCGCACTCTCGAAGTGCATCGGTAAGGAGAAGCTCGCCAAGTTCCTCGCCAAGATCAAGGCTGACCTCAAGGGTCTCAACTTCGACCAGGCTCTCAAGGATTGCGACGCACAGGGTGGAAGCGTGGCCAACGTCGTCCGCGCTACTGTCAACGCCTACAAGGAGGCTGACGCCACACAGGGTGTGAAGAAGGAAGTGAAGATCGCCCGCATCCAGGCTGCCCACGAAGAGGCTATCGCCGTCGAGATGCCCACGCTGACCATGAACCTCCCCATCATCGCCACAATCGTCACGCTGGGTACGCTGACCGGTCTGCTCGGTACTGTGGTTGGTATGATCAAGTCGTTCCAGGCCCTGGCACAGGGTGGTGGCGGTGACTCCGTCGAGCTGTCGGCTGGTATCTCTGAGGCTCTGATCAACACGGCCTTCGGTATCGGTACGTCATGGCTGGCCGTTGTCTCCTACAACTTCTTCACCAACCGTATCGACAAGATTTCGTTCGCACTTGACGAGATTGGTTATTCACTTGCTCAGACCTACAACACCACACACCAGGACGAGGCTTAATTTTGTCGAACCCTTTAAACTAAAGTTACTACTATGGGTAAGATAAAAATTAAGAAAAACGACGTCTGGATCGACATGACCCCGATGTCAGACGTGATGGTGCTGCTGCTGACATTCTTCATGCTGAGTGCAAACTTCGTGAAGAATGAGGTGGTCAAGGTCGTCACGCCCTCATCGGAGACCATGGCGAAAGTGCCGGCGTCTGCCACGCTCGATATCACTATCGACCCCGAAGGCAGAGTGCTGCTGGCAACAGACAAGACTTCTACGCTCGAGAACGCGCTGAAGACCATGCTCCAGGAGCGTGGCGTCGAAATGAGCGCCGAGCAGAAGAAGGCCTTCCTGGCCGAGACACAGCTTGGCATTCCCATGAAGAACTATCCTGAATACCTGGGCAAGACCCACGAGGAGCAGGTGAAGCTTCTGAAGGCCAATGGAATCCCCACCGACAGCATCGAGGCTCGCGAGGACAAGATGAGCGAGTTCCAGCTGTGGGTGAAAGCTATGAAGAATGGCTATAAGGAGTGGTATCAGGGACTTGAGGACGTCGACAAGGCCGGTGTGGCCAACAAGCTCGACATCTGCATCAAGGCCGACAAGACGACCCCTTACAGCTCTGTGAAGATGGTAATCAATGAGTTGCAGGACATCAACGAGAGCCGTTACAAGTTGCTTACTCAGTATAAGAAATCAGACGAATAACTATGGCAAAGAGAAAAGAAAGCAAACAGAAAAAGATGAATGTCCGCGTCGACTTCACGCCGATGGTGGATATGATGATGCTTCTGATCACCTTCTTCATGCTGTGTACGTCGCTGGCAAAGCCCCAGGCCATGAGCCTCACCATGCCTGCCAAGGACGAGAACCTGTCGTCTGAAGACAAGGATAAGTCGAAGACTGAGCTGACCGTCACCATCTATCTGGCCGGCAACGACAAGCTCTACTACTACATGGTCGACAAGAAGGACGACTTCGGCAACCCCGAGTTCCTCAAGGAGACCACGTGGGGCAAGGACGGCATCCGCACCGTACTGAAGAACCACCGCCACGGTCCCACCAAGGTGCTGATGGACGCCAAGACTCAGCTCGACCTCTGGTTCGACGCACAGCCCAAGGCCATGCGCGAGATCAACGACTCGATCTACAACCGTGCCATGCTCATGATCAAGAAAGGCCATGTGGACATTGTCTCCAACAATCAGCTTGACAAAGCCAAGTATGATCGTGTGGACAAGCAGATGAAGGACTTCGAGGAAACCGACATGGTGCCCACGCTGTCCATCAACATCAAGCCCATGGACGACTCATCGTATGACAACCTCGTGACGATTCTCGACGAGATGCAGATCTGCTGCATCGGTAAGTATGTGATCGACCAGATCAACGACAAGGACCGCGAGATTCTCACAGGTGCAGGTGCCATTCAATAACCATTTAAACGAACGAAAGAACTATGGCAAAAATAGATCTGTTAGACCAACAATGGATTGACCTCGTCTTCGACGGAAAGAACGAGGCTTACGGCGCCTACACATTACGTCACGACACCAGCAAGCGCAACCTTTGGGCCATGCTCGCACTCATCGCAGGACTGATCGCCATCGTGGCCATCTTCCTCAGCGTGGGAGCCGTCCAGGACGCCATTGCACGTGCCGCCTCCGAGCACGAGACCGAAGTGACCCTTGAGCAAATCGAGGAAGAGGCCGAGGAGCAGGAGGAAGAAGAGATTGTCTACGAAGTGCAGCCCGAGGAGCAGCTCGTCGCCGAGGAGACGGTCATGAACTCTGAGAAGTTCACCGCCTACGAGATGGAGGACGACGCCCCCGAGCAGGTGACCAAGACACAGGATGAAGTCGCACAGAGCGACGTCGCCATCGGTGCCATCGACTACGATCAGGGCTCCGACGAGGCTGAGCACGTGCTGAAAGTCAACGAGAAGGTGGTCGACGAAGTGCCGCCCGCAGTCGAGGAGACCAAGATCTTCGAGGTTGTGGAGCAGATGCCTTCCTTCCCCGGAGGTGACGCAGCACTGATGCAGTTCCTCTCGAAGAACATCAAGTACCCCGTGGTCGCTGAGGAGAATGGTATTCAGGGACGCGTCATCGCTACCTTCGTCGTCGAGCGCGACGGTTCGATCACCGACGTCAAAGTCGTCAAGTCGGTCGACCCCTCACTCGACAAGGAGGCTATCCGCGTGCTGAAGTCCATGCCGAAGTGGATCCCGGGTAAGCAGAACGGCTCGGCCGTGCGTGTGAAGTACACCGTGCCTGTCACCTTCAGACTCCAGTAATCATCACAGTATGAACAGAACACAATTCAACAACATCGTTATTGGATTGGCTATCGCAACTTTAGGCTTGTTCCCCTCATGCGGGAACAAGCCTAATGATGCTGATATAGCCTATCGAGAGACCTCACGCCACTTCGCAGCCGACGAGAGCCTGCAGCCCATCGCCGACGAGGTGCTCGACATCTTCAACCTGCAGAACAAGCGCGACTCCATCTATCCGCTCTACATCAGCGAGCAGGAGGCCATCGAGAAGCTGATGAACCAGGAAGTCTGGCTCGTGTTCACCACACGCCGACTGACCCCCGACGAAGAAACTACTCTCAACCAAATGAAATACAGGGTGCGCACCTACCCGCTGGCCTACGATGCACTGGCACTCATCGTCAACAGCCAGAACCCCGACACGCTCATCACCGTCGACATGTTCCGACGCATCATGACCGGCGAGGTGACCAAGTGGAGCGAACTCTACCCCACATCGAAGCTGGGCGACATCCGCGTCGCATTCGACAATCCTAAGTCGGCCACGCTCCGCTACGTCGTCGACTCCATCATGCAGGGCAAGCCACTCAAGACCGACGGCAACGTGCGCGCCGCCATGACCAGCGCCGAGGTCGTCAGCTACGTCGAGAAGAACAAGGGCGCCATCGGCGTCGTCGGCAGCATCTGGCTCGACGACCAGCGCGACACGACCAACCTCGTCTACAACCGCGACATCCGCGTCATGAAGGTGGGACGCGGCGAGGAAGCCACCCGCGAGACCTGCTACAAACCCTCGCAGTGGAACATCGCCTACAACTACTACCCCTTCATCCGCACCATCTATGCACTCTGCGACGACCCACGCTCCAGCGGCTCGGCACGCGCACTGGCCAACTTCGCCACCCTGCCCAAGGGACAGCTCGTCTTCTTCAACGCCGGACTGTTCCCCGCCCAGGCCGAATACTCCGTACGCGACGTCGTCATCAAATAGGTCGATTAAACCTTTCCGGACGTCCGACGTCAAAGGTACAAGAAAACCGGGAGAGCATAAATAGTTTACGAGATCAAAACAACATGTCTAATCACTAAAATGAGGAGAACCAAAATTATGAAACAGATGAAATATTTCCTGATGGGCGCCCTGCTGATGGGTATCGGCACGGCCGCCATGGCACAAGACGGCACCAAGGCTGATGTCGACGCCGTCAAAGCACTGATCAAGAGTAAGCCCGCTGACCTTGCCAAGCAGATGAAGGACTACTACAAGAAGAACAAGAAGAACGCTGAGAACCTCGTCGCTTTCGGACGCGCCTTCTACGAGGCTGAGGACACGGCCAATGCCCGCACCTACGCCAAGTATGCCCTGGCAGCAGCCAAGAATAAGTGCGCTCCCGCCTACGTGCTCCTCGGCGACGTCGAAGCACTGGGCGACGACGGCGGCGCCGCTGCCCTGAACTACGAGCAGGCCATCTACGTCGACGCCAAGGATCCCACGGCCTATCGCAAGTACGCCTCCGTCTATCGCAAGATCGACCCCGCAGGCGCCGTGCAGAAGCTCGAGGACCTGCGCCAGCAGCGTCCCGACTATCCCGTCGACGCACTCATCGGCCACATCAACTACATCTCGCTGCGCTACTCGAAGGCTAACGAGGCCTTTGCCAAGGTGCCCACGAACGATCTCACCCGCATGGACTTCATCGAGTATGCCATGTCCAACTACCACGGACGCGACTACACCAAGGCCCTCGACATCGTCAAGACCGGTCTGCAGAAGAACCCGCTGAACCCCACCATGACGCGTATCGCCATGATGTGCAGCAACGAGCTCGAGAAGTACACCGACGCTCTGCGCTATGCCGACGAGCTGTTCAACAAGTGCGACAAGGACAGCGTCACACTCTCCGAGATGGACTATCAGAACTACGGTAAGGCCTACGACGGTAACGAGCAGTATCAGGAAGCCATCGCTATGTTCCAGAAGGCCATGGAGGTCGCTGAGGACCGCTCGCTCGACGCCGAGCTCTACAAGTCGATCAGCGACGCCTACAAGGGCATGAAGGACTTCCCCAACGCCATCGAGAGCTACAAGAAGTTCCTCAATGCCGACGGCGACGTGTCGGCCACCGACTATGCCGGACTGGCCCTGCTGCAGAGCAGCTACGCCCGCACCCTCGAGGGCGACGCCAAGGACGAGGTGATGCGCCAGGCCGACCAGACCTATGCCGACCTCATCACCAAGTTTGCCGACGCTGAGGAGTATGCTCTCTGGCAGCGCGGACGTCTGAACGCCTCGATGGACACCGAGCTCACCGGTCTGGCCAAGCCCCACTTCGAGCGCCTCATCGAGCTCGTCACCGCCCGCACCGAGCAGGACGAGACCGACAAGAAGCGCCTTTGGGATGCCTACTCCTACCTGATGCGCTACAGCGTGAAGAACAAGGACAACGCCGCCGCCCTCCGGTCGGCCCTGAAGCTGCAGGAGATCGACCCCAACGACGCCGACATCAAGAACATCGTCGACGCCCTGCAGAAGGCCGTGAAGTAAATCCTTTGCAACAAACAATTCAGAGATAACAACCGAGTAGGCTCATCCATCAAGGGTGAGCCTACTTTTTTTGTTCCATTATTTGCATGTACGCATCTTTTTTCGTAACTTTGCCAGCATGAAAGCGCAAGGCTCGGTCGTCTTAACCATTTTGTTGCTGCTCACCGCCTGCTACAGCGGCCAGCGCAGCCGGATGCTCGCCCTCCTCGACGAGGCCGACAGCGCCATCGTCGCCTCCGACTACCGGGCCGCCGACTCGCTCCTCGCACGCTTCGACGCCGAGGCAGCGACCGCCGCCCCCGACCGTCCCGTCGCCATGCGCCGCCAGCTGCTCGCCCTCACCCGCCGCTACGTCGACGATGCCCTCACCGACGCCGACTTCTCCATGGCCGACAGCCTCAGCCGCTACTATCGCCACCATGGGAATGAGCGTCAGCTTGTCCTCTCGCTCCTTGCCGTAGGCGATGTCTATAAATATGGTGGCGATTATCCAAATGCAGTTTACAACCTAAAAGAGGCACTGTCCCTGGCAGATAAACTCGACGACCAGCTCCTTGTAGGTTGGACATGCCAAGGGCTTGGAGATATTTACTTCAATCAACTCATGCTCGATGACTGCATCACATATTACCGACGATTCTATACTGCCGCCCAATCTCGGCATGATACCCTACGCATGGCCTATGCAGCATTCAGAATGGGACGCACATGTATTATCAACAATCAAATTGATAGTATCATTTATTATTTTCAGAAGGCCATAGATCTTTCCGATAATAAACCATTCGAAGATAAAGTCGTTCCAGCAACGAGATATACTCTTTGCGACATATTCATTCAGACAGAACAATTCGATAAGGCTCTGGCAATCATGCCGCATGACAGTTTAAATACTCAGAACTGGGCTTATTGGCACCTTGGTATGAATAATTTAGACTCAGCTGTCTATTATTTCCAAAGATTACTTGGGAGATACAGCGCCTACGAAGACGTTGACTATCTTCATGAACTTATTAAACTTGAAACAAGCCTGAAACATTATGAAAAAAGCGCCTATTATTTTTCCATGTTGGAAGACGTTGAAAAGGAGAAGGCTAAACTATCGCAGACAGATGAGATACGACGCGCTAATGCACAATTTAATAACAGTCTCCTGACCAAGGAGCGTGATAATGCATTAAAAAAGAACAGTCAATTAAAACTATACTTGTTGCTAACCGCATTAGGAATGATATTTATCATTCTTTATTTACGTTTCATCAACATCAACTTAAAACAAAGAATTCAACTTCAAGAAGCACAGAAGCGATTAATAGAAGAAGAACTTCAGAAAGCACATAATCGTAGTACTGAGCGAGCTGTTGAAATTAAAAACAGACTTTCACAAATCCATCAATTGACTGCGACGGGTTCATTATCAGAGAGTTCTTTATATACTGCAGAGAAAGCAAGATTAGAGGCAGAACTGCTGAATTTGGAAATTACCCTTAGACAAAAAGGAGATGTCCTTAAAGAATTCAAATCTTCAGATGTTTATAAGAGGATTATCGAATCTTCTACAGATTCTATTGGGCATCTAAGGGAAAATGATTGGGAGGAACTTTCACTATGGCTGAACAGAAGTTATGATAATTATATTGATCGGCTGCAAAGCATTGCTAAACTTTCACAACTTGAACTACAAGTATGTGCACTTGTAAAACTTGGGGTTGAGCCTTCGAAAATGGCCTCCATTTTATGTAAAAGTCGTGCAGGTATTTCAGCCATTCGTAGACGTCTTTATAAAAAAATCACTCAGAACAACGGATCACCTGAGGAGATGGATGAATTGTTGAGAAAATTTTAAGAATTATCAAAAGACATCGATTCCATCGAGATATTACATCCTATTTACAATAAGTTTACATTCGGATAATACCTAAATATGCAAATGTAAACTATTTGTAAATTCCCCTTTTTTGTCAATTATCAACTATCCACTAATTTTGTAACGATTCTTTTTAAACTTACAAAATTATGGTAAAAAAAATTTTTTCATTTATTATTGCGACATTATTTGTCACTCAATTTGTTTCAGCAAAAGACTACACTGTTGTAGTCCGAGGACATCAAACCAGTACGACTGGCAAAACCGAAGTAACCACCCATGGTGATGGCACGACGGACACGCTGACCGTCACCCCAGGCACAGGTGCTACGGCCGTCGTCGTGACAGTGGAGGACGCAGAGGGCAATCTTTTAGATGTTCAATGTGTGAATGCCAACATGACAGCCACCCTCAGCATCGCCATGCCTGACAATGGCGCTTCTCTCCGCATCCGCGACGACCAAGAGGTGGTCTATGAGGAGGAAAATTAATCTATTTTTTTACTTTAGTAAATAAAGCAAAGTGTACTATGACAAACGATCAAAATAGCAAATGCCTTCAAGAGGCAGGAATAGAAGTCCTTAAGGACAACCTGACGGCGACCGCACAGTCCGGCACCTTCCTGAACTTCGGTGAACGAATGGTTGTCAGTGAGTTTACGGGTAACTTTATGTTTAGAGCCATAACGACCAATGTCAGCAACCTATATTGCATTTTGTATGATTCAAGTGGAAATCAGATATATTTTCCCTGTCTGTACTCGTCCTATATCAAGATGGGCTGGGTGTGTGAGACAAATGCCGTTGTGAAGAAAATCACCGTTTACGGCAATTGCATCGACCCTTCGCAGCCATCCACCGTCACGCTCCTGAAGGTGAGCAGTCTCCTGTTGGAATCGTTTGCCCATACACGCCCTTCCTTCACCGTAGGCTCCACCCATGCCAGTGTCTTAGTCAAGGAATTGTATATCAATGAGGACATCTGGGCATTGCTTGAAGGCCCGGATCAGAAACTGATGATCTATCTGGCCCGTAACGACGACCACGCAGAAGCGCCGTCCCTTCTTATCGCCGAGTACAATCCTGACAGCACGACTCCATACGGCAACTGCTTTATAACGCACGACGTCCATGCCAATCTGCTGGTTCTTGAAGGACGCGGCAGTTTTGCCGGATTGTATTGCTATATGATAGCCGACTGGGATTCTGCATGGCAGTTGTTCGAAGCGGATGGTCTCGTCAGTTCCGGTGAGGTTATCCTGCAGGCTGTCATCAATCAGCCGGTCGCCTCGAACCTGTATTTCTCCCCTGCAATAGCAGCCTATCTGGAGAAGACCCCGCGCCTCCCGGCCCCTGGAACGTCGTTCACGACCCTGCGGGACAGTATCGTCGGAGAAAGCATAGCATTGCCCACTCTGCCCGAATCGACGGCGACTCCCGCTCAGACAGAGAACATTCTTGTCAATTCACAAGACTCTCTCGCCTCATTGCAATCCTCCGTCGACAGTGCCATCAGCGGGGGCAAGAAATGCATCAATGTCATTTTCGATGGCAAGACCTATTTCTTCAGCGAAGGTCTGCTCAGTTTCCTGTCTGGCACGCTTACGACCGTCGAACTGAACATCATCGGCAATGGCAGCACACTGATAGGCAGTTCTTTGCAGCTGGCAGACTCAGAGTATAAGAACGGTTACTTCGTGTTCAGCGGCGTGGGCAGCGTTGATGTGTACAAGGCATCGCTGGTGGATTCCTCTGGCAACTTCGTGACAGATTTCTATGGCCCGATCCACGAAATGCCGAAACTCGTCGAGCTGACCACCAATGCCAATGCAAACAACGACGTGGAGGATGCGAATGTCTGGAAGACCGACCTGAATGGAGCCACTCCGGCCAAGATGCGCATCCCGAACACGATAGGCCCGGCTCTGACCGCCTTCTACGCCAGTAATAGCTCCAACTTGTATGTCCAGATATTCCTTGACTATTTCTCACAAGTGTTCCGTGTGACAGCCTGCACGGATAAGTATATCATCACGAAGCCATCCGAGATGGTCGACGCGAAATACGATTCAATAGAAGTCAATAAAAGAAATACCTACAGCAGCAGTCGTGTCCTGAATCCATGCTTCCGTCTGATCAACTATCCCGGCGAGAACGGTGTAGCTTACATTTCTGGCGGAAAGCTCTACTCCTGGCTGCAAGATGTACGGCTTTGCAATGTCCGGAACTTCCTGACTGTCAACAGGAGTTTCAAGACCCTGAATATCTCCGGCTTCAGGTTTAAGGGCAACTGTTCCGGAGTATTTGATGAAGCACTTATCAACGTTACAAATTCCACTGTAGGATGGGTTTGTATCTCCGACTGCAAGTTTGAACATATCAGGAGCCAGGTTTTCTCCGCCATCAGTTCCAGAAATATTCTGATACAGCGTAACGAGTTGAGTCACTATTACAGAAGGGGCGTGTCCTGCAAAGTCTGCGGGAATGTGCATGTCTTGTTCAACGAATGCACTGACGGCAACCTGCGGCAAAACAATGAAGGGGCCATTTTCTGCCAGAATACGGGCGCCCACATTGCCTATAACAGACTGATCAACTATGGCTATATGGGCATCGGAACAGGCCAATGGTATGGGTCAGATACAGAACCATTCACTGAAGAGAAGACGATCGTTGAGTATAATGAACTGTATATGACTCCGGAATACAGGAACAGTCTGTCGCGCTTGCCTCTGCTCGATGGAGGCGCTATCTACACCTTGACAAAGAACCATAAGACCATCATTCGCTATAACTTCATCAGCGGCCATTCCGGTGCGATGGACAACCGTGGCATCTTCTGCGATGACGGCACTTATAATGTCTGGCTCTATGGCAACCTTGTCATCAATACGAAGAACTCCTATGCCATCGACCTGAGGAAAGTGAATAATCTGCTGACAGCCTGCAACAGCAACAATTGCATTCTTTTCAACATCTTTGACGGCTACTACCGGTTTGAGGGGACGGAGAACCAGAGCCTCAGCGTCACCAACACCAAGGGCTGCAACATCATACTGAGGGAGCGCAATGAGACCCGCCAATACGACAGAGTGGGCGATATTGACGCAGAGCACATGGAAGACGACCGTTTAGTGACCGGCTGCAAGATTGAAGAGCAGAGTGTGGCCCTTCCGGTTTCGATGAAGAACTGGCTGCAGGCTGCGAACCTTCCGGAGTTTATCCTGTCGCACATCCATTATGCACTTATATAGTTGAGCCATGCTTCAGGCTTATCAAAACGGGGTCACCACGATGATCAGGCGGTTGGGCTTGCTGTGCCTGTGCCTGTATGGCACGACTTGCTTGGCCCGGCCTTTAGCGGATGCTGACATCGTTGACATTACCGACCGCTTCACCTTCTGCTGGGGGCAGGACGAGAGCATCGTGAGGGGCGAGGACGGCACCCTCACCTACAACGCCACGCGACTGGGCGGGATGGTCTTCAGCGTGGGCGACGAGGACTGGTCGGGATGCAGCCGCGTGGTCTTTGAACTGGCCGGGCCGTCGCCCTGCGGCCTGCAGCCCCTGGTGCAGTATGCCGGGGCCGGGAACGACGTGCACTACATGGACGCCGGGACGACAGAAGCCTACGTAGACCTGACGCCCGCAAAGCGCGGGCACGTCCTGCGGGTGGTGCTGCAGGCGAGCCAGCCGGCGACGCTGGCCATCCGGCGGGTCTACAAGGTCATGGAGCCTGAATACGGCGAGCAGCGGGGCCAGCTGCGCATCAACGAACTGATGCAGTCGAACGTCGACTGCATGATGGACGACCTGAACGACTTTCCCGACTCGTGGGTGGAGCTCTACAACAGCGGCCCCACGCCGGTCAACCTGACGAAATACCGGCTGGGCCTGACGCCCGACGCCGCCACAGCCTGGCAGCTGCCGCCGATGACCACCGTCGAGCCTGGCGGCTTCGTAGTCGTCTGCTGCGACAAGGCGGCGCAGGGCCTGCACACCGACTTCCGTCTGGACTCCGGCAACGGCGGCTCCGTCTACCTGTTCTTCAACGGCGAGGCGGACGATGCGGTCGTCAGCCTCAGGAAGCAGCCGGCACCCAACATCGCCTACGGCCGCGATACGGAAGAAGGCAGCCGGTGGGGCTACCAGTACCGGCCGACGCCGGCGTCGGCCAACTGCGGCCGGCTCTGCGACGGCATCCTGCCTGACGTGGTGTTCAGCGAGCCGGGGCGCGTATTCACCGCCGACACCACGCTGCAGCTGCGGCTGTCGATGCCCGCCGGGGTGCCCGCCGGCACCGTCATCCGCTACACCACGGACGGCAGCGAACCGACGGAGGGCAGCATGGCCTACACGTCGCCCGTCACCGTCGACAGCACCACGACCCTCCGGGCCAAGGCGTTCTGCGAGGGCTGGCTGTCGCCGCGCAGCACGACGCAGTCGTACCTCTTCATGGGGCGCGAGACACAGCTGCCCGTCATCTCGCTGGTGACCGACCCGCGCTACTGGTACGACGACGAGATAGGCATCCTGGCCAACAACGACGCGACGCAGAGGAACGACTGGCGCCGGCCCGTCAACCTGGAATACTTCGAGGCGCCCGGCCGCCGGAGCAGTCTGAACCAGCTGGTGGAGACGCGCGTGGGCGGGGCCAGCTCGCGGCGCTGCGTGCTGAAGACGCTGAACATCTATGCCAACAAGCGCTTCGGGACGAAGCGGCTAGCGTATGAGTTCTTCCCCGACCAGCGCCCCGGCATCACCGACTTCAAGTCCATCATCCTGCGCAACGGCGGCAGCGACTGCTACTTCCTCTTCATCCGCGATGCCGTCATACAGCGCACCATGGCCACCTACACGGACCTCGACTGGCAGGCATGGCGGCCGGCCGTCGTCTTCAAGAACGGCGTCTACAAGGGCATGCTCAACATCCGCGAGCGGTCGCAGGAGGACAACATATACACGAACTACGGCGGGCTGGAGGACATCGACATGATCGAGAACTGGCATGAACTGAAGGCGGGCGACTGGCAGGAGTACCGCCGCTTCGAGACCTTCTTCCAGGAGGAGGGCCACACGATGGAGGAGTACGGGCAGTGGATGGACCTGACGGAGTTCAGCAACCTGATGCTCATGAACCTCTACTTCAACAACATCGACTTCCCGGCCAACAACTTCGTCATGTGGCGGCCACGCAGCAGCGGCGACGGCCGCTGGCGCTTCATCGCCAAGGACACCGACTTCGGACTGGGCCTGAACAACACGCCGGCCGACTATCCGACGCTCGACTACTTCTATACGCCAGGCTACGACCCGCAGTTCAACTGGGGCGCCAACCGCGCAGAGCGCACCCTCCTGTTCCGCCACATGATGGACGACGCCGACTACCGCCGCCACTTCACCGACCGGGCCGCCGTCTACATGGGCGACTTCCTCAACGAGCGGGGCACCCATGCCGTCTGGGACCCGATGTATGAGCTCATCAGGGCTGAGCTGCCCTATCACCGCGAGCAGATGACCGGCGTCACGCTGCCCGACTACGACGTGCAGCTGGCACGGGCACGTGAGTGGCTGTCGCGGCGCACAGACTTCTTCTATCAGCACCTGGCCGATTTCTACGGCCTTGGCGCGCCGACGCCGGTCGTGATCAACACCAGCTTGGACGCAGGCCTGCCGGACAGCCTGACCGTCACCGTCAACGGCATCCCGCTCAGCGGCGCCACCTTCGACGGGAAGCTCTTCGCCGGGCAGGACATCACGCTGACGGCCACCGCCGGCGAGGGACAGAACGTGGTGAAAGGATGGGACATCACGCAGGTGAACAGTGACGGCACGCGGACCACGACGACGGCCGAGGGCCCTCACTACGCGTTCACGATGTCCGTCTGCACGTCGCTGTCGCTGCAGGCGCGCGTTGAGACGAGCGGCATCACCACGATGGTGGCCTCAGGAACGGCCGACAAGGCGGCCCCGCAATGGTTCACCCTCGACGGCCGCCGCCTCGCCGCCCGTCCGCAGCGGAGCGGACTCTACATCCATGGCGGAAGGAAAGTGCTGGTGAAATAATATGTTGACCACTAAAACTTTATTTGTATGAAAGAACGAAATATCGGCATCGACATCCTCAAGTTCCTGGCCGTACTGTTGATTACCAATTCCCACATGGAACTGCTCTACGGAAAGTACAGCGTGCTGGCGACTGGCGGCACCATCGGCGATGCCCTGTTCCTGTTCTGTTCGGGCTTCACCCTGTTCATGAAGCCGATGACGTCC
>OCTW011615317.1_pt1 | contig 22997 bp, 14 predicted proteins | sample 1539671 | NCBI WGS metagenome assembly OCTW01 (sample SAMN02144230, study PRJEB22623) | gut metagenome | biome: sheep rumen | host: Ovis aries | place: New Zealand | reverse complement strand
TCCGGGTCGTTATCCACGAGCGTGATGTCGTGGCCTTCGGCGGAAAGCTGGCGGGCCAGCATCGAGCCGACCTTGCCGTCGCCTGCAATGATAATCTTCATACCATCCTCCATTATTCGTCCGCGCATACCGCGGTACGGAAGAACCGGTCTCTTTCAAAGACTCCGAAAAAACATGTGAACACGAATCGGCGGAGGCTGATGCCCCCGCCGATACCTACTATAACACGTTTCTGTCAAAACTCAAGATGAAGCTGACTCAGCGCTTTTTCTTCCGTCCGCCCGCGATCACGGCGATCACAGCCGCCAGAGCAGCCGCCGCGATAAGCACATAGAGGCCAATCGGGCTCGTGTCGCCGGTCCTGACATTGCCGGCGCTGGCAGCCGTGGCGCCCGTATCCGGGTTGACGCCGATCTCGCTGCCGTCCGTCTTCGTGCCGTTGCCCGGATCCTGCATTTTCAGCACCTGCACCCGGTTCGCCGCGCTGTATCCGCCTCCGGGCAGCGACTCCACCGTAAAGCGGATTGACTCCGCCCGGTTGTATCCGGCCGGCGCCTGCACCTCGCGGATGTAATAGGTCTGTCCGACCCGCAGCTGCGCCTTCACCATATGCGGGTTGATCTTCCCGCTCATCCAGCGCTCGATGACGCTGCCGTTCGAATCCAGCAGCTGCATGTAGGCGCCGCGGAGCAGATATCCGCCCTCGACGATCTTGTCGATCCGCACAGTGATCGGGTGGTCGTACCATTTCAGCGCGCCGCCGTCACGCCCCAGCGTGAAGCCGCCGCTGCTGACGACACTGCATTCAACTCTCCCGCTGTTCCGGCTGTACCACGTCCGGATCACGACCGCGTTGGCGGAAACCTGATAGCCGTCCGGCGCCTTTGTCTCCACGATGGCGTAATACTCATCCGGATAGAGGCCGCTGAAGGTGACCGATCCGGTGGAGGAACTGGTTCCTTCCTTGAACTCCTTAAGTGAATCAGCCACTTCGCCGCTGTTGTCAAAGACCTGACCGCCCTTCAGCCGGGCTGCCGCCTTCTGATATGTCTCGCCCGAGCGCTCGCCCTGCGTCGCGATCGGAATCCGGTACAGCTTAAATACGGCGCCGGGAAGCCCCAGATCCGGGTTGGCGGAGGATACCTTGCTGAACGAGAAACTTCCGGTGGTGTAGAGGTTCGTGATCGTGGCGCGGATGTGCATCCGGCTCATGTCCGGCTCATTCTGACCGCCGGACCTGGCCGCCTGATACCAGACGCCGATCTGCCGCTGCTTCGATCCGTTCTCCTTTGTCACGACTGCCGTCGACTGCAGCCGGCCGCCGTAGTCCTTCACGACGACGTGCAGATACCACACTGAATTCACCGGCACATACCCCGGAGCCAGCGCGTCCGTATCCTCCTCCAGCCGGTACCACTCGTCGCAGGGACTGGTGAAGAAGAAATGCGGGATATCGGCTGTGTCATACTTCTCCGCCAGCGCCTCGCTGTAATGCGCTGTCCCCGTGGGCTTCAGATTAATGGTGCCGCTTCCGTTCAATTCTCCTGCAGCCGCGGCGGTACGACCAGTCATTCCCTTGTACAGGGTGAAATGGAAGCGGCGCGTTTCCGCCGTTCCCTCCACCTTCTTGGTCACCGGAATCCTGTACATCACTGGCAGCGGGCGGTATGTATTCCTGAGGTTCACCTCGACCTGCTTCACGGAATCCGCTTCTCCGGACTGTTTGTCCGCGGTCAGCGTCACCCGGCCCCTGTCATGCGTGACGTCCGTCCCGTTCCGGCTGACCGTCACCTTCGATACGACGAGCGCGTCGCCCGCCTTGTTTTCCTCCACCTTCACTTCGATACGATAGACGGCCGGCTGCTTCTGACTGTCCGTCTTCGCATCCCAGTCATAGCTGTAGCCTGTCGCGCCGCTGTTCTTCTCGTTCAGCGTGTAGGCATATGTGCCGGCCGACTGATAGGCGAGCTTCACGAGATTGGATCCGGCCGCGGCCCTCGCCGCCGTCTGTGTGTCGCCGGAGGCGGAGTAGGCAAGGCCCGAAACCTTTTCACCGCTGATCAGGCTGTTGATCTCGCCCGCCGTGAAGGACGCGTTCATCGTCCGTCTGACAGCCGTCTGAGAAACGCCCTCCAGTGTGGCCGCAAACGACGAATCCCGCACCGGCGGCATTCCCTTCGTCCAGCTCAGCGTCTTGCCGACGCCGATGGTGAAGGAAACGGGCTTCAGAGTCTTCTTTGCATATGCATTGGCAAACGGACCGACCCGGTAGACACTCTGGTTCTCGCCGTCCGTTTCCGGATCGAGCGCAGTCTCATTCCCCTGCGAGTCGATCTTCACAACTGCTGCCGTCAGCTTTCCCTCGTCATCGGCGGTGACGTCGATGCGGACCGTGAAGGTCTGCGGGTCGTAGGTGACGCCTTCCGCCCCGCCGTTCACCTCCGTGATCTCATAGACGGCGTTTCCTTCGCCGCTGAAGGTGATCGGCTCGAACGAAGCCGTTCCCTCCGCCGTGCTTTGTTCCGGGTTCGAGGTCAGCTCCGAAGCCTTCATAGTCAGAGACGTCTCGATCGGCTCCGCGTTCCGACCATCCGCGGACTGCCCATCGGCGTTCTCCGCGCCGGCTGTCTGTCCGTCTGTTCCTTCACCGGCAGTTCCGTCCGATCCGTCTCCGGATGCCGCTCCGGTCTTCTTCAGCGTGAACCGGAACGTCTGATCCGCAGCCGGCGCCTCACCGGCCTGCCAGCTGAGGCTCTTCTTCACGCCGAGCGTGACGCTGGCCTGCCCGTGATCGCCGTTCGGATCGATCCGGGACTGGTTCATGAACCGCAGAGAAGTGCCCGCGGTCACGTTCCCGGCGGTGAGCAGCATCCCCGATGAGGGTGTGCCCGTGAGATTGATGTTTGTGCCCGCAAAGGGCGCGAGGACGATGCCTGCTGTTCCGTTCATCGTCACTTTCGCCGCGTTCGGAAGATTCCAGACGACGGAATCCGTCACCGCATTCAGTAACTCCGTCTGCGTCCCGTCCGACGTATTCCCCTGCTTTTCATCGATCGCGATCTGATACGCACCGAGCGTCACATCCGTCCCGGCATCCTTCGTAAAGGTAAAGATCAGTCTCTGTCCTTTCTTCTTCCGGATCTCCAGCTTCCCGTCCGCGATCCGCTGCGCGGCCTCGGGCGTACTGACCGAAAAGAAGAAAACCGCGTCATCGCCCAGAGCGGCTGTATCGATCAGCATCTTATCCGACACCGTCAGCGCCGCATAGGCCCCCGCCGCTGCCGCCGCATCGTTCGTCTGATCCGCCTGCGCCGCCGCGACAGCCGGAACCGTCACAGTCGTATCGCCGACAGCGTCCGCGCCCGCCTTCCTGAGTACAACGGAGGGCTGGGCCTCCAGATTCTGTGAGATCGTCTGCGCATTCTGAATCAGCTCATGCACCCGGTCCGTGATCGCGTCCTCCGTCTGGTTCACGACCGATGCGCCCGCCGTATTCTCTCCGGCGCTCAGATCCGCCGCATCGCGCTCCGTGAGATAAAGGACGGCCGGTGCCGTCTGCTCACCGGTCATCTGAACGGAGCCGTTCAGTCTGGCCGCCCGGTACATCAGCGGCACGCTGCCGGCCTGAGACGCCGCCAGCTGTACATCTCCTTGTACCGTCACGGCGGCAAAGTTCGACTGCTGGGATGGAGACTGAAACGTAATTTCCTCCGCCAGCATTCCATAATTCCAGAGCGGGCCGAAGAGATTCTGGAGCGCACTTCCTCCTCCCGGAAGGACGGACGCCTCCGCCTTCGCCTTCTGCTGATCCTCCGGAATCTGAACCGTATACTGGCTGACGGCCGGAACGGAGCTTGCTGCAGAAGAAACCGCAGAGCTCGCGCCGCTGTCTGCGGAAACCGACGGAGCCGATGAGACTGTCGGTGAAGACGCACTGCCGGTTCCGTTCTCACCTGTGCTGTCCGTGCTGCCGGACCCGCCGTTTTCTCCCGAGCCGCTTTCATCAGGCGCTGCGGACGGCGCCGGCGCAGGCGCCGGCGTCGGTTCCGGTGTCGGCTCTTCCGTCGGAGCCGGCGTCTCCGTCACCGCTGTGCCCGTCCCCTGCGTATCCGTATTCTGCTCCGTGACAGCCGGCTCTCCGCCTCCTGAAACGGCCCCGTCCGCCCACGAGGGAAAAGCTCCCGCCGACAGTGTAAGCGTAAGCGCCGTCAGGCATGTCAGCAGCTTCCGCGACGTATGTCTGAACATAAATCTGTTCCTCCATCCTGAGACATGATCAAATCACATAAGTCTTACAGATGATTATATCACATACATTCTGAGGACAGCTCTTAATTCGCCTTAAGCCGCGATGCCCGGCCTGTCCTGGCCTTTCCTCCAAAGGAATATAAAACACGCCGCGTGTGATTTTTCTTTACGCACTGTAAATTCACTGGCGGATCGTGCTATACTTTTCGATGCGGAGAATACAAAATCCGCGGATCTGAACCTGTCACATACAGAGAAAAGAGGGGTGACCAGACTATGTATTGCAGAAAATGCGGAACTGAAAATCCGGAAAGCGCGCGTTACTGCCTGAACTGCGGCGAGCCGCTCGCAGCGAACGCCGCGCCCCGCACATACCACGACCCGCTGTCGGACGAATATAAGCCGATCAGCATGTGGGGCTATTTCGGGTATCAGCTGCTCTTCGGCATCCCGTTCGTGGGGCTGATTCTATTGCTCGTGTTCTCGTTCGGCGGAACTCGGAACATCAATCTGAAGAACTTCGCACGTTCCTACTTCTGCGTTCTGATCATCGTGCTGATCGTTCTGGCCATCCTCTTTGCCAGCGGCGCGATCGCGGGGATCTCGCAGATGTGACGTCCATCGCGTATGCGGCCAGCCTGCATAAAACAAAAGTCAATACTGAAGACGGGACGGAATCATATGCTTTCTGTCCGGCTTTTTCCCGAAACTCAGTCTTATCGTTCCCGGAAACGTGATCATCGCCCGGAACCGCTCTTTCGATTCCTGCATTCCATTATCGTCCGGCTCGTTTCTCACTTTGACAGAGCGGATGACCAGAATGTCCCGTCTCTGTCGTCCGTGAACCGGTACAGCGTCACCGCGCGCTGCCCCGCCGCCGCATCTGACAGCGTCAGTCCGTCCTTCTGATGCCAGGTGATCGGCGTGCCGATCTCGGAATCCTGCAGCAGCCTTCCGGATCCTGTCACCCGGTCGGCCAGCAGTGTGATGACGTCTCCCTCGTTCAGGGTAAGCTGCGTCTTCGCCGCCATCCCCGTCTCTCCGTCAGCATACAGCGGCTGTATCCCCGCGACGCGGCCTTCCGGATAAGCCGCGTCAAACACGGCGATCAGCTCCGACCTTCTCCCGTTGACGCGGCAGGCAATCCGGCCGGTCACGGTATAGCTGCTCCCGTCCGTTTCCGTGCCGAGATACTCAAGAGCCGCCTTCTGTCCGTTGACGCAGATCAGAGACTCACTCTTCTTACCCAAAAGGCGTCCTTCTCCGTCAAAATCCGCGCCGTTCACCGAACTCATCAGCAGCCATCCGACCCTGTCCTCCAGCCATGTGCACCGGTCGATCGTCTGGATCCTTTCCCATTGCGCCTCTGTCAGCGGAATCGTTTCCGTTCCTTCCTCTGTCATCTTCCAGAGAAAATCATCCGATCCGAGGGCTCCCTCAGAAACTGTTTTTCCATGCGTAATCCCCTCCGGCTTCTCCGTGACGGCCGCTTCCGCATCGCGGTCCGTTTCCGCACGGCTGTCCGCAGGAAGCGTGGCCTCTGCACTTTCCTTCTCCGAAGATGACTCCTTCCGATCCGCCTCCGCAACGGACGCCCGGCCGGACAATGAGATAAACGGATCCGATCCGGAAGCGTCCCGGCCATTTTCTTCCGCTTCCCGGAACGTCTGAACCGCGCGCACGCAGCGCTCATCCGCCGAAAGACCGCGCAGAAGCCGGATCAGAGCGTCGGATTGTTCCGGATCATGATACGGGAAGCAGACAGCTATGCCGGATGCTCCAGCCGCATGATTCATGACCTGATACTTGACGGCGCTCCGCACCGCCGACGCCAGAGACTGTCCTTCCGCCGATCCCACTCTGTCGGCAAAGTCCGCCAGATCAATCTGATCGCTTCCGGTGACAAGCGCAAAGGAGAGCGAACGGCTGCGGGCGCCGGCGATCCCGGTATAACCGCCCGTCTGAATGCTTTTCGTGACAGACTCGGCAAAGCGCCCCAGCGCATCGGGAACCGTCGCGGAGAATTCCGCCAGATCCGTCATGGAGAGCGTCATCGGCAGTCCGGGGCAGATCCGGCCGCAGGCCCGGCTGTACGAATCGCAGATCGTTTTCCCAAGTTCAATGGTTTTCATGGAAGGATTCCGGGCCAGCGCGTTCAGCCACTCCGTGTAATCCCATCCGCATTCGGGTTCTGTCTCTTCTGAGGCGATCAGATAATCCGCGCAGGGCGCAAGCGCAAGTGCCTGACCGGCCGTCGCCGCCAGACAGGCATCACAGCCGATAAAATCGAACTTCACGCCGCCTCCATCCAGCGCGGTTCGCAGTTCGGGAAGCGTAAGGCCTTCCTCCGTTGTCCCGTCATACCCGTATCCGCGGAGCGGTCCGCCGCCATGATCCCACAGAATCAGTCCACTCCGATCCGCCGGAAACTTTCGTGCCGCCCAGCGGATGAAACCGGACAGCGTAGCGGGATCCGTCAGCTTCCCCGTGCCCGCGTTTTCTTCAAGACAGCGCAGTCCCCCGTTCTGAATCTGATAGATCTGATTGACGGAGGAACGGATCACGCTTGTTTCCCAGCCCGGACCCCCGCCTGTAAAGACAACCACATTCAGATGACCAAGGTCCGCCGCCGTCATCTCTTTCAAGTCCTCGGCCGCCATACCGGCCGGCGTCTCCGAATCGGTCCCGAACAGATAAATCATGACCGTCACCCTGTCTGATCCGTCTCCCTTCAGCCGGCAGAATTTCTGACGCGCCTTTGGTGAAACCGACCGGTCCAGGACACCCTCCCCGCCCGCGTTTCCGGCTTTATCATCCGTCATTTCCTGTCCGACCGGGCGCGTTCTCGGATCGCCGGCGAAGCCCTGCGGCAGCGCGGCCGCTTCCGTCTCCGTCCCCCTCACCGTCTCCGCCGCGTTCCGGGATTCCGCGCCCTTGTCACGGACCGGTTCGACCGGTGCCGTTTTCATCGTCTCGTCACGAGGATGCAGCAGACGGACAAGCCCCGCGCCGCCCCCGCAGAGAATCACAACCGCCAGCAGGATCAGAAGGACCGGATTCCCGCAGCGGCGGCCCTGCCTTCGTCTATTCTCCCCGGGCTCTTCCGGATGCACGGACCGGCGCCCCGAAATGATCCGTTTCATCCCCGACCGATTCCGCCTTTGCCTGCCAGACATAAACCTCCTCCCGGCTGCAGCCTTTCCTCATCCGCCCCCCGTTTACCCCCGCTCTGCATGCCTTATGAGGTAAGCGTATGGGAACGGACGCGAAAAGTCAATCTGTCCGGTTCAGCACCGGAAGAGGTGACCCGCGCGCCTCATTCAGATCAGCGCCAGCGCTGGCACCATCAGGATCACCATCACCAGAAGCAGCATCACAAGCATCGGAAGCAGCATTCTGGTCCCCGCCTGTTCCCCCAGAACGGCCGCGTGTTTCTTCCTGTTTTCGTAAGCCTCTTCCGCCTCCCTCTCCAGTATCGCGGTCATCTCCTTTCCCCCTTTTCGGAGGTTCTGCGCAAGAACCGTCGCCAGCGTCCGGTATTCCGGAAGTCGTGCGCGCTTCCCGAGATTCCGGTAGGCATCAAGTTCGCTCACGCCATGCCCCATCTCCTGACAGGTGCGCAGAATCTCCTCGCAGCCCGGATGCATTTCCACAGGACTTAGCGCCTCTCTTTTCCGGCATATTGTCATAACGTGCGTTCTTTTGCGGCGCCGCGCCGCGGCATCTGCCTCCTGCTTTTTCTGTCTCTGATAATCCGACGCGATCTGCTCAAAGGCTCTGCGGAGGCTGAGTCCCGCCGTCAGAAGAAGCACCAGCTTGCTGACAATCCCCGGATAATCCCGCCGCATCCGTTCTTCTCTCAGTGCTGCCTCGTTCCGGCTGCGACGAACGCGTGAATACAGATAACAGGCCGCAATCAGACATCCCGTCATCAGAAGGCTGACACCTGCCGTGTTTTCTCTCGAAGCCCACTCGGCCTTTTTCCCGTCGAGGGTATCCGGCAGGACGATCTTCGCTTCGCTGCCATCGTTCCCGTCAGCCACCGCCTCCTCCGCCTTTTTCCGGATCGCCTCTTTACCGGCGAGACGCTTCGGCATCACCCGAAGAGAAAAACGCAATTCCTCCGTCATCTCCTCACACGTCAGTGTCGCCGTGAGCAGCACGTCGGCGCCTTCCTCCGGCACCCGGTCCGTGACCGTCCCGTCAAAATCAAGGTACTCCGGCCGGCTTGTCATCCATGAAATTCTGACCGGCAGGCCGCTGATTTTCTCCGGCAGCTTCAGGCTCCGTTCGATCCGAATCGTTCCGCTTTTATCCCCCTGTCCGGCCATCCCTCCGAAAACCTCCGCGGGGAGACGTTCCCCGGCATTCCGAATCGCTTCCCGGATCTCCTTCTCACTCAGCTTTCTTGCGGCGACCGGCAGGTCGATGTCCGTCTCCTCTCCGTCTACCGTCAGAGTCAGCGCCTTCGTGTCGTCTCCGCTTCCGTATTCGTTCCGCATCAGATATCCATGGGCTGCCGTATCCTCTTCTCCCGTTTTCCATGTCATCAGCGCGCCGAGGAGGTTCGCCAGAAACAGGATGACCAGCGCCCTCGCCGCCATTTCCTTCGTAAGCGCCGCCGGTCGGTCCGGCATTCGTCCGAGGAGGAAAGCGGCAGAGGCGGAAAACAGACCCTTTGACCGGATGAACAGAACCAGATAGGCCATCAGGACCACCAGAAAAATCGAATATCGCTGAAAGTTCATCCGCCTCTCTCCTTCCGTCCCGGAAACTTGCCCGGCTCCGCACCCGGTTCGCCGCCCGGGATATCCGTCCGGTCACACCTCGATGCACACGATACGCCGTCCCCACACGGCCGCCCCCAGATACCCGGCCAGACAGCCGGTCATAATCAGCACTCCCGGAAGATTGCCGTACATCGAATCAAGATATCCGGGAGAAGCAGCCCTCATATAGAAGATGATTCCGGCGGGCATTGCCGTCATGATCTTCTGCTCCAGCTGCTTGCCCGAAAGATTCGTCTCGATCTCCCTCTCCACATCAATTTTCCCCTCGATGCAGCCGGCCGCCTTCCTGATAATATCGGGGAGGCTGCCGCCCATCCGCTTGGCGGCGACAAAGACGGATGCAAAATTCTCGATGTCTTCAACGCCTGACCGGGCCGACAGATCAAGAAGCAGCTTCTCAACGGGCACCGCCATCCTGAGCTGTCCTGAAATCCAGAAAAGCTCTTCGGTCATCGGAGCCTCCCGTCCTTTGACCATCGCCAGATCCCTCGCCGCCTCGGGAAACGCATGTTCGACGGAGCGTCCCGCCCGGATGGAAATGGTCAGTGAATTGAGCGCATCACGAAAGTCATAGGAGAGTTCCCTCCTCCTTCCGGCAGCCGCTTTTCTGACCGCGGAGCGGAAGTACAGAGGGAACAGTCCCGTCAGAATCAGAGCCGCGATCCATGAATCGTAGAACAGCCAGCCGGCTGCGGCGGACAGCGCGCCGTAGCTCAGAAACAGCTTCAGCTTTTCCATGGATGAAAACCGGTATGTGTGATAATCCGTCCGTCCCCCTGCTTCCTTCATCCTCCACCTCGCTCCAGTTTCAGCGTATGCTTCAGTTCTCCGGTTCTGACCAGTTTTCCGGCCGCGTCATCGTAGCGGAACAGCGGGTTCATCCTTACTTCCCCGCCTTCAAGTCCGTCGAGCTCCGCGATTTCCAGCACCTTTCTGGACCTGTCCCGCAGCCTTCCGAGATGAATGAAAAGGTCAACGCCGGATGCGATCTGCCTCCGGATCGCCGGGAGAGGAAGCGGGAACGCCATCAGCACCATCATTTCCAGTCGGGACACCATATCCTCCACCGAATTGGCGTGAATCGTGCTCATAGAGCCGTCATGGCCTGTATTCATCGCCTGAAGCATATCCACCGCCTCTCCGGAACGCACCTCGCCGACCACGATCCGGTCCGGCCGCATCCGGAGAGCGGACTTGATCAGATCCCGGATCGTTACGGCACGGTTTCCTTCCATATTGGCATTCTTGGCTTCCAGCCGGACCAGATTTTCCACGCCCTGAATCCGAAGCTCGGCGTTGTCCTCGATCGTGATGATCCGCTCGCCCTTCGGAATATAATTGGAAAGAGCATTGAGAAACGTCGTCTTGCCTGCGGAGGTTCCGCCTCCGATGATCATGGAATAGGCGGCGCCCACCAGCCGTTCCAGAAACTCCGCCGCCTCCTGCGTGATGCTGCCGCAGGCGATCAGACCCTCCATCGTGATGGCATGCTCCGGAAACTGGCGGATCGTCAGAATCGACCCGTCAAGCGCCACCGGCGCTATCACCGCGTTGACACGGCTCCCGTCTGACAGACGGGCATCCACAATCGGATTCTGCTCGTTCACGACGCGGTTGCATTTTCCCACGATTCGCTGAATGACGTCATCCAGCTTCTCCCCGGATTCGAACGTTTTGTTCCACTTGCTGATCCGGCCCCGCCGTTCGATGAAGATGATATCCGGTCCGTTCACCATAATCTCCGTGACCGACTTGTCGTCGATCAGTTCCTGAAGGACGTCAAGACGCCGGACCGAGTCAAACAGCTTCCGCCCCAGATCCACCCGTTCCGCTACGGAAAGGCCGCTCCGCCGGGTTCTGGCGAGGACAAGCGCATCGATCATTTCCCTGATCTCATCGTCATCCGCCTCGCTGTGCTCCTCCAGTATCTGCATCAGCTCGCCGCGCAGCGCGCCGAACACTCCCGTTTCCCGTTCACAGCTCATCTCTCGCAATGCATTCCTCCGCGTACGAGCCAAGCCGGCTGTACGGCATCGACTCAAACCACCGGTCGCCGCCGGAAGGAAGGCTGCGGTCATTCAGTCTCAGCCTCCTCAGCCGTTCGCCGATCCGTTCCTCTATGGTCATGTCCGCCGGCGCCTCAGGCTTCTCCTCTCCGTCCCCGCCGATCCGGCACGGCTGCTCCAGAAACGCCCGTATCTTCACATCCGCCATATAATCCCGGCGCTCCGGCATGTAAATCAGATCACAAAGTTCCAGCAGATTCGGGCTGACCAGCGGCAGTATGCCGAAATCAATCAGCACCGCCTCGTAGGAGGAAGCTCCGGTCAATACCGTGATCAGTCTCTCCCATTCCTCGTCTTTCGTGAGAAAGAGTTCTCCGGGCGAGCGGAACGGCGGAATATAATCCAGACCGCCGACCGACCGTACCATCGTCATCAGTTTCGCCGCCGGCTTCTTCTCACCGGACCGGAGGTAATAGATCGCGTCGCCGAGATCCTGCTCATACTCCTCATGGAGAATCTCGGAAAACGCCGATCCGCATTCCAGATTCAGAAGGATCGTCGGCTTCTTTCTCGCAAGACACTGGCCGAGCGAAACGGCAAAAGCCGTCTTCATGCACCGGCCGACCGGAGAGAAGACGCCGATCACCTTCGCGCTTCGTTTCAGTATCTTCCCTTCTCCCTGCCCGCAGGGCGTCCGGGGATCCTCTCCGCCGTAGATCCGCATCACTTCCCGGATCACGGACGAAGCCGCCTGATACTTGAACACACAGTTTTCCTCCTCCGTCCTGCTTCCGGTCAGACGGATCAGCATACCGTCCGTCCACTTCTCCAGCTCCTCTGTCAGATCCTTCTCCGCCACAAGAAGAATCGCCGGCCGGTGTCGGAGCAGAAAAATCCTGAGCTGTGCCGCGTCGGTGAAAGCTCTGATCTCAAAAGGAATCCGGTTCCGGCGGTTCGCGTATTCCATAAAGCTCACCGCATAGCCCGCCTCCGAGTCCATCATCGCCAGAATCTGTCTCCTCATCGCGCCTCCTCTCCCCGTTCAGAACATGCCGCCCGCGTAGCACACCGCCGCCATCAGAACCGGAACCGTGAAGTGGAAGTTCTCGGTCCGCTCTGTGCCTCCGGTCCGGTAAGGCGCCCATTTTCCGGTCCGGAGTCCCCGGCTCACCCATGACGAGAAATACAGAAGCCGTCCCTTCACGCCGGAAAAGGCCAGCATCAGCACCAGCGAAAGGACGCCTCCGAACACCAGCACCACGGCGAGAAAGGGCCAGAAATCCGCCGCGCCGGTGAGCGCTCCCAGCGCCATCAGAAGCTTCACGTCTCCCGCCCCGATCATATGGAGACGGAAGAGCGGCCAGCCCAGCAGGAGAGGAACGGCCGCTCCCGCCGGGCAGAGCCAGAACGTCGCCGGCTCCGCCAGATGGCACAGCACGGCGGCGGTCAGACCGGCCGCGGACAGCCAGTTCCCGATCCTGCCGCTTCGGAGATCGGAAACAAGGGCCGCTGATGCGACCGCAAGCACTGCGATTCTCACCATCATCCTCTCATCCTCCTTTTCCGTCCGCACCGGACCGCTCCTTTCCCGGCAGAACCCGGAAGACGTCCCCAGTCCGCCTCTTCCCCTGTTCTCCCGCCGCGACCGCTTCTCCATCACCCCGAACCGGCGGCTCGTACTCAGACTATACCGGGCGGATCCCCGTCCCGGCAATCCGGAATCATGGACGAATCTCGCCGCTTATCTTTCTGCAGAAATACCAAAGATTGCTGTCGGGAATAGGTTTCCGGTGACATCGGGCGAAATCTGTTGCCCCGCCGCCGTTTTCGGGATGCTATACTCTTCATGTGACTGCGGGCCGGCGCGCGAAGACCGGACGATCCGCCGGCAGCGGAGCGGAATCCCCTTCGTGCCGCCGACCTGCCCGCAAGTCCGGAAGAGGTTGAATATGAACGAAAAAATCGAAAAGCTCGGCGCCTTCATCTCCTCACAGGCGGAAGCGCATCCGGGCCGGACCGCGCAGATGCTGGCGGCCGCCTACGATATTGTCGGGATGCAGGCGGCGCATTTCCCCTCCGGCTCCTACACACGCTCGCGGGAGTATCTGCAGTCCTACACCGCGCGGCTTCTGGCGAAGCTGCTCCGCGACCCTGCCCGCTCCGCGGTCGTCAACATCTTCATGCCGAGCGAGATTTTCTGCGCCCTCGACATGCCCATCATGGCGCCCGAAGCACTGGCTGCCTATGTCGTCAACACGGCCAGCGAACGTGTCTTCATCGACCGGGCAGAGGAGGGCGGCGCGCCGGATACGTTCTGTTCCTTTCACAAGGTGCTGACCGGTATGGCGGAAACCGGCGTCATGAAGAGGCCCGCGATGGTCGCGAGCACCTCCCTCGCCTGCGACGCGAACCAGCTGACCTTCCGCCATCTGGCCTCTCTCTGGAACGTCCCGCATGCGATGATCGACGTGCCGCAGAGCGCGGACGAAGACGCGGTCGCCTACGTCGCCGGGCAGCTCCGGGGGATGGCCCGCACTGCGGAGGAATGCGCCGGGGCACGGCTGAATCCGGACCGGCTGAAAGCCTGTGTCGCGCGGAGCGCCGAACAGATCCGGAATTTCCGCACGTACCTCCGGCGGCGGTCCCAGGTGCATTTTCCCGAATCGCTCACTCCGGAGATGCTGAACATCGCCTGCAATCACCTCTATCTCGGCACGGAAGCGGGACTTGCCTATTCGCGGCTTCTTCTTGAGGATGTATCGCGTGCGCCGCGCCGCACCTCCGAAAAGCGGATCGTCTGGATGCATGTCCTTCCGAACTGGCAGGAAACCATCAAGGATCTCTTTCAGGGAAGGGACAACCACAGAGTCGAGATCGTCGCCAGCGATCTTGCCGTCAGCGCCCTGATCGACATGGATCCGGACCATCCCTACGAGAGCATGGCGCGGCGTCTTGTCTCCGACAGCTTCAACGGCCCCGGCTCACGCCGGATCGGAGCCGCACTGGAACTGGCGAAAAGCATGGAAGCGGACGGCATTCTGATCTTCTGCCAGTGGGGATGCAAGCAGACGCAGGGCATCGCGCTGGCGGCAAAACGCACCTTCGAAGAAGCCGGCATCCCGGCGCTGGTTCTGGACGGAGACGGATGCGACCGCGCCAACGGAGGCGCCGAGCAGATCGTCACAAGAGCCAACGCGTTTATCGAACAGCTGGAGGAACAGTCATGATCACCTATATCTGCAAATACACGCCTCTTGAGCTGCTCGCGGCGATGGGCGTCCCTCTCGAGGAACCGAACCGTGACGTCGATGACTTCCGCCACGCCGATTCCGTCATTCACAGCTCGGTCTGTTCCCACGCGAAGATCCTGCTGGAGGAATGCATGACGGGCCGGGCGGACGGGCATGAGCTGGTCCTCACCAGCTGCTGCGACACCGTCCGCCGGGTCTTCGACACCGTCGGCGCAAACCCCGAGATCCGGCAGCGTCTCTCCGGTCTCATCATGCTGGATCTGCCCCATGAGAACTTCGGCCATGCGGTTGATCTGTACGCCGGCGAGCTCGCCCGCCTCGTCGGATTCTATGAGGAGCGGGGCCGTACGCTGGACCGGCAGCGCCTTGTGGAGCTCTGGAAACAGCAGGCGGACAACTGGGCGGTGTTCAGCGAACAGGGCGCGTTTCTGGCGATTCTCGGTGCAAGGGTGAGCAATGAGCTGCGGGCCCGGATCCGGAACGCGATGCCGTTTCCCGTGATCGACCTCTCCTGCGGAGGGCTTCGCTCGATGCCTCAGCCGCCGGAACGGTTTCTCACCCGGATCTGCCACTGCACTGAAGCCGAAAACGGCAGGAGCGCGGAACTTCCGCTGGACGATCTGCTGCATGCCTACGCGGAAGCGTTGCTGAACCAGCTTCCCTGCACCCGGATGGAAGACGTATCCCGCCGGTCGGAGATTCTCTCCATGCCCAATCTGAAAGGCGTGATTTACCATTCGGTGAAATTCTGCGACTACTATTCCTTTGAGTACGCCGCGATCCGCCGCTCGTCGGCGCTTCCCGTTCTCAAGATCGAAACCGATTTCACCGCGCAGAGCGAAGGACAGCTGGATACCCGTCTTATGGCCTTTTCCGAAAGCCTTACGGAAAACGGCTCCCGCCGGTCCTGCGGAGAAGAAGACGGCCCGGTTCCCTCAGATGTCCGGAGGGCGGCCGCTCCGTTCCCGCTTCGCCGTCTGATCAGAGGACTGAAAGGAGAAAACAGCATGAAAAATGAAGAAAAGGGCGCTTCCCCCCGTTCCGCGGCGCCGGATGACGCCGCGCATGCCGGCGCAATTTATGTCGGCATCGACTCCGGATCCACCTCGACCAATGTGGCAGCCATCAGCGAAAACGGTACGGTACTGGCCTCCTGCATTCTGCGGACCGGTGCTCGCGCCGGCACCGCGGCGGAAAAGGCCTACGAGGACGTCCGCGTCCAGCTGGGACGGAACGCGTCGAAAATCCGGAAAGTCGTCGCCACCGGTTACGGCCGTGCCTTCATCGGCTTCGCCGACAGCACGAAGACCGAGATTTCCTGCCACGCGCGGGGCGCTCATTTCGCCGATCCTTCCGCGCGCTGCGTCATCGATATCGGCGGTCAGGACAGCAAGGTCATCTGCCTCGACGAGGACGGAAACGTGATGAACTTCGTGATGAATGATAAATGCGCGGCCGGAACCGGCCGTTTTCTGGAAATGATGGCCCACACGCTGGAAACCGATCTGCCGCATATGAGCAGTCTGGGCCTTAAATGGAAGAAGGATCTGACGATCTCGTCAACCTGCACGGTGTTCGCGGAATCGGAAGTCGTCTCGCTGATCGCGGAAAACACGGATCCAGCCGACATCGTCCATGCGCTGAACAAATCCGTGGCCGGCCGAACCGTCGGTATGGTGAAACGGGTCCGCGGAGACGGCCCCTTCATGATGAGCGGCGGCGTCGCGCGGAATGCCGGCGTTGTGAAGGAGCTGGAAAACCGCCTCCACGCGCCCGTCAGCGTAGCCGAATATCCCGACCTGATCGGAGCGATCGGCGCCGCGCTGTTCGCCCGCGAGGCGGATCACTGAGCATCGGCAGACCCGCCCCGCCGTTCTGCCTTCCAGTCCTGATAAGAAGAGGGCGCGGCTCAGCCGCGCCCCCGCTCCCGCCTCCGGTATCGGCGCAGCACAGCCGGCGCCGCCCCTCAGCGAACCGGCTGCTGCGCCGGGACAAACAGATCTCTGGTCTTCTCCCAGATTTCCTCCGCGATGATATCCGGTTCCCGGTCCCCGTTCACGATCAGGACCCGCTCGGTATCTTTCATCCTCCCGAAGGCGTCCAGATACCGCGCGCGCGTCTCCGTCAGCCGGTCCGTTCTCTCAAAAAGCTCCTTTGTCATCCTGTTCCGGTCGATCCGTTCCATCGTTACCTTCGGATCCACGTCGATGAATACCGTGAGGTCGGCCTTCAGCAGCTTCGCGCAGGGCGCGTTGGCCTCAATGATCCATTCCATCGGAAGATCGACGCTCTGATAGGCATAGGAAGAGAAATAATAACGATCCTCCAGCACATTGACGCCGGCCCGCAGGAACTTCAGAAGACCGTTTGTCTCATTCTGAATATGATCCAGCCGGTCCGCGACGAAAAGCGCGGCGATCGCGTCATTCGTCGTCCTGACACGTCCGATCATGATCTGATGAATCAGCGCGCCGAATGGAGAATCGTTCGGTTCCGCGGAACGGAATACCGGATAGCCTTCCTTCTCAAGCCTTTTTTTCAGCATCCGGATCTGCGTGCCCTTGCCGCTTCCGTCGATGCCCTCAAAAACGATCAGCACTCCTCTGTTCATTCCGTTCCCTTCTCCGTCTTTCCGCTCTTCTCAGCAGGAAGCCGTCCGAACACCCTCATCGCCGAGGCAAGCCGTGCCGCCAGCGTATCGCTGAGCGCACCCTCTCTGATCCGCCACTTCCAGTTCCCGCCCGTCGTCGAGGGCTGATTCATCCTCGCCGCGGAACCGAGTCCCAGCAGATCCTGCGCCGTCACGATCGCCGTATCCGCCGGCGAACCCCAGACGCCGCGCATCATACCCCAGCTGATCCCCTCCGTCTCATGCAGGCCGAGATACGTGCAGGCGCGGTTCTGAGCGGCGGCCGTCTCAGACCGGAACCATCCGGCGGCCGTATCATTGTCATGCGTCCCCACATAGGCCACAGAGTGACGCTCATGATCATGCGGAAGATAACCGCCGCCGTCCTCCGTGTCAAAGGCAAATTGCAGCACCTTCATACCCGGATACCCGGTTTCCGCCAGAAGCTTCCGCACATCGTCGTCCAGCAGTCCGAGATCCTCGGCGATCAGGTCCATATCGCCAAGCTGCTTTTCCACTTCCCTGAAAAAAGCAATTCCCGGTCCCTTGCGCCACTGGCCGTTCCGGGCGGTCCGGTCGCCGGCCGGAATATCATAGTAGCCCGCGAAGCCGCGGAAATGATCGATCCTCACCACATCATAGATGGAGGTGACGTGCTTCATCCTCCGGATCCACCATGCGTAGCCGTTCCGTCTCATGTTTTCCCAGTCGAAGAGGGGGTTGCCCCACAGCTGGCCGTCCGCGGAAAAATAATCCGGCGGACAGCCGGCCACACCGGTCGGAAGAAGGTTTTCATCCAGCTGAAACTCCTTCGGGGAGGCCCAGACGTCCACGCTGTCCGCGGACACATAGATCGGCACATCGCCGATGATCCGGATTCCGTTCTCATTAGCATACGCCTTGAGCGCCGTCCACTGCCTGTGAAAAAGGTACTGTACGCCCTTCCAGAAAGCAATGTCATCGGCGCATCTCCGCCGCACCGCCGCCATCGCCTCACGCTCACGGAACCGGACCGGTTTCTCCCATGTCTGCCAGGAAGCGCCGTCATGCGCATCCTTCAGCGCCATGAAGGTCGCGTAATCATCCAGCCAGAAACTGTCCGGTTCCGCCTCAAAAGCCCGGACCTCCGCCTCATCCTTCGCAAGCAGCCTGCTGACGGCCTTCCGCAGAACCGGGTAGCGTTCCGTGTACAGCTGTCCGTAATCCACGCTCTCCGGATCCGTCCCCGAGGCAAGAGCGGCATAATCGGACTTCTCAAGGAGTCCGTCCTCCTCGAGCAGATCCAGATCGATAAAATACGGATTGCCCGCAAAGGTAGAAAAGCTCTGGTACGGGCTGTCGCCATAGCTCGTCGGCCCGACCGGCAGAATCTGCCAGTATGTCTGCCCCGCTTTCTTCAGAAAATCCACAAACTCACGGGCTGCTCTGCCCATCGTACCGATCCCGTACGGTGAAGGCAGGCTCGAGATATGCATCAGAATCCCTGCTGCTCTCATGAACGTGACTCCCTCCCAATCTCTCCGGGCTTCCGCCCGATGCGTTCCGCTGCTCAAGCATGCTCCTGAAAAATCCATTTCATCATAGCAGAAAGCGGACAAAATGGAAACACGGAGCATCCCGGCTTTTGCCCCGGCTGCTCCGTGCCTGCTTTCCTGTATCGCATCGTCTGCGGCGGTCCGCTCCGCCGTGCCGTGCCTCCGTGCCTCGATTCCGCGTCCGCCGCGCCGTATCCTGTCCGGCTGCGCGGCTGCGTTTGCTTGGTTTCCGTCTTACGCCAGTTCCAGCACCAGCGCCTGATAGCCCTTCAGCGAAACGGTTCTTCCGTCCTCTCCGATCTCCGCGTCTCCGCAGTTGTCGAGGATCACCCGGGCGATCTTCATATCCTCCGGAAGGGTCATCCTGCGCTCCTCCTTCTGGTAATTGCCAATGACCAGCAGCGTCTGCTTCTCTCCTTTCCGGAGGAAGGCCATCAGATTGTGTACATCCGCCATAAACGGCACAAACTCGCCGTACACGACCGTGTCCGCGTACTTCGGATCCTTGCGGAGAGCGGTCAGCTTCCGATACCACATCAGAACGGAATCCGGATTCTTCTCCTCATCCTCCACGTTGATGCTCGTGTAATTCGGATTAACCCGGAGCCAGGGTGTGCCGTCCGTGAAACCGGCGTTCTTTCCCGCCGTCCACTGCATCGGCGTCCGTGCGTTGTCACGGCTGAACTGATTGACCGCGCGGAGTGCCGCCTCCTCCGACAATCCGGCTTCTCTGGCGACCTTGTACTCGTCGATCGTGGAGATATCGTCGACCTCATCGATGGAGTGGAGCACGATATTCTCCATGCCGATCTCCTGGCCCTGATAGATGAACGGAAGGCCCCGCTGCATGAACTGCATCGTCGCGAGCAGCTTCTTGCTCGTATCCGAGAGATCGCCCTGCGGAATGTAGCGGCTCACACCTCTCGGCTCGTCGTGGTTCTCGATGATCGTCGAGACCATTCCCCGGTCTCCGATCACCTGCTGCGTCTTGAAGCAGGCGTCCCGGTACTCGTCCGGCGTCACCGGCTCAGCGGCATACCAGCCTTTTTCGCTCTGACCGCAGACCGTCTCGCGGAAATCGAACATCGAGGAGAAATACCCGTTTTCTCCAATGAATTCCGGAATCTGCTCGTCGGTCTCATTGAAGATCTCTCCGACGGAAAATGCATTGTGCTTCGCAAACGTCTCGTCCCGCATCTCACCCAGCAGACGGCCGATGCCTTCCGCACGGCCGATCATCTGTGACGCCGTCGTCAGACCGTCCTCTCTGTCGGGCGCGTAATTCTGCTCCGTGAACGGAAGGGCTTTCTTGATGTTCATGATGGCGTCAAGACGGAATCCGGCGACGCCGCGGTCCAGCCACCAGTTGATCATCTTGTAGATCTCGGCTCTCAGCTTCGGATTCTCCCAGTTGAGATCCGGCTGCTTCTTATGGAACAGATGGAGATAATACTTGTCCGTTCCCGGAACCTTCTCCCACGCGCTTCCTCCGAAATAGGAACGCCAGTTGTTCGGCGCATGGCCGTCGACCGCGTCCTCGAAAAAGTAATACTTCGCGTACTCGCCCTCGGGGTCCGCCAGCGCCTTCTGAAACCACTCATGTTCATCCGATGTGTGATTCACCACCAGATCCATGACGATGTACATCTGCCGCTTCTTCGCTTCCGCGATCAGCTTCCAGAGGTCCTCGTTCGTCCCGAAGCGCGGATCGATTCTGTAGTAATCGGCAATATCATAGCCCTCGTCCGCCAGCGGCGACACATAGCAGGGACTAAGCCAGATCAGGTCAACGCCCAGATCCTTCAGATAGTCAAGTTTCTCCGTGACGCCGTTGATGTCGCCGATTCCGCTTCCCGTCGTATCATTGAAGCTCTTCGGATAGATCTGATAAGCGGTCAGTCCGTTCCACCACTGCTTTTTCATTCGTTCTGTCTCCTTTTCCGTTTCCATCTTGCGTTCCGCAGCCGTTTCCCTCAGAATGACAGTGGCCGTTCCGAAATCCGGAACGACGTGAAGGGAGAAGCCATTGATCACCATCAAGGAAATCGCCGAGCTGACCGGTGTCAGTACCACAACCGTCTCGAATGTCATCCACGGCAAAACGCATAAAGTCTCAAAAAATACAATTGACAAGGTTCAGCAGGCCCTGAAGGACGGAGGATACGTCCAGCGGCAGGGTCTCGAGGCCCTCACCAGCCGCCATGCGCGTCTCGTCATGGCCGTCGTTCACACGACGCGGCGCTATGTGAACACCCCGGTCTCGGATCCGTTCTTCGGCCAGGTCATCGGCGCCATCGAGGAAGAGCTGCGCGCCTGCGGCTACTACATGCTGCTCTACATCGACTCCGATATCGACCGGATTTTCGAGACGGCGCTCTCATGGAATGTGTCCGGCATCATCGCGGTCACGATCTCCTACGTCAACTACCAGAAGCTTCGCTCGCTCTCCGACTGCCCGGTGGTCGGAATCGACGTCCACAACGATGCGCCGGACGGTGAGCCGATGCACGGCCTTCACGTGACGCTCGACGACTATGCCGCCGCTTTCGCGCTCGGCCGGTATCTCACCGGCTGCGGCATCCGGGACGTCCTGACGCTGGCGGAGGGCCGCGTCGGATCCAGCTTTGACCGCTGGCAGGGGATGACCGACGCGCTGTCCGGGATTCCCGGAACCAACGAGCGGGTCACGGCGATCAGCCCTTCCGGCCGTCTGGTCATGCCGGACGACCCGGAGCGCCGTCACCTCCTGCTCCGCGCGGTGCTTCCGCTGGCCGGCCACGGCTGCGCCCTGTTCTGCACATCGGATCAGCTGGCCTTCTTCGTGCTGCAGTTTCTCTCCTCCAACGGAATCGAGGTGCCGCAGCAGCTGTCCCTCTGCGGTTTTGACGACAGCCCCTACGCGGAGTTCTCCTCTCCGAAGCTGACGACCATGCGTCAGGACTTTCCCGCCAAGGGTCAGGCGGCCGTCCGGCTGCTTCTCGATGCCATCGATCATCCGTCCGGCGAAGACCATATCGTCACCCTGACCGCCACACTGGTCGTCCGCCGCAGCGTCCGCTCCGTGTGGCAGCGGACATAAAGCCTTCCGCCTCTTATTTCTCGACGACGTACGCTTCGTACGGCGCCAGACGGCCGTCCTTCACATCGTGTCCTTCGATGTTCTGGATCAGCACATGGCCCGCCTTCAGCGCCTCCGGAAGCTCAAAGCTGCGCTCATGCTCACTGAAGTTGCAGACGCAGATCAGTTCCTGTCCGTCCTCCAGATACCGGCGGTAGACGAAGAGATCCGGATCCTCCGGCAGCAGCAGCTCATAGTGACCGTAGACGATCAGCTCGCTGGAATGGCGGAGCTCGATCAGCTTCCGGTAATAATGGAAGACGGAATCATCCCGGTTCACCTGCTCCTTCGCGTTCACCTTCGTGTAGTTCGGGTTGACGCGGAGCCAGGGCGTACCGGTCGTAAACCCGGCGTTGACGCTGTCGTCCCACTGCATCGGGGTCCGCGCGTTGTCACGGCTTTTGTGGGCAATCATCGGGAAAAGCTTCTCCGGGTCCCAGCCTGCCTTCTCCGTCAGCTCATGGAACGCGTTGATCGACTCGAGATCGTTAAATTCATCCACCGATGTCCACGGGTAGTTGGACATGCCCAGCTCCTCGCCTTCGTAGACATACGGCGTTCCCTGCATCATATGAAGGCAGGTTGCGATGCATTTCGCGGAAACCTCACGGAACTCGTCGCTGTCGTTCCCGAGACGGGAGATGATACGCGGCTGATCGTGATTCTGGAAATACAGGCTGTTCCACGCCACGCCGTCGAGTCCGTTCTGCCACTTGGAGAGGTTCTTCTTGAGCGGAACCAGCGGCATTTTCTTCGTCGACCACTTGAAGGACGCCTCGTCGTCCAGCCCTACATGCTCGAACTGGAAGACCATGTTGAGTTCGGTTCCCTCGCTGTTGGCGTACTTCTTCGCCTCGTCGAGCGTCACGCCCGCGGTCTCGCCGACGGTCATCAGATCATATTTCGACAGGACCGTATTCCGCATCTCCTGAAGGTACTCATGGACATGAGGCCCGTTGGCGCAGATATTCGGATCGCCGTAAAGGCCGCCGTGAGTCGGCGCGTCAGGCATGCCGTCCGGCTTCGAGATCAGCGAGATGACGTCCATACGAAAGCCGTCGATCCCCTTCTCGCACCACCAGGTCATCATGTCGAAGACCGCCTTGCGCACCTCCGGATTGACCCAGTTGAGATCCGGCTGCTTATCCGCGAACAGATGCAGGTAATACTGACCGGTCATCTCGTCAAATTTCCATGCCGGACCGGAGAAGCAGGATCCCCAGTTGTTCGGCTCGTGGCCGTCAACCGGATCGCGCCAGATATAGAAGTCCCGCTTCGGGTTGTTCTTCGAGCCGCGGCTCTCGACAAACCAGCGGTGCTCATCGGAGGTATGATTCACCACAAGATCCATCACGATGCGGATGCCGTGCTCATGAGCGGACTTGAGCATCCTGTCATAATCCTCCATCGTCCCGAACTC
>OCTW011580272.1_pt1 | contig 23001 bp, 16 predicted proteins | sample 1539671 | NCBI WGS metagenome assembly OCTW01 (sample SAMN02144230, study PRJEB22623) | gut metagenome | biome: sheep rumen | host: Ovis aries | place: New Zealand | reverse complement strand
GGTCGTCAACAGAGCAACCTTCATACCACCAGCCACAACGGTCGGGCTGATATCACCGGCGGTCTCGATGTCATCGAAGGCCTGGACCATTCCGACCACAGTGCCGAGGAAACCGAACGAAGGAGCCAGTGCGATGAACAGGGCAATCCAGGTGAGGTTGTTCTCGAGGCGGGCCATCTGCACACCACCATAGCTGGTGACGGCTTTCTCAACATTGTCCAGACCCTGATCAATACGGTCAAGACCCTGCACGAATATGCTGGCCACGGGGCCACGGGTGTTGGCGCAAAGCTCGCGGGCACCTTTCCAGTCACCCTTCTTGGCATTCTCTTCGATGCCGTCGAGCAGGTTCTTCACGTTGGTAGTGGCCATGTTGAGGTAAAGAATACGCTCGATGATGAGAGCCATACCGAAAATAAGGCAGAGGAGCACAGGGGTCATCCAGCCGGCACCACCCTGTATGTACTTCTCTTTCAGCATCTGATGGAACGACTTGGTGTCATCGTTCTCGGCGACGGTCTCCTCGACGGGAGCCTCTTCTGCCTCGGCGACAGTGGCGGCGGCCTCGTCGGTGGCGGTTACCTGTTCGGTGGCTTCAGCAGCGGCGACATCCTGTGCCTTCACGTCGTTGAAGTTGGCAAATGTCAACAGTCCTACTATTGACATCAAAGCGATTACTTTTTTCATGATGTTTTTAGTGTGTTGATTATTAATTTATTGTTTATATCTCTCGTTATTCTTAATGTTTTGCAAATATACACATTTTTTCATAAACCAAAGAAAAATATCATTTTTTTCTTCCGTCAAGGGCCATCACAAGTTCCCGCAACGGTTTTTTCAGATTTTCTTCGGCGTCTATCATGTCCAGGCTGCGCTTCGCCGCCGCAAACTCAGCGTCGACATTCTTTTCCACTTCAGTCTTAAGCCCGATGCTGTCATATATCTCCATCACTCTGCGCACCTTCTCCTCCTCTTCCATATTGTCTTTCGAGGAGAAATATCCTGTCAGGGCTGACCGCTTTGTGGCGTCACACATGGTCAAGGCTGTCAGCGGAAGGAAGCTTATCTTATTGTCGCGTATGTCTTGACCTGTCTTTTTCCCGAATACGGCCGTGTCGCCATAGCCGTCAAGCAGGTCGTCCTGCATCTGGAACGCCAGTCCAAGGTGGATGCCAAAGTCATAAAGACGGTCTATGTCTTCTCCCGGCGCATCGGCATAAAGGGCGCCAATCTTCAGTGCTCCAGCCAGCAGCACTGCGGTCTTCTGGCGTATCATATCCAGATAGTCTGCCAAGCTCACGTCCGCAAGGCCTCGCCGTTCGAAATTCATGTCTTTCTGCTGCCCTTCGCACACTTCTATGGCTGTCTCCACAAAACACTGCAGTATCTCTCTCAACTGCGTTGTCGGCTGTCGTAGGAAATAACGCCAGGCAAGGGCGAACATAGTATCTCCGCTCAGCACCGCCGTGTTCTCGTTCCACTTGGTGTATACCGTGGGTTTCCCGCGGCGCAACGGCGAGCGGTCCATGAGGTCGTCGTGTAAAAGGGTGAAGTTGTGGAACGTTTCGATGCCGAGGGCTGCATCCTTCACTGTCTCGATGTCGCCGCCGAAGAGCGAATTGGCAGCCAGCAGTAGGGTAGGGCGGATCCGCTTCCCGCCAAGACGCAGAGTGTAGTCTATCGGCTCGTAGAGTTCACGCGGTTCGCTCACGAAGTTCTCCCGGTCGAAAATCCCGTTAACCGTCTCTATGTATTCTGCAAGATTTGTCATGTCAAACTCCTTTTTCTTATTTATATAGTCGGTCAGTATGTCACCGAATGTTGCGTACACCACTGTCTCGCGTTCTGGTGACCGAGGCGGGCGGCGCGGCGATAGTTGGCTTTCTCTTTAGCCTGTTGTCCTTGGCGGCCATAGAGTTCGGCTATGGCGCAATATGTCTCTGCGTCGCTGCCGTCTATGCCCACCGCCTTTTGATAATAATGTATAGCTTTTGGATACAGCCGTTGCTCGGCATATGTACGGCCTATCAGACGGTATGCCTCCGAAAGGCCGGGGGCGATACGTATTGCATGGCGGTACTGCTCCACGGCATTGTCGAACTCGCCACGCTCGAAGTATATGTCACCCATACGGTTGTATGCGTTCACATAGCCACTGTCGATCGACACGACATTCTGCAGGCATTCTATAGCACCTGCCGTTTCACCTTTGAGTTTGTATGCCCACCCAAGGGCATAGAGCAACTTCACCGACTTGCGGTGTTTTTTGAGACCTTTCCGAAGGGTACTAATGGCTAAATCGTGGTTGTTTCGATAGCAGTAGAGGCTGCCGAGGTTGAAACAGGCGTCGGTATTGTCCGGCTCAAGCTTGAGGGCTTCGCGGAAGGCCTTTATAGCCTCGTTGTCGTCTCCGCGGCGGTATCGTACTATGCCGTCTATGTTGTGCGGACGGGCTGCCATAGGGTCTGCTGCGAGAGCTTTGCGAACCCAAATGGCAGCATTGGTGTAGTTACCCTGCTCGCAGTAGACCAGTGACAGTGTGCCCATGGCCGAGGCCTGTAGCCCGTTTTTTGAATCCGAAGCAAGTTCGAGGGCTTTCTCGGCGGCACTCCGGGCTTCGTCCCACCTGCGCCGTTCTGCAAGGCAAGTGGCAAGGTGCGCCATGGCTTCGGCACCTGAGTCGGCAGCGGCAAGCCATCGTATGGCCTCGTCATAGCGTTCCTCTCCCTCAAGGAGCACTCCGAGGCGCAATCGAGCCTCGGCACTCGTGTCCGACGCCTGACGATAGTAGCCTTCGGCCAACTCCGAGAGCCCCTTGGTCTCGGCCGCCACTCCTTTGGCAACAAGCCCCTGGGCTGTCGCAGTCAAGGTCGCCAGCACTACAAGGACAAGGATTGCTCCGCGTTTGAACATGTCTCTCAAAACGACGGTCCCACACTGTTTATTGTGCGGGACCGTCATTATTTTTACCGTTCGTGCCAATGTTTCTATTTGATACGCATCTTGTAGAACGAGCGGTACACGAAGATGAGGGCTATCACAAGGAACACCACTCCAACCCACGGGGCAGCCTTCTGGAAGCTTGCGCTGATGGCTATCTCCATGGCCAGCACTCCGAAGAGTGTCGTGAACTTGATGATGGGGTTCAGGGCCACCGATGACGTGTCTTTGAATGGGTCTCCGACCGTGTCACCAACCACCGAAGCGTCATGCAGCGGAGTTCCCTTGGCCTGCATATCCACCTCTACCACCTTCTTGGCATTGTCCCATGCGCCGCCAGCATTGGCCATAAAGACGGCCTGGAAAAGTCCGAACACGGCAATTGAAATCAAGTAGCTGATGAACAGGCAGACGGCGTTCTGGCCTCCAATGCTCTCAGGGCTTGACAGGCAGGCGAAGGCAAGCGCAAAGCAGAAAATGGCGATGAAGATATTAATCATGCCCTTCTGCGCATAGTTGGTGCAAATTTTCACCACTTCCTGGCTCTTCTCGATGTCAGCCTTCTTGGGTGCATTGGGGTCGAGCTTGATATTGTCCTTGATATACTCCACAGCGCGGTTGGCACCAGTGGTGACAGCCTGCATCGAAGCTCCGGTGAACCAGTAGATAACACATCCACCGAGTATGAAGCCCAGTATCGAGTAGGGGTTAAGCAGGTTGAGGATGCTCTCTGGTTCTATGCCGAGTGTCTTCTGTATCATGAGGATAAGCGAGAATATCATCGTCGTGGCACCCACCACGGCCGTACCGATAAGCACCGGCTTGGCAGTAGCCTTGAAAGTGTTGCCGGCACCATCGTTGGCCTCCAGATAGTACTTGGCTTTCTCGAAGTCGGGCTTGAAGCCGAACTCGCTTTCGACCTCCTTGGTAGTCTTCTCCACGTCGTCCTCGATGAGCGAAAGCTCATAGACGCTCTGCGCGTTGTCAGTCACGGGACCATAACTGTCTACTGCGATGGTCACAGGTCCCATACCCAGCATTCCGAAGGCCACCAGGCCGAAGGCGAAGATACTATAGTAGGCACCGAAGACGGGCTCTATATTGAAGGCCGTGGAGGCGAAGTAGGCGATAACCATCAGTACGAAGAAGACAACGCCTGTCCAGAAGCCGCCCATATTTCCGGCCACCAACCCACTGAGGATATTCAAACTGGCACCGCCTTGCTCCGAGGCCTTGACGACTTCCTTGACATGTTTCGACGTGGGCGAGGTGAAGAGCTTGGTGAACTCGGGAATCAGCGCGGCTCCAAGGGTGCCACACGAAATGATGATACTCAGTGCAAGCCAGAGGTTGTGCATGTCGTGTCCGGCCACCTCGGTCACATTTCCAAGGATGAACCACGATGCGCAGAAGGTCCCAATGATGCTCAGAATGGAGGTAATCCACACCAGCGAAGTCAGCGGCTGCTCAAAGTTGATGTCGTCGGCTTTGCTGTAGCGAGCCTTGGCAATGGCACCGTTGACATAGTACGCCAGCACCGAGGCCAGGATGCCAAGTATACGCATAACGAAAATCCACACCAGCAGTTTGACCTGCATCGAGGGATCGGGGACGGCAAGAAGGATGAAGCTCACAAGTGCCACACCGGTGACGCCGTAGGTCTCGAAGCCGTCGGCCGTGGGTCCAATGCTGTCGCCAGCGTTGTCACCCGTGCAGTCAGCAATGACACCGGGGTTGCGGGGATCGTCCTCGCCAATCTTGAAGACCACCTTCATCAGGTCGCTTCCGATGTCGGCAATCTTGGTGAAGATACCACCGGCGATACGCAAGGCCGAAGCTCCGAGGCTCTCGCCGATGGCGAAGCCGATAAAGCAGCTTCCAGCCAGATTCTCAGGCATGAAGAGCAGGATGATAAGCATCAGCACCAGCTCGACACAAATCAGCACGATACCAATCGACATGCCGGCGCGGAGCGGTATGTTCAGCAGGTCGAGCGCACGGCGGCGCAACGAGGCAAAAGCCATGCGGGCATTGGCGTAAGTGTTCATACGCACGCCGAACCAGGCCACTCCATAGCTGCCCAGTATTCCGACCACGGTCCATCCGAGAATCAGCGCCACAGCACCGCCACTCATGTGGCTCAACACCCCGAAATACAGCGCAATGGCAGCGCCGATGAAGACGAAGAGCAGCAACAGAAACTTGCCCTGCTGCTTGAGATAGGTGGAACAGGTTTTGAATATGACATTGCCTATTTCAAGCATCGATTTGTGGGCTTTCAACCGACGCACCTTGTTGAACTGCCAGAAGCCGAACAACAGGCCGAGCACCACGACGGCAAATCCCCAGTAGAGAATCGACGCATCGTCCGAAGCGGCAAATCCTCTCGGCATTTCGAGGTCTGCTTCGCTGGCAAAAGCCAAAAATGGCGCTGCCAACGCAAGAAGGGTAGTTGCTAATTTCTTCATATTATGTGTTTTTGTTTATTTAGGCTACTCAAAAATGGCATACAAATGTAACGCTTTTTTTTATTTCGGCAAAAAAAAGTCCATCTTTAACCGTTTTCTCCCCCCGGCCGGCACGCCTGTCCGTTTTTTTCCACCTTTCTTGCCGAGCCCCTCTACCCCCTCTCTACCCCCTCTCTACCCCTTCTCTACCCCCCAACCGCCCTCCCGGGGTGTCAAAAATCCGACTCCCTACCCAACCTTTTCGCCGTTCTACATTATTTTTATCGCATGGCAAAATAAAACACCCAAAGGCGCGTTTCATATCTTGTGACAAAACTTGCAAAAAAAATAGCACTACTGGTCCTGCTCTCCGTCGCCTCCACGGCGGCGGCACAGGACAAAGCCTTGATGCAGCAGCATCAGGAGCGACTCTCCGCTCTCCTCGCCAAGGTGGCGACCGCTCCGACCGACAACGAGCGCTACCTGGCCTCCGAAGAGGCGGTCCAGGTGCTGGCCCAGGCTCTCGAAGAGGAAGAGTCCGAGCGCTGGTCCTGGCAGCTGCCTCGGGTGGCGTCGGTCCTCACGTCGCCCGACAAGCAGTTCCGCATTTTCTCATGGGCCGTCGTGCGCGACAACGGCGAATACGAGTGTTTCGGCGCCGTGCAGTTCTACAACGACCGCGAAGAAGAATTTCAATACCAACTCCTTAACGACAAAAGCGAGGAGATTATGAACCGCGAAGAGTCGGTCCTCTCCGCCGGCCAGTGGTTTGGCGCCGTCTACCAGGAGCTGATACAGACCTCCCACGCCGGCCGCACCTACTACACGCTGCTCGGCTGGAACGGCGTCGACGCCCTCACGGACCGCAAGGTCATCGAGCCGGTCACTATGCGCGGCGGACAGCCGCAGTTCGGCGCACCGCTCTTCCGCCGCGAACGCAACCTCCGCCGCGTGGTCCTCGAATACACCAACGACGCCATGGTCAACCTCGGCTACGGCGAGCAGTTCGTCGAAGAGGTCACCCACGACCGCGTCAAGGTGAAAGGCACCAACCGCTACCGCACCGTCGAAAAACGCAAAACACACAAAGAGAAGATGATAATCTTCGACGAGGTCGAGCCTCAGGTCCCTGGCATGGAAGGCCTCTTCCAATACTATGTGCCGTCGGGCGTCGAACTGGCCTACGCCTTCATCGACGGCAAGTGGGAACTCCGCGGCGGCGCTCAGGGCCGTCTGGACGACAAACGCCTCAACAAGCCCTTCGAACCGCTGCCCAAGAGCGACCCCGCCTACAACTTCATCAAGTGAAAGAGATGCTACTGAGTGACATACATACCCCCGACGACCTGCGTCGCCAACCCCTCGATCAGCTGCAACCCATTGCCGGTCAGTTGCGCGACTACATCATAGACACTCTCGCCACACACCCCGGCCACCTCGCCTCAAGCCTCGGCACCGTGGAACTCACCGTGGCGCTGCACTACGTCTTCAACACCCCCGACGACAAAGTCGTCTGGGACGTGGGCCATCAAGCCTACGCACACAAGATTCTGACGGGTAGGGGAGAGCGCTTCTCCACCATCCGCACCTACGGCGGCCTCAGCGGTTTCCCTCGGCGCGACGAAAGCGACTACGACGCCTTCGGCACCGGCCACAGCTCCACATCCATCTCGGCCGCACTGGGCATGGCCACCGCCTCCAAACTGCAGGGCAACACCTCCCGCAACCACATCGCCGTCATCGGCGACGGTGCTCTCACGGGCGGCGAAGCCTTCGAGGCACTCAACAACGTGGGTTGCTCGCGCGCTAATATCCTTATTATTCTCAACGACAACGGCATCTCCATCGACGAGGCCGTGGGCGGCCTCGACAGCTACCTCACGCGCATCACCTCGTCGCGGAAATACAACCGACTGAAAGAGCAGGTCTGGCAACGGCTCGACGGCACCGACGGTCGCAAGCGTCACAGCCATTCCATCGGATTCTTCCAGCGGCTCACCTCCATGGCCAAAACCATGGCCCTCGGCAGCAGCAACCTGTTCGAGAGCTTGGGCATCAGATACTTCGGCCCCATCGACGGGCACAACATCGACCAGCTGGTCGACATGCTGCGCCGCATGAAGGAACTGGACGGCCCCAAACTGCTCCACGTCGTCACCGTCAAGGGCAAAGGCCTGCGACAGGCCGAGGAAAACCCCGTGGCCTACCACGCCCCCGGCCGCTACGACATCCGCACCGGCGACCAAATCAAGTCCTCCGGCGACGGCGGAGCGCTTAAATATCAGGACGTTTTCGGCCACACACTGACCGAACTGGCTCGCGCCAACAAAGCCATCGTCGGCATCACGCCCGCCATGCTCACCGGCTGCTCCCTGTCTATAATGAAAGAAGCCATGCCCGAACGGGTCTTCGATGTGGGCATCGCCGAACAGCACGCCGTCACCTTCGCCGCCGGTCTCGCCGCACAGGGCATGGTGCCGTTCTGCAACATCTACTCGTCGTTCGCTCAGCGGGCCTACGACCAAATCATCCACGACGTGGCGCTGCAGCGCCTGCCCGTGGTGCTCTGCCTGGACCGCGCCGGACTCGTCGGCGAGGACGGCGCCACACACCACGGCGTCTTCGACCTGGCCGCCTTGCGCCCCATCCCGGACCTCATCGTGAGCGCCCCCATGGACGACCACGAGCTCCGCAACCTCATGTACACAGCCCAGCTGCCCGGCCACGGACCCTTCGTAATACGCTATCCGCGAGGCAAAAGCGTCTTCAGCGACTGGCAGTCGCCCATGCACGCCGTCACGATAGGGGAGGGGCGCCAGCTGCGCGAAGGCAACGACGTGGCAATCCTCAGCCTCGGCCACCCGGGCAATGACGCCCTTCTGGCCGCCGACGAGCTTCAGCGTCAGGGCGTTTCAGCCGCCGTCTACGACCTGCGTTTCCTCAAACCGTTGGACACCGCCATGTTGGACCGCATGGCCGCGGCCGGATTCCGGCGCATCGTGACCGTCGAAGACGGCGTCCGGGCCGGTGGCTTCGGCGAAGCCGTCGTCGAACATTTCGCTCAGCGCCATCCGCAGGCCGCCGCTCGCACGGTCATCCTCGCCGTGCCTGACCGATTCATCGCTCACGGCACCGTCCCTCAGCTAAAACGCGAATGCCGCATCGACGTCGACGCCATCCTCCAAGCCGCACTTCAGTAATCCAGCCCCGCACACCGACATTCTCAGCACGACAATCATAAATATGAATGGTTGTGTCGTGCCATTATTCCCTACGGCCCCAATCCACCCAATATCTGGGTTATGTTAAATAGAAATATTCCACACACCCCCATTCTCCCTCCCCGAAAAAAAAATCCGCAGGGCTCGCTCCTTCAAAACCCTGCGGAAAAACTCTTAACTCTTAACCCTTAACTCTTAACTCAAAAAATTGATTTTTGCCAGCGCGCTGAGCCCCGTGCTGTTGGTCACCTGGGCGCTGTACGTGCGCTCGTCGTCGCGCCGCACATACACCGCCACCGTGTCGCCCGGCTTGGTCTCGTGCTGGAAATTGAGTTCCACCGAGAACGGCCGTGTCTCGTCGAATCCCTGCTCATGGAGCGCGTCGAAAATCCACTTTATGTACTCCGAGTTGTTGACGTGGTTGGTGTGGTCTATCATCGAATGGCGTGTCGTCATGCTGAAAGCCCTGTCCTCGTCGGTGAACGGCGCCACTCTCAGCCTGTCGAGGCTCTGGCGCTCTGTGGCGCACTCGTCGACCACGGTATAGGCTTGTATGTGGTCCTTCAGCCGCACAGCGCGGCGCTGGGTGTAGTCTATCAAGGTCCAGTACGACGTGCCGCGCAGCAGCTCTTTCCCATCGGCGTCGAACATCGAGTAGTCGCGGAAGGCGAACAGTCCGTCGTTGCCGCGCGCCCACGTGTTGAGCTCTACTGGTTCGAAGGCTCGCGGACGGCGGAGCAGCTCGTAGTACGACCTGACAATGACCCATGCCAGGTTATTGTCGATAAGGCTGTTGAACCCCACTCCGAGCTTGTTGGCATGGTATTCCGAAATCTCTTGGCAGAGTCTGACCGCCGCCCACGTGTGCATCACGTCGGCAGAGTCGCAGAGGTACGACGGTATCTCGTTGTGTATCGTGTGTTTCATTGTCTTACATGCGTTCCGGCACTTCTATGCCGAGTATATTCATGGTGTTCTTCAAAGCCTGTGCCACGGCGGCGCACAGGGCCACCCTGAAGGCCTTGACGCCGGGGTTGGCTTCGCGCAGTATCGGCGTGTCCTGGTAGAAGCTGTTGAAGGCCTTGGCGAGGTCGTAGGCATAGTTGGCCACCATGGCGGGGCTGTAGGCCTCGGCGGCGGCGCGTATCGTGTCGGGCAGGGTGTGGAGGGTGGTGAGCACTCCCCTCTCCTTCTCGCCAAGCACCACGCCCTCGAGGGCTGCGGGGTTCCATTCCGTGACGTCGCCGGCCTTGCGCACTATGCTGCGTATGCGGGCATGCGTATACTGGATGAAGGGACCCGTGTTGCCGTTGAAGTCGATACTCTCGGCCGGGTTGAAGAGCATATTCTTCGTCGGGTCCACCTTCAGTATGAAGTACTTCAGCGCACCGAGGGCGAGGATGTGGTAGAGGTGGCGCTGCTCGTCGGCCGGCAGCTCGTCGTTCTTGCCGTGCTCGCGGCTCATCTCCTCCGCGGTGCGCTCCATCTCGTCCATAAGGTCGTCGGCATCCACCACGGTGCCCTCGCGCGACTTCATCTTGCCGTTGGGCAGCTCCACCATGCCGTAGCTCAGGTGGTAGACCTTGTCGGCCCACGGGAAGCCGAGCTTCCCGAGTATGAGTTTCAGCACCTTGAAGTGGTAGTCCTGCTCGTTGCCGACCACGTAGATGAGCCGGTCGGCCTGGAAGTCGTTGTGGCGCAGCAGGGCGGTCCCCAGGTCCTGGGTCATGTATACGCTGGTGCCGTCGCGACGGAGCAGAAGCTTCTGGTCAAGCCCGTCGCCCGTAAGGTCGCACCACACCGAACCGTCGTCCTTGCGGTACAGCACTCCGAGGTCGAGCCCCTTCTGCACCAGCTCTTTGCCGAGCAGATAGGTCTGCGACTCGTAGTATATCTTGTCGAAGTGGATGCCGAGGCGGTTGTATGTCTCGTCGAAGCCGGCATAGACCCACCCGTTCATGGTCTCCCACAGGCGGCGCACCTCCGGGTCGCCTTCCTCCCAGCGTTTGAGCATCTGCTGGGCCTCGACCATGAGGGGAGCTTCGCGCTTGGCCTGCTCCTCGTCCATACCGTTGTCGGTGAGCTGCTTGACCTCTTCTTTATAGTGCTTGTCGAACTCCACATAGTATTTGCCCACAAGGTGGTCGCCTTTCACTCCGGTCGTTTCGGGGGTCTCCCCGTTGCCGTAGCGCTGCCAGGCGAGCATACTCTTGCAGATGTGGATGCCGCGGTCGTTGACGAGGTTCACCATCTTCACATTGGTCCCAGCGGCCGAAAGCAGCTGGCTCACCGACCACCCCAACAGGTTGTTGCGTATATGCCCCAGGTGGAGCGGCTTGTTGGTGTTCGGGCTGCTGTATTCTATCACCACGGGCTTGGCGTTCTCGTCGACCGCTGTCAGGCCGAACGTGCTCTCCCCTGCCCTGTCGTGCAGGAAGGCAAGCCAGTAGCTGTCGGCAATCTCCAGGTTGAGAAACCCTTTGACCGTGTTGAACGACGCCACCTCCGGCAGCCGCGCCTGCAGGGCGGCGCCGATCTCGTTGCCCACTGCCTCGGGGCTCTTGCGGGCCTGTTTCACGTATGGGAACACCACGAGGGTGTAGTCGCCTTTGAATTCGCGCCGCGTGCCCTGCAGCGTGATGTCGGCCGGCGTTGATTGTATGCCATAGAGCTCTTCTAAGGTTTCAGCAATGGCGGCTGAAAGTCTGTCTGTTATATTCATCTATATATATTTTTATCCCTTTTTGCGAAGATGCAAATTTACATATTTTTTCAGAAACGGCGACAAAATGTGGCAAAAAACGTCTCCCCGGGAATAATTTTGAAGGCCGGGTACAATAAAAGACGTCATCGGTGCGTTGTTAGCACAGAATTGATAATAACACCCAAAACCATTACAAAATGAGAAAACATATTGTGGCCGGCAACTGGAAGATGAACATGACGTTCTCCGAGGCCGATGAACTGCTCGACGAACTGATGTCCGAGCTTGAGAAAGTCACCCTTCCGCGCGATACGCAGGTGATTGTTTGCCCACCATTCCCCTATATCGAGATGGCAAGCGACTATGCCAACGACAGCTATTTCGCTGTGGGCGCGCAGGACGTCAGCGAGCATGAAAAAGGCGCCTACACCGGCGAGGTGAGTGCCGCCATGCTGGAAAGCTGCGAGATAGACTACTGCATTGTTGGACACTCGGAGCGCCGCGCCTACCACGGCGAGACCGACGCTCAGGTGGCCGCCAAGGTGGACCAGCTCCTTGCCCACAACCTGAAGCCCATCGTCTGCGTCGGCGAGGTGCTGGAAGAGCGCGAAAGCGGCCGCCAGCAGGAAGTGGTGAAACGCCAAGTCGAAGGCGGCCTCTTCCACCTCGACGCCAACCAGATACAGCAGGTCGTGATTGCCTACGAGCCCGTCTGGGCCATCGGCACCGGCAAGACGGCCACACCCGACCAGGCCCAGGAGATGCACGCCTTCATCCGCTCCCTGCTGAAAGAGAAATACGGCGCCGCTGTGGCCGACGAGATCAGCATCCTCTACGGCGGTAGCTGCAAACCGTCCAATGCCAAAGAGCTGTTCAGCAATCCCGACGTGGACGGCGGCCTGATAGGCGGTGCCTCGCTCAAAGCCGGCGACTTCATGGGCATTGTCACCAGCTTCTGAACGCAACCATGACAGACAGTGCCAGCCGTGTGAGTGTTCGCCCATACGCTGGCACTTGTTGTATGACCTGACTGACTCCATGTCGTTCGAACAGTTTGTAGCGAAGCGTTTCATGCCCCGTCGTGGCAACGACAGCGGCTTCTCGGGCCCACTGTCACGGATTGCTGTGGCCGCCATCGCCCTCGCCATCCTGGTGATGGTCATGGCCGTGAACATCCTCCACGGATTCCAGCACCATATCGCAGAGAAGGTGTCGGCATTCGGAAGCCACATCGTCGTCGAAAGCTACGCCGGCGGTCAAGGCTACGAGGGCGAGTTCCCCATCGTGGCAGACAGCCTCACGTGGAACACGCTCGCCGCCACGGAGGGCGTAAAGCACGTGCAGTGCTATGCCACCAAAGGCGGTATGGTGAAGACCGAGGACCAAATCTACGGCATTCTGCTGCGCGGTCTCAGCCCCGGCTACGACACCTCCTTCTACGCCACCTGCCTGAAAGATGGACACCTGCCCGTCGAAGACAACCAAGTGCTCGTCTCCGCCACCATAGCCTCGCGGCTCAAGCTGCACACTGGCGACAAGATGCGCACCTACTTCTGGCAGGGCGACAACTACCGCGCTCGCGCCTTCACCGTGTCCGGCATCTACAGCACCGACCTCTCAGAGGTCGACGACCACTGCGTCCTCGGCACCCTGCATACCGTCCAGCGCCTCAACGACTGGGACGACAACCAGGTCGGCGGCTACGAGCTCCTCATCCACGACATGGACCGCCTGGATGCCGTCACGGCCAGTGTCCGCGCCGCCATGCCCTACCACCTCGGCATACACAACGTCGTCGAGGCCAACCCCGCACTCTTCGCATGGCTGGACCTCCTGAACAGCAACATCACACTCATCCTCGCCATCATGTGCGTCGTATGCGCCGTCGCCATCGTCTCGGCAATGCTCATCATGATCTTCGAGAAGCGCAGCACCATCGGTCTGCTCAAAGCCCTCGGCGCAAGCTCCAAGTCCGTCCGTAAGATATTCATCATCAAAGGCATTGAGGTCATCCTCAAAGGCATCCTCATCGGCGACATCCTCGCGCTGACCCTGAGCCTCGTGCAGCTGAAATGGCAGCCTGTCAGACTCGACCCCGAAAGCTACTCCATGTCCCACGTTCCCGTCGAAATCGACCCCCTTGTCTACGCCGCCGTCAGCATCGGCGTCGCCCTCCTCTGTCTCGCCGCACTCCTCCTCCCTGCCTCATACATCGCCAAAACCTCCCCCTCCCTCACCACCCGCGAACAATAGCCCCCCCCTTAAACCTTAAACCATAAACCTTAACCCCTAAACCTTAAACCGTAAACCGTAAACCTTAAACCTTACCATTGAAACAGCGTCTCAAACTCCTAATCCTCCTCCTCACCGTCGCCCTCGCCCTCCTCGCCCTGTGGCAGGGTCAGACCGTCGCCGACCAGGTCCGCCAGAGCGAAGAGGCCAAAGTACGCCTTTGGGCCGCCGCCATCGAACAGCGCAGCAACATGGTCGGTGCCACCCAGCGCTTCTTCGCACAGGCCACCCTCGACGAGCAGCGCAAAATGAAACTCTACACCGACATACTCCAGTCCTTCAACGACCCCGACCTCTCCGCCGACCTCCGCTTCAGCCTCGCCTACGTCAACTACATCGTCGACAGCAGCCACACCCCCATCATCATCACCACCGCCAAAGACTCCGTCATCACCGTCCCTCAGGAACTCGCCGGACAGAAACTCAGCGGCGAACTTCTCCAGGAATACAGCGTCAACAAGCCCTATACCTACAACCTCTGGGGCATGCCCATGACACTCTACTATAAAGAGTCCGAGAACTACACCCAGCTCCGCGATGTCCTCGATAGCTTCGTCGGCTCCTTCCTCTCCGACATCACACAGAACTCCGTACTCGTACCCGTCGCCATCGTCGACAGCTCCCGCACACAGCTCCTCGCCTTCGGCAACCTCGACTCCTCACAGTTCGACACCGAGGCCAAACTCGCCGACCTACTCCAGAGCATGGCCAGCCACAACGACCCCATCCAGCTCACCCTCCGCGACCGCCCCATCTTCGTCTACTACTCCCCCACCCCACTCCTCCGCTCCCTCCGCTGGCTCCCCATCTTCTACATCTTCATCGCCGCCGTCCTCCTCCTCGTCAGCTACTACCTCTTCCGCACCTCCCGCACCATGGAGCAGAACCGCATCTGGGTCGGCCTCGCCAAAGAAACCGCCCACCAGCTCGGCACTCCCCTCTCCTCCCTCCTCGCCTGGACCGAATACCTACGCGGCAAGCAATTCACCGACGAATACGCCTCCGAAGTCGAAAAAGACCTCCACCGCCTCGAGACCGTCGCACACCGCTTCTCCAAAATAGGCTCCCTCCCCGAACTCAAAGACCAGGACGTCCGCGCCGCCACACTCGACGCCGTCCAGTACCTCCAGAGCCGCTCCCCTCGCCGCGTACGCTTCGTCGTCTCTTTCCCCGACGACCAGCAGTTCACCGCACCCCTCAACAGCTACCTCTTCCAGTGGGTAATAGAGAACCTCTGCCGCAACGCCATCGACGCAATGGACGGTAACCCCGCCGACGGCGACCGCCAGAGCGTCGTCTCCATCGTCGCCTCTCAGGACGCACGCAACATCTACATCGACGTCTCCGACACCGGCCGCGGAATGACACCCGCCGTCCAGCGCCACATCTTCGACTCCGGCTTCTCCACCAAAAACCGCGGCTGGGGCCTCGGCCTCCCACTCGCCCAGCGCATCATAAACCAATACCACCGCGGAAAACTATACCTCAAATACTCACTCCCTGGCCAAGGCTCCACCTTCCGCATTGTCCTCAAAAAGAAAACCTGACCCCTCCCCTACCAAGACTCCACCACTTACCACTTAACACTTACCCCTCCCTCCCGCAGCCCTCCGGTCACTGTCGGTCAGTAATCCATTATTCACAGGTAGCGGAATATTTTTCTTAATTATAAATAAATTTGTATATTTGCACTATTGGAAGCATCGCCTAAACCGATGCAATGCATTAACACTCAATCTAATCACAAAACCAAAAACAATATACAGTATGATGAAAAAGATTATCCCCTCCCTGCTCATCTTGGCCGGAGCGGCTATGTTTTCGTCTTGTGGTCTCGACGAATTGACCGACATAGCGAAAAACCCCATCCATGTCCGTGGCGAGGCTGACCCCAACTTCGGTCTCCCACTCGTATCCGGACAGGTGCGTCTCGACGAGCTGTTAGGCATGTTGGGAACCAGCGGCCTTGGTATGGACGAGTACATCAACCAGGACTCGAACACCATCACCCTAAAATACGACATCGACCTGAACGACACCATCGAGGCCGGTTCGATGATAAGCGGAAGCGTGACCTCACCGTCGCCGGCGCCAGCCCCCATCCATCGCCCGGCCACCAAACCCGGCATTGCGACCAAGGGTATGATAGACCTGAACGATACTGTTATCACGTATCCGCTGGACATCACCTTCTTCAACAACATCGACCACGAAGCCGTGAAGCCCGGCAACCTGGCCATTGAGTACCTCTGGCTCGACTTCGACGCCACTATTCTGGGCGACTGCCCCGACAACGTCCGCACGCAGATCGAGACGATGGTGAGATGCAGAATCGACCAGATACAAATCAAATACACTACCCTGAACGGTAACATCTGCACCTACCACGATGCAGGCCTCGACGCCCTGTCCATCCCCATCAACAACATCCTCACCCCCGAAGGCAACACCATCCCCCACCAGCACATGAATCTGGCGGAAATCATAGACTCCATGCCCACCCATATCGAGATGTCGTTCAGAATCACCTTCTCGGTCGACGAGAGCATCTACGGTACCACGTGGGACGAAATCATGAACTTCCCCGCCATGATGGACTCCATCGGCCTTACCGAGCTCTACTACTCCGGCAACGTGCACGTGGAAATGCCCCTCTCCATCAAGATCGGCAACCTCCCCTTCAACTTCCCCGTCAACCTGCCCGAAGGCACCGTGCCCGACATCAACGCCATGCTTGACAGCATCGCCAACGGACTGGACATCAACATACAGAACTCGAGCCTCTTCCTCGCCCTCGAAAACCACATGCCCCTCGACCTCAACATCTCGGCACGCCTCAAGAACGACGCCGGATACCTGGGCGGCAACATCTTCAGCGGCAAAGTACTCGGCGCCCCGGTCGACGCAATGGGCAATGTCTCCGGCGTGGCGGACACCGTACTGAAAGCCACCCTCAACAGCGAAACCCTCGACCACCTGGCCCGCGCCACGGAGCTCGAGGTCAAACTCGACCTCGGCACCTCGCGCGACCCGCTGGGCAACGCACAGTTCGTGAGAATCAACAAGGACGACTTCCTCAAGATAAAGATGTTCGCCAACCTGCACGTGGGAGTCAATGCCGATATCATTGTTAAAGAATAAGCCAAGGAGGACACCATCATGAAAAACAAGACCCTTATCATAGCAGCCTTCGCCCTCCTCGCTTCAGGTGTGGCACACGGTCAGTTCAACGAGACCAACAACCTCTTCTACCACACCTTCCGCACCCCGCAGAGCAACCGCCTCAACCCGGCGTTCTTCCCGAACAAGAACACCTACTACACGAACTTACTTTCATTCGACATGCAGTTCGGCTCCCCGCTCGCCTTAGGTGACGTGCTCAAGCCCGAAACACAAAGCGACGGAAGCAAGATCACCGTCATCGACGTCACCGGTATGCTCGACCAGCTGACGATAGAGAACCGCTTCCGCTTCGGATTGGACGTGGACCTCCTGAACATCGGTTTCAAGGTCCACAACACCTTCTTCAACGTGGGCGCCCGATTGAACACCGACATCAACATCGGTTTGCCGATAGACGTCATCAACTTCTTACGCCAGGGCAATGTCCGCACTGTGGACGGAGTGGAAGTGCCTGTCGAAGAGACCGTGCTTGTCGGAAGCGACATCTTCAACACTCAGATGTACGGCGAGTTCAGCCTCGGAGCCGGCCATCACTTCGAGGCTCTCAACCTCACCGTCGGCGCTCGTGCAAAGCTGCTCTACGGCATCATGAACCTCAACCTCGACAACACACGCGTCGTCGTCAACACCTACGGCGACAACTTCGACCGCGTGAAAATCGATGCTTACTACGAAGTTCAGGCCGCGTCGGTAGTGCCCTTCAACACGGAAGACGACAAGCTCAGCATCGCCATGCCCGGCATCAGTGACATCCTCAGCTTCAAAAACGCCAACATGGGACTTGCTTTCGACGTCGGAGCCAAGTACGACATGGGGCCCTTCTCGTTCAGCGTGGCCATCCTCGACATCAGCCCCGGAATCCACTGGAAGAACAACGTGGGCACAATAACCCCGCAGAACGGACACGACACCATGACGCTGACCGGCGTGAATGTCAGCGACGTCTTCAACGGTGGCGAGATGAACACCGACACCCTCGTCGCCAGCCTGAAGGAATTCGTCGAAAACCTCAAGCCCAAGTTCAACCTCGGCGGCGACTACTGGTACAGCATTCCCACCCGCATCAACGTCGGCGCCAGCTACAGCTTTGCCAAGATGTTCCGCGCCGGCTTCCTCTTCCACGGCCAGCTCGACAAAGGCCTCCTCCCCAAGAAAATCACTACCGCCGACGGCAATGTCATAACCCCGGAGAACACCTTCCGCTGGAACTCCACCTTCTCGTTCGGCGTCAACGTCTTCAACTGGATGGAAGTCATCGCTGCCTCCTCAATCGTCTCAGACGGAGTCAGCAAGTTCAACTTCGTCGACAACTGCCTGAACCCCGGCGTCGGCATCATCCTCACCCCCGCCACCGTCCTGCAGCTCTACGTGATGGCAGACTACGTCAGCAGCCTGTACGTCACCAAAGCCAAAGCCGCCAACCTCAAATTCGGCCTGAACGTCCTCATCGGAAACGGCGGAGGAAAACGCGTATCGAGAAACTAACAACTACTGAATGAACATAATCGCAATCGTAGGCCGCCCCAACGTGGGCAAGTCCACCCTCTTCAACCGCCTCACCCAGTCCCGCGACGCAATAGTCGACCCCACCAGCGGCGTCACCCGCGACCGCCAGTACGGCCACTCGGACTGGAACGGGAAACACTTCTCCATCATAGACACCGGAGGCTACGTGATGGGTGGCGACGACCAATTCGAAGATGAAATCCGCAAACAGGTGGCCCTTGCCGTCGACGAAGCCGACGTAATACTCTTCCTCTGCGACGCCCGCGAAGGGCTCACCCCGATGGACGAAGACGTGGCCGACATGCTCCGCCGCTGTCCCAAACCCGTCGTGCTGGCTGTGAACAAGGTGGACAACTCCGCCCAGATGGAGACCCTTCCGGAATTCTACAGCCTCGGCCTCGGCGACCCCTACCCTATCGCCGGCATCACAGGCAGCGGCACCGGCGACCTGCTGGACGCCCTCGTCAAAGACTTCGCCGAAGGCGAGGAGAACCCAACAGACGGACTGCCGCGAATAGCCGTCGTGGGGCGCCCCAACGTCGGCAAGAGCTCCTTCATAAACACCATCACCGGCCAGCAGCGCTCCGTCGTGACCCCCATAGCCGGCACCACCCGTGACTCCATCTACACCCGGTACAACCTCTTCGGATTCGACTTCAACTTCGTCGACACCGCCGGACTGCGCCGCAAGAGCAAGGTGTCGGAGGACATCGAGTTCTACTCCGTCATGCGGTCGGTACGCGCCATCGAGGCCGCCGACGTGTGCATACTCATGCTCGACGCCAGCCAGGGGCTCGAACAGCAGGACCTGAACATCTTCTCCCTCGCCCAGCGCAACCACAAGGGCATCGTCGTCGTCGTCAACAAATGGGACCTCGTGGAGAAGGACAACAACACCCACCGCGACTTCGAGAACCTCATCCGCGAACGCATAGCCCCCTTCAGCGACGTTCCCATCATCTTCACGTCGGTCATCAACAAACAGCGCATCTTCAAAGTCCTCGAGACGGCGCGCCAAGTCTACGAAGCCCGCTGCCGGCACATCTCCACCGCCGAGCTCAACGACAAGCTGCTCCCCATCGTGAAAGAGCAGAACCCGCCGCCTTCGGTAAAAGGGAAATGGGTGAAGATAAAATACATCACCCAGCTCCCCACCCCCTACCCCCAGTTTGTATTCTTCTGCAACCTGCCGCAGTACGTACGCGACCCCTACAAACGCTTCGTGGAGAACCGCATGCGCGAGCTGTGGGACTTCAACGGGGTCCCCATGTCCATTTTCTTCAGGGCCAAGTGAGGGGAGTGGCATGTTTTTTGCAATAGACAGAACAAAGACAAACAATCAAAAATAGCAAGCAATGAAAGTAACAGAACAGAATTTCGACGAGCTGCTCGGCCAGAGCCTCCCCGTCATGGTTGATTTCGGCGCCACATGGTGCGGCCCCTGCAAAGCCCTTGCACCCCGTGTCGAAGAAGTGGAAAACGAATATCAGGGTCGCGCCGTTGTCGGCACCGCCGACGTTGACGAGTGCTCCGACCTCGCCGCCCGCTTCCGTATCCGCAACGTGCCCACCGTGCTCTTCTTCAAAGGCGGTGAGCTGAAAGACAAATGCGTAGGCCTGGTGGCCAAGGAGACCCTCACCGAGAAGCTCAACGCACTGCTTTAGTGGACCAATCACAGATTTCGCGCTACAAATCGCTGGACTTTTATGCCCGCCAGGTGGTAGAAGGATTCATCACCGGCAGGCATAAAAGTCCTTTTCATGGTTTCTCGGTGGAGTTCTCCGACTATCGGCAGTACAACCCCGGGGAGAGTACGCGCAACATAGACTGGCACCTCTATGGTCGTACGGACCGCCTGTATGTGAAGCAGTTCGAGGAGGAGACCAACCTACGGTGCCAGATTCTTCTCGACCAGAGCAGCTCGATGCTCTTTCCGCTGGAGGGGCACGGCAACATAGAGCGGCCGAACAAGCTCACCTTTTCGGCCTATGCCGCCGCCGTGCTGATAGAGTTGCTGCACCGCCAACGCGACGCCTTCGGGCTGACGCTTTTCTCGTCGACAATCGACGAGCAGACGCCCTGCCGCAGCAACGGCGTCCACCAGCAGCACCTGCTGGGTATGCTTGACGAACTTCTGCAACCCGTGGACAAGAACCACAGGCCCCAGCGGACCACCTCCATCGCCCCCACCCTTCACCTCGCTGCCGAGCAACTGCACCGCCGGTCGCTGGTGGTCATCTTCACCGACGCCTTTGTAAAAGAGGGGGAGCACGAGGAGCTCTTCGACGCGCTGCGCCACATGAGGCACAACCGCCACGAGGTGGTCATCTTCCACACGTTCCACCGCTCGCACGAGCTGCAGCTCGACTACGGCTCGCAGCCGCACCGTTTCATAGACTTGGAAAGCGGGCGTGAGCTGCGTCTGCATCCGCAGCAGGTGGCCGAGGCTTACCGCGCCGAGATGGAGCGGCAGCAGCAGGAGCTGCAGCAGCGTGCCATACAATACGGCATAGACTATGTCCCGGTGGATGTGGAACAAGGTTTTCACCAGATAATACTGCCCTTCCTGCTTCGGCGGAGCAAGATGTGAGCGGGCGGTGACTACCGCCGCGTCATGCGGCGGAAGTAGAATATCAGGAGCACCATCAGCAAGACCAGTGCGCCGAGAATGACCCAGAAGGCCGTGGTGTTGGCCAGGAAGGGGAAGTCGACATTCATTCCGAAGAAACCAGTCACCAGCGTCAGCGGGAGCATGATGGTGTTGAAATATGTCAGCACCCGCATGATGTCGTTGGTGCGGTTGGTCAGCAAGGAGTCGAAGGTGTGGGAGAGGCCTTCGATGAGTTCGCCGAAGTCCTCGATGGAGTCGAACATCTTCTGATATTGGTCGAGGATATTGCCCCAGTAGTCTTCCATGTCTATCAGCTCGGGGTCGACAAAGCCCTTGATGCCGCCGCTTTCGAACATGTGGAGGACACGCAGCTGCGGGCGGAACGTGGTGTTGAGCAGAATCACATTGCGGCGGGTGACGGAGATCTGCTCGATGATGGAGCGGGCGCGGCGGTTGAAGATGTCGTAGTTGATGAGGTCCACCTCGGCGCCGACACGCTGCACGAGGGTGTTGGTTTCGAGCATGAGTCGGTTGAGGATGTTGTAGAGGAGCTGGTCGCTGGTGGACATCATGGCGATGGTGTCTTCGTCGCCGTCGGCGAGGTCGTCCTGAATCTCGTCGAAGAACTTCTTCACCACCCAGTGGGCCTTGCCGACGGTGATGATGTAGTCGCGGCCCCAGAAAATCTTCACCTCGCGGATGCGGATGAATTTGTTGCCTTTGTCGAAATAGGGGAAGTGGAGAATAAGGAAATAGTAGTCGTCGTATTCGTCGATTTTGGGACGCTGGTTCACGCTGCGGCAGTCCTCGATGTCGAGGGGGTGGAAATGGAACTCGTTGAGCAGGACACCGTAGTCAGATTCGCTCGGATTGGTAATGTCGAGCCATCTAAGCGCCTTGAACTGGATTGTTTCTATCATTTCCTGGCCTCCTTGAATTTGTGGTTGAGTGACTGACAGGCAGCGTACTACATCTTATATTCCTCTCTTTTTGACCCTGCAAAGATACATATTTTTTTTGATTGTCGCCACAGAAACGACAAAAATATCCGATGCGCCAGCCTCGGTTTTCTTATTTTTTTTGCGGCGGATGGTTTTTTATTCTTAAATTTGCAGTGTTGAACACAAACCTGAACGCTATGAAAAATCACACCAAAACCCTTTTGCTCAATGTGTTGACGATTATTATAGGGCTTGCAGGCAATCCGTTTGCGGCACAGGGGCAGACCAGGGACACTATCGAAGAGTATTATGACCATTATCTCTACCAATGGATTGACAACTGTGAACTGATTTGTTATCATGACGGTATATCGTGCAGGTCAATTATATGGGGTGTAGGCGAACATGTTACTAATAGTCAGCTGATTAACCCTTTCCCCTGTCCTATTAATGTTGGATATAAGGAAGATGCAGTCAAGTATTTTGCCGATGACACAATAGAAGTGCTTGGTATTGCCGTAGTAGTCGATACCATGTGGTCGTCTTACTACAATCCCGTGTCAGACTCAGCCTACAGCAACGTGTTGTATAACGTTGGGCTGCACAAGCCTACAGGCGGATCTTACATGACAACTATTGCGACACAGGAATTAGATATCACCCACTACGACAAACTGCTACACCATTTCGGTTTCTATGGTACCGCAGAAATACAGACACATGAGTACTTTCCTGTATTCGAGACATATTTCGACACATCATACAAAGTCACCGATTCTTTCTATGTCTCTTTCCGTATAACCCCACTTCAGAATACCTATATCGGATCTATAAGACCTCTACATTTAGTAGAAGGACACACAGCCTATACTCCGGACACTGAGTACTTCAGAATTCCATGGCTTGCATTGAGATATCGTCACAGTCCGGACGAATGGTGCTACCTGGAGTATCCTGTCATGTACTACATCCTGCCGATTGTGCGGTGGGCGGGGGATACGTGTCCGGAGGTGAGGGAGTTGAGGTACAGTGTGCTGGCGCGGGACGGGGCGTTTGTGCAGTGGGACGGGCACGAGAACCATGCGCTCTACGAGCTGAGCTACGGTCCGGTCGGGACGGCGCCGGGAGAGGGGACGGTGGTGGAGTGCGCCGTGCC
>OCTW011589318.1_pt1 | contig 23011 bp, 18 predicted proteins | sample 1539671 | NCBI WGS metagenome assembly OCTW01 (sample SAMN02144230, study PRJEB22623) | gut metagenome | biome: sheep rumen | host: Ovis aries | place: New Zealand | reverse complement strand
AACTCACGATTCTTGCGCCAATCGCTGCTGCCCGCCTCGTAATGGGGATTGATGAAGAAACCCTTCTTCGCCTCAATCACCAGACAGCCGTCTTTCACCTTGGCATTCTGCGACTGATACCATTGCAACTCCTCATTGCGCACGAACCCCGATTCGTAACTCCAGTCCGTAGAAGGCTCCCCCTCGACATCAAACTCATCGCTCCACACCAGTTGGTATTCCTTTTGCTCCTGAGCTGAAGTCATCAGAGGGAAAACAGACAGACAGATGATTCCCAACAATTTATTCATAGACTATTTTTTCGACAAATTTAGGCAAAAAGATTAAAAACGCCAAGCATTCCTGGTTATTTTTTGTTGAAATAGTTAAATAATACAAACAAAACCGCCATAACCGGTCAATTTGCATTTGCCAGATTATACCTTTGCAAACCGATAGGGCGAGTCGGAAAATGCCGAACTTTGCTTTAAAGCCTATATTACATATAGGCCCTATCCTATAAATAGGGCCATATATATTAATTTAGATGAATATATTGCAGGGGTGCCTGAATAGGGCACCCCCGCCAATAAAAAAACGAAAAATATGAGACATAAGAACGATTACGCGCTGGCCGCGACAAGTGCCAGAAGTTACAACCGCCACTGGCGGGCCAAGAAACTTTCGTGGAACGAGATCGGTAAGATCAAATACCTCTTCGATGGAGCGATTGAGTACATGGATGAGGTCACCCTCGCCTATACCCGGATCCACTTCAATCAACTGCGCAAAGCATTGGGGTTTAAGCAGGATTCGGAATTAACCGAACTGATAGAACGCTCTGAGGCATTCCGTATCGTCCGCGACAAAGAGTCTCATCAGATGGAAGCCTTTATGTCGCCCTTGATCAGAGACCGTTTCGTGCCTACACCCAATCAGGAGATAGAGGAACCTGCCATCCCTTACGAGATATTCTACTGTAAGGCGAATGCCTTGGCAAATGACAACGACCGTGACAAGATTTCAGAGAATCAGCGTCAACACATGAACGGCATTGATATGCACGTGCTCTTGGCCGGAAATGTTCCCAAATTCCATATTATACCTTATGCCGATGCCTTCACACGTATTCAGAATGGACTTCTCAAGATATATCATGATGAACAGCTCCGACAACTGTATTTGGGTGAGTTCATCTATCACTATATGATGAAGTACAAGACTGACAAGTCTCAGGCAGAAACAGTGTTGTACCTATTTCTCCGGAATCATCTAATTACCCACATGGCCTGTCGCGTAGGTATCGAGAACTGGCCATCTGAAGCAATTACAACATGGACCAGGAACTACTTCGGAGCCAAACAGATACCTTATGTGATTACCCAGGCACATGATTTATGGCAGAAACAAAGTGTTTCAACGGAAGATATAAAGTGTTTCTCAAAGGGAGACAATTTGTTACATTAATAAAAAATATACAAACTATGAACAAAGAAGAAAGTATTCGAAATCAGGCTGCCCACTACCTATTTTGTTTTAACAAGGATTGTCCACGGCATGAATCTTGTCTGCATTGGCTGACGGGGCAGTATGCCAATAGTGAACTAACGGTTACTACCTGTGTCAATCCTCAGAACTCGGCTGTCAAGGCCAACATGTGTATTCATTATCGTGAGAACAAGACGGTGGAATATGCTGTTGGGATGATGCACATTCTTGATGATATTCCTCTCATACAGGCACGCAGTATCAAGCGTCGGCTTATCAGCCTTTTCTCTCGCAAGCGTTTCTATGAGTATCGCAACGGTACCCGCCCTATTTCTCCTGAACATCAACAGCAAATAGCCCAAATCTGTCAGGAAGAAGGATGGACTGGCGAAATACGCTATGATGACTGGTTGGAGGATTATCTGTGGTAGCTTTTCGTATTTTTGAGCTTCGCTCGAAGATACTCACGTTCGAGAAAACTCAAATAAAATTTGGTTTTCTGCTCACTTAATCGTATCTTTGAATGAAATTCGAAGATAGGCTGCATCTCGGAAATGAAAATAAATTGAGATTTATTTTGCATTTCGCTCGATTTGCACTATCTTTGCAGCGATGATACACTACATTCAACTGCTCAGGCCGCTGCAATGGCTCAAAAACGTATTCGTCTTTGCGCCAATCTTCTTCAGCAACAATCTGTTGAAGCCCGACTGCTTTTGGCCCACGCTCGTAGTGTTTGCATCATTCTGCCTGATATCGAGTTCCATCTATTGCTTCAACGATTTGAGGGACGTTGAGGCTGATCGTCTGCATCCGAAGAAATGCCATCGCCCGATAGCATCCGGAAAAGTCTCAGTCAGAAGCGGTTACGTGATGATGGTGATTTGTATGATTGGCTCCTTCGCACTGATTCCACTGGCGATGAGTCCCAATACACCTTATTTATATATAATAGTGGCGGCTTACTGGCTGATGAATATCGGCTACTGCATCCGCCTGAAGCAGATTGCCATCCTCGACGTGTCGATTATTGCCGTAGGATTCGTGATGCGCGTGTTGGCAGGAGGCGTCACCACAGATATCTGGATTTCCCATTGGTTGGTGATGATGACCTTCCTCGTTGCACTCTTCCTGGCCTTCACCAAACGAAATGATGATTACCGCATCTATGAACAGACGGGCACCAAGCCACGTGTCTCGATAACTGGTTATAACAAGACCTTCATCAACGAGGCCACAGCCATCATCGCCTCTGTCACTTTGGTTTGCTACATCATGTACACCATGTCGCCCGAGGTGATCGAGCGCATGGGCACCCGTTATGTCTACCTTACGAGCGGCTGGGTTCTCGCAGGTCTCCTCCGCTATCTCCAGAACATGATCGTCTTCGGCCTCAGCGGCTCCCCCACGAAGAGCCTCGTCAAGGATCACTTCATCCAGCTCTGCATCCTAGGCTGGATTGCCTCGTTCTTTGTGATTATCTATTTGTAATTATCTAATCCTATCTAAAGCTGCAAATATTTTTTTTGCATAAGTCTCTTTGTCGAACAACTTAGAACGTTCGATAGAGGTTTCCGACATTTGCTTTCGTTTTTCAGAATGTTCGTATAGGTCAAGAATGGCTTCAGCGAGGTTTTCGACAAAATGCTCATCTGTTTCTAACATGATGGCATTCTCTTCTGTAACCACTTCTGGTATACCTCCACATTTAGTCGTTATAATAGGTAGTCCTATGGCTTGCGCTTCTGCTACTGATAGGCTGAATGGTTCATCCCATACAGATGGTATGATTGCTATATCTGTCAGTAAAAGATAATCTGGCATTTGGTTGTATGAGATGAATCCTGTGAACCTTATGCGATCTATAATGGGCTCGGCTTCTGTTAATAGTTTGTATCCGTAGGGATGGTCATTATATGTATTTGCACCATAGAAAGTACTTCCCATTGCTAACAGCTTTATGTTTGGATATCCTTTTAGTATATTCATGGCTTTGATCAATTCCATAATACCTTTTTCAGGATTCATTTTTCCGTTATATGCAAGGATGAAATCTTCGTCCTTAAATCCCAACTTTTCACGTTTGACAATCGCTTTTCTCTGCGAGTTAAATGCTTGTAAGTCTATGCCATTAAGTACGGTTATTGTTTTTTTATCGTAAGGGTTGATCGCTTTTATTCCTTTTGATACAAAATCCGATACACAAATTATTAAATCTGCAGCATCATATATCTGCTTATATTGAGGAGTCGTATTGTCTATCTTTGCATTGTGAAGGTGATAGACTATTTTCGCATGGTTGAATTCTTTTAGTTTTAATACGTATCCAGGACGGTTTTCAATGAGAATAATATCATATTCTTCTTTTCTGATTCTTTTAATAACTTGGTCGATATAATATTCGATGGTATAGAAATAGTAACCATCTTTATGTGTCCATTTATATATGTGTTTTTTAATCTTTGCTATAAAACCATCAACTTTAATGTATTTGTAATGGTTCACATCGGAAAGAAGTGCAGAGTGCTTTTTGACATCATGATGATAAGTACTATAAACCGTAATATCGTGATGCTTATGGATCTGGTTGTACTCCAAATAAAAATCAATTAGGTTCTCTACAGCTCCTCCTTGTACAGCAGGGATTGGAAGTATACCAGATGTAAGGACTGCAATTCTCATGATTTCCTAAATAATGTAGGCTAAATTTCAAAAGCCTTAAAAAAATCTTCAGCATATCGTGTGCTATTATAATAGCTAGAATGAACATAATTCGCATTGCCCATTCTCGTTCTTTTTTGTGGATCATTATATAGGACAAGAATGCTTTCTCTTAAACTCTTAACAAAGTTCTCATCTGTAGGTAATAGAATAGCTCCCTCTTCCGTAACTTCTTCTGGAATACCACCTCTTTTTGTTGTAATTATGGGAAGTCCCATTGCTTGTGCTTCGAGAACAGTGTTGGGACAGGGGTCATCCCACAATGATGGAATGACTGCGGTATCTGCAATTTTTAAATAATATGGCATGTCCTTATAGGGGATAAAGCCTGTGAAGCGAATACGGTCCATGATAGCTTCTGCTGCTTGCTCGACTTCTTGCAGATACTCTTTACCATTTTTTGCCTCTCCATAAAATGGACTGCCGATAATCAATAGTTTTATATCAGGTAACTCATGAAGCTCTTTTATTGTTTCAATAAGCTCTTTTACGCCTTTCTCAGGGCTAACTCTTCCACTAAACACCAATATGAAGTCTTTTTCAGAAAACCCCAATTGTTCACGGGTGACTCTTGGTTGTATATCAGGTGAGAAAGCTTTGGTATCTATACCATTTAATATAGGAAAACATTTCTTGTCCTCTGGATTAATAGTCTTTACACAATTGGCAATATAACTGGATACCGTTAAAATTCTATCTGCTACATCATAAATCTTTTGAAAGTCCTTAGTCTTATTGTTCAGCAGGTCGTTATGGAGGTAGATATATAGTTTTGTTCCATCTGGGATTTTTATGTTGACCGCATATCCTGGACGATTGTCAAGCAGGATAATATCATAATGATTTTTTCGCAACTTTTTCCAAGCCTTCCGAAAATAGTATTCTATTGAGCGGTGATAATAGCCTTCACCATGGATTTTTTTGTGCAAGTGCTTTGCGATTCTTGCCCAAAAGTTATCAACCTCAATGTATTCGTAATGATTTACCTTTGAATCCAAGGCAGGATGTCCTTCTGTACGTTTGTCAAATACACTGAATACTGTCATGTCATGGAGTTGGTGTTCATTATTGTATTTTAGGTAAAAATCAATATGATTTTCTACGGCTCCCCCTCTAACGGCTGGAACTGGTAAAATTCCGGATGTTAAAATTGCAATTCTCATGATAGTTTAATTGTTTCTAATAATTTTGGTAATTACTTGTCATCTGAGAAAGAGATTATTCTGTCATTTACTTTGCTCATTGTCCTTCCAATAGTTGATTGTACTCTCTCCGTTATCAAAATGATAAAAATCAGAAATGACATGGAAACTGTCGCGTTTAATATATTGTTTCTTTCCTCTAAGGTAATACAGTGGTACCTCTCCAATGAAAGACGCCCATCGGCTATAGGTGCTCCAAGGACCTATTATTCTGTCGCATATTGAGAGGGTGTATAAGTCAAGGATATCCCCAGAATATTCATTCCAGAATCGGTAACAAGTACAACCTGTGAACTGCTTAGTTGAGAATGATTCATTGCTGCTAATGAAGAAAGCAACCCGTAAATCGGGAAATACATTTTGTAAATCCAACATAATCTGATGATACTCTTCTAAAGTATAATAGAAGCGTCCATCGTAAAATGTTTTATAATCACCATGACGTATATGGACACCCACGATTAAGTCGGCATGCTCCCTAATCTTTCGAATCATTCCCTCGGCTTTGCCAACAATTTCTTGTCGTGGAAGGAAAATATGCTGTAGCTCTTTTTTTGTTTGTGCAAGATAGCGCGTATCATTCATTGTATCCCATCCTTTTGTACAACCGAAGAACTTGAAGATTTTATCCCATGTCTTATCGTGTGTTACTTTCCAAGTTAGCCCTTTATAGTTGTTCCATCCATTGCCACGCTCTAAATACCATTTGTGCCATAGCGGAAAATAGATGAAAGGGGAATGGAGTAAGTTAGGATAGTCTTCAATCGTCCAATCGAAGAAGATAATCATCATTTTCTTTTTCTCGGCAATGCACTGTGCAACTGAGGCAACGTATGTCCATAGTCTGTTGCATGTTTGTCCTGGGGCGTCACAGATAATTCTCATAATACCTTGCTTATATAATCTATTTTTTCAATAATGAAGCTCTTCTTGCATATTCATTTTTGCACCAAATATAAGTAAGTGGTACTGCTACACCTGCGATAGTATAAACAACCCACCATCCTGTATTTCCAAATTCTAATATGACCGGATACTCAGCTAACCGTAATATGGGGAGTTTATATATCAATATTATTATGATACTTACACATTTGAATACTAAGAAATGTAATGAAAGTATAATTAATGTATGATTACCTATGAAGAGTAGAATAATTGATATTTTATTAGGTATTCTAGCTTCCAACTTTTTGAAGATGCTATAGAATGCCCATACAGCCCCTATTGCTGTTGTCATGTATGGGATGATACGTGGCGTTGAGTAAAATCCATGCGACATCTCAGCCTTCCAAAATATGTATCCCATTATTAGGAGTACCATAGCAATTGTAATTTGCCAGATATTGAATAGTCTTATTTTTCGATAGGCAAAGATATGCCCAACAATAATAAGAAATGCAGCTGAGAAAGTTTGGGGAGTTATCACAATTATTGGAATCTGCCATCCTTCATAATTTGTAATGAAGCAGATTCCTAATGTGCTGATTGCTGCCCATTCCGGATTTTTGAATATCTTTAGGAATGCATAACTGATAAATGATCCCCAAAATAAGGTGCCCAGAAACCAGAAAACTCCAATAATAGGAGGCTGTCCTCGCATCAAAAATACAATATTCGCAAAAGACTGTAAAATCTCTTTGTTGGTTAGTGGTGAGATGGGATGAGTATTATCATTTATGTCAAAGAAGTGAAATTGACAGAATATGTTATGTAGTAGGAGGAATATAAGACACCATTTTACGAATGGGATGTAGAGTCCATCAATCTTTTTCCAAATGAAGAGACGCCAATTGCTTAAATAGCTACGCTTAAAACAGTAACCTGAAACAAAAAAGAATAGTGGCATGTGGAACATATAAATTATATCACGCATAACCCCTGATGTACAATGCCCAATAACCATGAGCACAATGCCATAAGCTTTTAGGTAGGATACTGAATTATTGTATTTCATTTTATGTGCAAAATTAAAAAAAAAACAAGAAGTGACAAAATTTAAAGTTATAAAATTAATAATTCTAATAAATTTTTCTTATTTTGCATCCGTTTTTGCATAAAAATGACTAATTTTGCATGCATAAAGATAGAATATATGATTACAAGACAAAGGGAACTCTGCTGGGATTTCATAAAGTTCATTTTGATGTTTTTCATTATGTTTGGTCATCTATGTCCTGCTGATGAAGGATGGACACCGCTAACAAGAATCGTTGGTTTATTTGTAATACCAGGCTTTTTCTTTGTTAGTGGTTATTTCCAGTCTCAAATAAGAGATATCTCAGGTTTATTAAGAAAATTGCAAAGGGTGTTTATGCGTATTATATTACCGATGGTATCTTGGGGAACAATATATGTATTGCTGTCATTACTGCAAAATGTGTACATAGGAGAATTTGCTGATGTAAAGGCATTTTTTCTGTTCATAAAGTATTCTCCAATCTATATTATGGGTATTTATTGGTTTTTTACATCCTTAATTCTTTGTGCCGTTGTCGGATCTTTTATTTCATGGATAATTGATAAAAATAAGTATATTGGCTTGTCTATTTTGTTGGTGAGTCCAATATCGTTTTGTGTTGTTTCCCCTTATATCTTTGAACATTATCATTTTTCATTTGTCTGGTTGTTCTATGTTGTGGGTATGCTATATAGGCATGTGGTAGATAAATACATTTCCACTAATAAGATATGGGATATAATGTTTCTTGTGTTATTTATAGTAATTGTTTTTGTAGGAGTCGGCTATGAACCTCGAAATACATTCTATTATAAAAGTAACTTGATTTGTGAATCATCGATTAGCTTTGTTTTTTTTCGATATGTCTTGTATTTAGCCGCTACAAGCTCAGTAATTTATGGTCTGATGAAATTTTATCGGATTTATAATGATTGTAAGAAGATAAAACAATTTGCCTCATATGGTGTTGATACTCTTTTCATCTATTGTTCTCATGTTTTAGTACTTGTTTTTTTGTATAGGCCATTCCTTATACCGTACTTATATCATGAGCATGCTAGTTGGCTCGTTCGTGTTCTTGAACATGTCGTGGGATTAATTGCCTCGATTTTGATGTATTATCTAATGCAAAAAATATGTCAGTATTGTAAACAGTTTCAATGTCTGCGTGTATTTTTGATGGGTACAAAATAATTGAAGTTTGAAATTATGCTATTTAATTCTTGGGAATTTGTTGCTTTGGTAATCGCTACCTTTTTTGTCTATTATTTGCCTTTTGGGAAAAGGTGCCAAATTTACGTATTGCTTGTTGCAAGTATCATATTTTATGTTGTAGATAGTTTTTGGCTTTTACTACTTTTGTTGGCATCTGGACTTATGAACGCCATTTCAAGTTATATGGCTCGATATCATGGTTTTCCACGTCTTTTTGCTACTATTGGTGTTGTTGCAAATTTGCTATTGTTATCATTATTCAAGTATGGCGGATTTTTTTTGAAGTCTTTTGGGGATATTGATACTGAATTGGGCCACTTCTTATGTGTCCTTCCGTTGCCTTTAGGAATTTCTTTTTATACATTTAGTGGTATTAGTCTTGTGGTAGATGCTTATAAAGACAGGTTAAATCCCAAATTTGATCAACACTCTCGCCCATCTTTCTGGATATATATCCGAGATACAATGTTGTATATATGTTTTTTCCCAAAATTGTTGGCTGGCCCCATAGTCAAATCGCGGGAGTTCTTTGATGGCATTAATGAGAAGTTGTTGCGTAACATTGATTGGCAATTTGTGTTCAAATCACTTGTGGTAGGTTACTTCCTTAAGATGGTTATTGCTGACAATTTAAAGGATTTTACTTTTTGGCTTCCCTTCCGTTATTCTGGTTATATGGGAAGTGGCTCGTTGTTGGCTTTGGTGTTTGGCTATTCTGTCCAGATGTTTGCAGATTTTGCAGGTTATTCGCTCATAGCCATTGGCGTTTCAGCGTTGTTTGGCTATCGACTGCCCAATAACTTTAACTTCCCCTATGTCTCTAGGTCGTTCCGTGAGTTCTGGAAACGCTGGCACATCACTTTGTCTCAGTTTTTGATGGAATATCTCTATATTTCTTTGGGAGGTAACAGAAAGGGTAAGCTGCGCACCTATATCAATCTTCTACTGACAATGATGCTGGGAGGACTGTGGCATGGCGCTGCATGGAATTTTCTAATGTGGGGTACATATCATGGTATTTGTTTGGTAATGGAACGCGTTTTGTGTGGAAGACGTGATTATTGTTTGAATTTTGGTACAAGTTGGTTAGCAAATAGATGTTCTCATTTTTTTTCTATGTTGTTTGTTTTTATCATGGTGTCATTTGGATGGTTGCTCTTCAAACTGTCTTTGGGTGAAACTTTTCACCTCATTTGTGCTATTGTGACAAATTTGGACAAATTTCCTTTTTTTGAAATGCGTTTTTTCCCTGTATTAATTTATATATTACCAGTTATTTTCTATCATTTAATTTATTTGTTACGTGAAAAGAAGTGGATTCAGCAATATGTGCTCCATTATGGCTATGTGTTATATGGCCTGATGTTATTCTTGATATTAACGAATAGTGGTAGTGTTAGTCAATTTGTTTATTTCCAATTTTAATTGTTATGATAAAAAAAACTTTTATATGTTTCTTTATTGTCGCATTTTGCTATTCAATATTGATTGCATTTGTGCCAAATAAGGGCATTGGAACACATCAGTGGCAAGAAAACCAAATAAGGGCACAGCGTTTTTTATATGAAAAGTCTTCTGATACCATTATAGTCGGCACGTCGCTGTCTGCTAGAATACTATTGGATAGTCTAAATAATGTAAGTTCATGTGCTTTTTCTGCGTGTGTTGTTGAAGATGGCTTGCGATTGATTTTATCAAAGGATGTGATACCACATTATGTTATGATTGAAACCAATTATATTTTACGACCCTCTAATGGAGAGTTGATTAAAGTTAATACTCAAGGACCATTACCTCTTCTACGTAATTATATACCAATCCTTCGAGAACAAAACTCTCCAATTAGTTTGTTTGGGTGGCGTTTTATGCAAGGAGCATTAGCACCTGCTGAAACGGTTGACTTGGATCGCCTGCACAAAAATATCAAAAATCGCATTTCAGAAGATAATACTCATTTCTTGACAAAAGAACAGATGGAGGAACGAATGGAAACAATATTGTTTCTTGTAGGTAGGTTGGAGGAACGTGGTGCTAAGATCATTCTTTTTGAAATGCCTTTAAACGAATGTTTAAAGCATGTTCGTAGCAATGAACAAACCCGGCAAGCTGTTATTCGTATGTTCCCTAAAGAAAAATATATTTATCTTCCTAATGATACCAGTATATATTTAACCAATGATGGAGAGCATTTGGATGCAGAAGGCCAGCGACGTTATTCAAATTTTCTGAAAGTAGCATTGGATTCTATATCCTTTTGCTAATACGCTATTGTTGTGTTAATGCGAATTATATTCATGTCATAAAAGAAAATGGTAGCTTCGTATCTTCTTGGGGTGTCACATTTGTTTTTAAATCTGTCTTTTAATACTATTCAGCTCTCTCTAGTGATAAAGATTTTCAATTTCTTTATCACTGGCTTTGTGGGATGCCAATGCCTATCCTCCTCTATATCACTTGTAATCTGTTCCCTAATAGTCAACAGTCTCAAAATCAGTATTGTATATCATTGAAGCTCGTCTGGCAAAATCGCTATTGTACATTTTCCCAGATTTCGCCAGATATATTTTTTTTGCATTGGCAATCATAAAGAAATCTAAAAACGTCTTCATGTTTACATCATCGGAATTCTCAAAGTTTATATGCCCTATTTTACCCGCTATAATGTAGGTGTAGGGTATTCTCTTAACAGCATCAAGGATTTTTTGACTGTCTGATGTTACCAACACAGTTTTAATGTTAGGATGACGTTGTTTGATTTGTTCAACGATTAATACACTTTTATTGATCAGTTTTTCTTGCTCAATTATGTTTAGAGTTTCTCCGTCACAGTCTTTAAAATCTCCAAGTAATTGCATAAAACGAAATGAAATAGATATGTAATCTCCACCAATTTGCTTCAAATGATTATTGATTTCATTTTGTAATGTTGGGGCTGGTTTAAATAACTCTAGGAAATGTTGACCAAATGCAATATCATTTTCAGGGTAAATGTTTGTATAAAAGTGATATTGTTTTTTGTTCCGTGTTATTCTATTTTCAAACCATTTTTTCTCTAATGAGATAATTTCCCCCTTTTTAACAAGACTATTGGTTAGATGATTTAGCATACAATGATTAACTGATGCATATTGTTTATTGTAGCAGATGTCTTCTTCTTGTATTTGCCAATTATATTGATTTGGACAGATATAATTATCTAAAGTAAAAGGGTGCTTGTGAAAAATACGGAAGTCTATATGATGCTCTTTGCACCATCCATACACTGTTGTCATGCCTTTAAAGCGGTCGCATAGGCCTGCATGGTTACAAAAACCATTAGCCATAAAAATTGCTAGTTGCTTATTGTTAGAGCATGGTGTCATACTTTTGTAGTAGGTATGAAGTATCTTTTTTTCGTGTTTTCTTTCATCGTACAAAAAAAAGCCCCAATCACCCAAAAGTTGATGAATGACATTTAGATAGAATTGTTTTATTCTATAAAACATGTTTAATCTTTTTGTTTGCAAAAATATAAATAATATGTGAAAAAAGCAAATAAATCAGAAAAAATGTTTGTTTTATAAAATAAAAATGGTAATTTTGCATGGTTATGGGAAAGGCAACACGCACAAAAAGAACGATACAGAACTCAAGAATGTCACTCTTGTTGTTCTTGCTACAGATATTTGTAGGTTTTTATTCTCGAAAAGTATTCCTTGACTATTTGGGTGCGGAAGTGCTTGGCGTTAATACTACGTTGGGTAATATTTTAAGTTTTTTGAATTTGTCTGAATTGGGAATAGGAATTGCTATGGCTACATCCTTATATAAGCCAATTCAAAACCAGGATAAAGAATGTATATGTGAGGTTATATCAGTACAAGGCTTCTTGTATCGGCGTATTGCCTTGCTTTTAATCTGTTTGTCAATACCCATTTTAATAGTTATACCCTGGATATTTCCGTCTGTTGAATGTGGCGTTGGTTATGTTTACTTTGCGTATGTTGTTTTTCTAAGTGGTTCTTTATTTAGCTATTTATGGAATTATCGACAGATATTAATCGGGGCTGATCAAAAGAATTACAAGTTACAACCCTGGATACATGCTGTTCGCTACTCTAAGATTTTTATTCAGATATTTCTACTTGTTGCGACGAACTGTGGCATTTGGGGGTGGATAGTAATGGAGCTAATCTCTAATGTTGTAAGCGTTTTAGTTATAAATTATGTTCTTCGCCGCGAGTACCCTTGGTTACAACATGTTTCTATTCCTGTTAAGGAACTGTTAAATAAGTATCACTGGTTAATTGTCAAGACAAAGCAAATATTCGTTCATAAGATGGCATTGTTTGTATTAGAACAAACATCTCCATTAATTATTTATGCATTGGTTTCACTTACTATGGTGACTTATTATTCTAATTATATGGTATTAATTGGATACACAACAATGTTAATGAATGTGATTTTCAGCGGGATGGGTGCTTCGATAGGCAGTTTGGTTGCTGAAAATAATCAAAAGCATACAATGGAGGTTTTTTGGGAGTTGTTCACTTCTAGGATATGGCTATCTGGAGTTGCATGTTTTGCGTTATTTGTGTTGGTCAATTCCTTTATCACATTTTGGATTGGAGAAAAATATATGTTAGATGAATCCACAATTCTAATAATGATAGTTATAATGTTTATGCGTGTAACACGTACAGTAACAGATTCATTTAATCATGCGTTTCAGTTGTTCGGCGATGTTTGGGCTGCAATTATTGAAGCAATTATTAATCTAGGCTTGTCTTTGCTTTTGGGCTATATATGGGGGCTAAATGGTATTTTAATAGGTGTTGCAATTAGTTTATTCGTAATAGGTTTCTTCTGGAAACCATATTATCTTTTCAGTCGTGGGTTGAAAACGCCAACAATATCGTATTATATTCAATATATCCTTCATGTTTCAATTCTGGGAGCAAGTGCATTTCTCACCCTTTATTTGGCTGCTCAAATAGAATATGATAGTAAAAGTATTAGTGAAGTGGTGCTTCATCATTTATTTACGGTAGTAGTATATGTTGTGATTACATTTAGCATTCTATATGTAGTCACTTCTAGTATGCGCCGTTTTACTATACGTATGTTGAATCTTGTAAAGAAAAAATAAAGAATATTGATTGTAATAGGGCTATAAGTCTCTTTTGCATCTGTTAATGAAGATGAGTTTGATGTCGTTGATCCGAAACCATATAAATGATAGGAAAATGCATATGATGGATTCAATCAATGAATCTTGTAATCTAGTGATTATCTACGCATCTTTGATTAATATTTGAAATAGACCATTCCAATGTGTGTGCATACAGTAAAATCAGGGAAGAATACCCAGAAATCAAAAAAAGCAATGGCATATGAAAGGATAATAATATTTTACTAGTAATAATATCTGGATTTGTATGACCAGCAATAACAGCCATAATTCCAATCCCTTTCATAATGTCTATAGTTACATCTCTGGCCATATGATATTGTTGGCTATATCCTAGCAATAATTGATTCCTGAACACGCCATCTCCATTTCTTCTGACCTGAAAAAAAACAAATCGGTGGGAGTAAAATGATAGCAAAAAGAACCCTGTAAATCGTTATCTTGCGAACATTCGAACTCCCAATCCGTAGGATAAAGCCCCAAAAGCGCATCCAGTGTTTGATAGATCTAAGAGGAATAAGTTCTGTGAGGCAACTTAGAAGGTTGACAGCTATATAATGATGACGAATGTGACTTTTGTAGTTGTTACTCAACAAGTCGTCGATGTATCCACAGGAGGCCTGAAGTCGGGATGTGTAGCGTTTGATCCTTGTTGTCCGATTCACTGCAGTCATAATACTTCCTTCATTTGTATAGTAGGTGTATGTACCTTTATTGGAAAAGGCAGCAGCTTGTACATACTTAGAGAGGAAATAAACCCAATACATATCCTCGTGAATCATTCCGACAGGGAAGAACAGATCATGTTCTAAGAGCCATGAACGTTTTATAAGCCTATTCCATGCAGAGGTGATAACTCTGTTTAGCATTAAATCTTCTAGTAAAGATGGATTGTCACAATATTCGGGGACGTTATTGAAACCATAGTGACTTATCTCTCCACTTTCATCTAAAAGGTTGCCTTGTACAAAATCTGCATCGGGATAGTTTTCCTGTAAAGCAAGTAGAATGGCTATGCAGTCGGGTATAATTGAATCATCACTATCTAGAAAATATAGCCATTCACCTGTGGCAACTTGTATGCCAGTGTTTCGAGCCGCTGATAGTCCAAGGTTTTCTTTGTGATGAATTAATTTGAATTGTATCTGGCCTTGGTAGTTGTTAATATATTGTTGGACAATTTCTTTGCTGTCATCTATTCCACAATCGTCAACCAGGATGCACTCAATATCTTGAAAAGTCTGAGCAACTACAGAATCTAAACATCGTTTAATGTATGGTGCAACATTGTATACTGGAATAATAATACTGACCTTCATGATTATAATTTTTTTGTGAGGTGAATAAGACGGTTAGTGAATTGTCGCATTCGCTGATTTTATGTACAAAAAGTTGTTTGGTTTTGACGATTAAATAGAGATTTTTCTTTAATATAATATTTGTCGATTGATTTGCTGCATGTAACCAAGGATATTCCCTGCGCATATTTGCAAAGATGGTACAAAGATGTGGCCATGGCGATTCCAATACCGAGTCCTGCAAGATTGAGGAAACTAAGTATATTTCCTATTGTAGTGTTCACTCCTAAGAACTCGTCGCCAAGTTTATATAAGAATCTCTTTCGTGAGTAGAAACTTACGAATACTTGAATCAGAAATAGAACTAAAGATGTGGTAGAGTTCTGTAGCGTTTGTTTGGTACGACAGGCTGTTTTGTTCATTAGGAGTTATGCTCAGTGTGGATAAAATCTGTATTCTTACGATCAAGATGAAGAATGTTCTTGAGCATCCTTAAAACTAGTCCAGGAATTGCCAAAACTTTACTGAAGGATTGTAAGCGCAACTGTCTTGGTATGGCAATATATAATGATATTGCTAATATACCAAGAAGTACCCACCATTTCTCACACCATACAGGCATGATTAATGTCATGAAGATAGAGATTCCTGTCAATAAAACAATTAGAATAGAGCGTGGAATCAATGCTTGTTGGATAGTCTTGTCGATGAAATTGATCTTTCCATGAACAACGGCTCCTGGAATCTTTGGTAGATTGCTAAACAAACTTTGAATCTGAGCCGTCATCCAACGCATGCGTTGGCGTTGGAAGTTATCCTGGTTACTTACCTTTTCATCGAAAACATGGATATCGGGCGCATATTTGATAAAAACTTCCTGATGGAGTAGGAGAGCTTCCATTTCACGGTCTTCACCAGCAGTAGAGAGTTGAAAGACGTTCTTTTTGAATAGTTCATAATCGAAGCACATGCCTGAGCCAATCAGTGCAGAAGATAATCCAAGGCGATTATGAGCCTTGCGGAAGATGGTGTTATTGATCTCTTCGCTGGTTCCATCAAGGACTGCCACATCGTTGTTGGCGTTTTTGGCGCAGCGATGGCATTGGATAGCATCATAGACAGAGCAGAGAATATTCAATTGAGTCAGGAAGTCTGGACGAACAACATTGTCGGCATCCAAAACCACTACATTATCAAAATCTCCTTGAACTTCGTTGATGGCATATTGCATGGCCTTAGCCTTGGAGCTTTTTTCAAAGGTGGGTGTCAACAAGGTGATGGGTAACGAACGGAGATAGTCGTTTGTCTCGGGCTGCATGTGATCAGAAATGACCACTACAGTATAGTGGGATTTTGGATATTCTTGTAAGAGGAATTGCTCTACAGCATTGATAATGACTCGGTCTTCGTTGTAGGCAGGATAGAGAATCAGGAATTTGGTCATCTCATCCTTTAAGGCTGCAGCTTGAGTGGCGAACTGATCTTCCTTCTCATAAAAGAGGGAGATGATGGCAAAAAATGCCACATAAGCTACTGATCCCAATATGATAAACCAAACAACCCAGTCAATAATATGTAAAATCTGCCACATCATGATTTGCGATCTTTGTTAGATTTGAAATTGAATCTGCCTCCTAACAGCTTTGTACTGATAATCCCCCAAAACGTTACCAGAGGGGCGCGGAGGAAAGTCTTGTCCCACATCTCGTCTACCAGATAGTCGGGTGTCGCTATCGCAAAGATGAATAGAGCAATAGAACTTAATACCCACCATTTAAGTGCTAAGGTGAGATAGATAAATGGAAGAATCAGACTCATCAGAATGATGATACCAACCATCGTTGTTCTTGGTAACAGCATCCATTGGATGATCTTGTCAGCCAAGTCGTATTGCTTCCTAAATATGGCTCCAGGTAAGAATTTGATGTTGCGGACAAAATTACGTATTTGTTCTATAGCCCAACGGCCTCTTTGTTCGTTCATCTTCGTTGTAGTTCTCATTTTCTCACCATATACTAAAATGTGGTGGAAATAGTCTATAAAGATACCTTGACGTAATAATAGGGCTTCTAACTCTTTGTCCTCACCAGCTGTTTTAGCTTTCATAACATTGGCCTTGAACCAATTAAAATCGTATGCAGTTCCAGATCCAGCTAATGCTGCAGATACACCTAAATTAATATGTCCACGACGGAAGATGTTGTTATTGATTTCCTCAAAGATGGCTCCCATGCGAGCAGCAGCCGTGTCCCGGTTGCGGGATATGCGATGCAACTGGATGGCCTTTGTGGCTGCTGTTTCAAAGGCATCATTCACTTCTGAGAGGAATTCCTGACTTACAATGTTGTCTGCATCCAAAACGATGGCAATGTCATAGATCTTAAACTCTGGCAGGTTGAGTATGGCATATTGCAGGGACTTGGCTTTTGTACTTTCAGCAAAGTCTGGTGTCAACAGTGTAATGGGGTATTGGGCCAGTCGCATATTCGTCATTTCGCTTTGGTGATCGGAAATGACAACCACGTCAAACAGGCGTTGTGGATATGACTGGCTCAGAATGGATAATACGGTATGTTCGATGACTTCGTCTTGTTGATAGGAAGGGATGAGGATCACAAAGCGGCTTTGTGTCTTGGCTTTATTGACAACTGTGTTTCTTTCGAATAATGCAGCTAAAGCGTACACCCCCAGGTAGAGGACTGTGCCAGCTACAAACGCGAAGAGCGTCCAATCGATGATATAGAGTATTAACCAGAAATCCATAATAGTTAAGTGAAAAGTGAAGAGTGAAAAGTGCAAAGACCTTTGCAGACAGCCTTTGATAAATCAAATCTGCCTGTTAAAGTATATTTTATGATATCCCGAGGGGCGACAATGCAAGTCAGATAACAATAGGCAAGATATTTGTATATCCCATGCCAATTGCGTTTGACTAAGAGAAGTCGATTACGTGTGATATAATAAGTGCGTAGCGGGCTGTTCTGACCTGTGCTTTGGCTTTCTTTGTGGTAGATGGTGCTAGCAGGATCGTACCAGATTTCATAGCCCGCACGGGTGAACATCATAGACCAGTCGAGTTCTTCGTAATAAAGGAAATAATCTTCTGGCATGAGGCCTACTTTATTAATAGCGTCCCGCTTGATTAGCATAGCGGCACCATGGGCGTATGGAGTGGGGTGAGCTGTATTATATTGGCCTTTATCTTCTTCACCATAACCTATTGCCTGATTGCGGACAGTAATTTTTGAAAGAGGTGTATAGCCTGCAAATTGAATAAGATTTGTTTCCCAAGCAAAGCGAATCTTGGGACAGACCATTCCAATGTTTGGGGAGGATTCTAATCTGGTTATCAATGATTCGACATTGAAGTCTTTAAAAAAAGTGTCATTATTGATCAAGAAGATGTATTTTCCTTTAGCGGCTTTCATACCAAGGTTATTGCCTCCAGCAAAGCCAAGATTCTTTTCGCTTTTTATGACTTTAACTTGGGGGAAAAGTTTTTGGATAAGGCTTGCTTCATCTTCTTTTGAAACATTATCTACTACAATCACCTCCATGTTTTCATTGAAGGGGATGGACTCAATCAATGCGCAGGTATCGTTTAAACCATTGTAATTGATTGTGATAATTGAAAAATCACACTCTTGACGCAAGCTTCTTTTCTAATTTTATTCGTTTTCGTTCTTCCTGTTTTGCTAATCTTTTGTTTTCTAATTCTATCCAATCTGTTTCTAGATAAGGAAGAATATAAACGATGGCAAGACCACCATAAAACATCAAGCAATTTGGGAACTGCATGAGTACTTGGTTCGCATATCCACCTAATTGAATAGATACAAATGCTCCACAAAGTCCCGCCCCAATCCCTGCCAAAGATTCGCTCTTGATTTTTATAAATACGACCCAACATGCTCCTAAAAACATGATAAGTGTAAGGATTACAAATGTCGTGATTCCTATAGGTCCGGTGTGTACCCATATATATACATACTCAGAATCAGGGGGGATTGTAGACAATTTCTTAAATTTGTTATTTGCAGGAACATTATCATAACTAATTCCCAATCCTAATCCCCAAGGAGCATCTGCAATATATTTCTTGATTGCTGCTTGATTGATATCTCGGACATTTGCTGAAGCGTCATTTTTGTTAAAGCCAGAACGCATACGACGGATTTGTTGGTTCCCCTGTCCAATATTAGTAAACATCAAAAGAAATAAGAATATTCCTCCAATAATAGCAGATGGAATCATGATTTTAAACGATTTGGACAAAACCAAGAATGTTAAGAATCCTGCAATAAGGCAGAATGTTGCAGTTCTTGTACCAGATGCAAACATTTGCCATGTAACGAATAATCCTGTAATCAGATAGAAGTAGCGATCGGATTTTATTTTGGTTGTGATGCAAATGACAAAAAAAAGGACAGCAGCTCCAGCTGCATGAATTCCATAACTTGCAGCATCATTAAATGTAGACCAGTATCTTGTTAAAGTGCCGGCATTTATCACGTGCGTTGTGCGTCCTCTTGTTTCTAACCATATCCTTTCTGCATCTGTAAAACCAAAATATTGTTGTTTCAACGTCCAAAATGCAGAAAAAATGGATAATAAGGCCCATATTTTTAGGTATTTCACTAATGTGTCAGAATCCGTTATGTAAAGCGTGTAGACAATGAATGCGTACAATAATTGAAAAGCCATCAATCGTGCTCCAGTATACCATCCACCTATATCCAGACCTAAACCACATGTGTCGTTCAATACCTCAAGTGTACAAAAACCACACCAACACAATAATGTTATAAACATCAAATTCCCAGTTCTCTCAAAATGTGGGTATTGTCTTAAATCTATTATCGCTATAGCTATTAGAATAATCTCTAATAATTCATTATAGAGAGACATGGGAATTCCATTTGGTAGTAATTGCTGCTTGTTAATGAACTGAACAAAATAGTTGACAAAAATTAAAATCCAAAATACAAACATCCGCCATCTAAATGCAAAATAAATAGCAGGAATTAGTATTGGAATCAAACAAATAATAGCAAAGGTGTTAAAACCAGCATTGATAAATTGGTAGATAGCTAAACAAAACAGGAGAAAGAGTGGTATTACTCTTCCTCCATTTTCACGGGAATATGTTACAAAATTATTAGTCATTTACTTAGCATGGCTATTCTCAACAGCGGTCAAACCCATCTGGGAAATCCTATATACAAAGTTGTTGAATTTGGAGTATGGTGGTAACTGTCCTACAAACTCTTCTACAGCATAGCGTTGGCATTCGGTCAAGTACATGAAAAGTGTATTCTGGTCTTTTAATTGTCCTTGAAGTTCTTTGAGCGCCTTTTGATCAACATCCTTCCAAGTACGGTTTGCACGGGTCACCATCAAGTTGACTGTGCCCATATTGAGCAGTCCTGATGGAATTGAGTTGTCGTCCAAGTTTGGATACTCAATAATAGCAATCTCGTTTGGCAGGATGTCTGGACAAATATCTTTAATGTCTTTGGCCATGATGAAGCGACTATCTTCTGCTAAGAAATCCTCATCGTATGTGAGACGTCGAACTTGTAAGCCAATAGAAATCCAATAGTTCTCTAATTCTTGCGCGATATAACTTTTGCCATTGGCAGCATCTGTAGACAGCAAGTTTAGTACATTCTGTTGACCTTCCTTGAAGTGGGGGAGTAATGACTTACTGAGATTACGTAATGCCATATCAGCAATGGTCTTATTGAATCGGCGATATCGCAAAGTACTCTCTTTGGGGAAGCATCCCATCACCGGAACCTTTGTAATGCGCTCTGAGCGCATGCGATCTCGAAGTGTTCTGTCAAGGAGTTCAATAATGAAGAAGTACATAGCCGTTAATACAAATGTCAGCAGAAATGCACCAAGCAGAATCATCATACGATTGGTGGGTTGGGCGTTCATGGGGAACATGGGAGGGTTGAGCACACGGAGTGTTGCAGTCGTCATCTGCAGGTTCTTCTGACGAAGACGAGCCGCATTTAAGGCTTTCAGCATTTCCATATAGTTTCCTTCAATAAAGCTTATATGGCGGTCTTTACGAGCAACAGTAGCCCCGATAGGCGCATAGTAGAGAATCTCTTTATCCAATTTCTCACGCATTATGTCTTGGGCACTTTCTTGTGCTTTGGTTTTTTCGAGCAATAAAACCTGCTCCAACCAGCGGCTAATCATGTCGTTGGCTTTAACTCCTGTCTCAGTGCTATAAGTTCCAGCTTCAATATCTTTGACCAAACCACGGACATTGTTTGTCGCGTCTTGTAACATACGTTCTGCTTTTGCTAGTTCTAATTGAGATTCGACACCAGTCCCACCTCCTTCACTATTCATGAGGCGAAGGTTGGAAATACGGGATTGAATGCGTGATATATCCGTTATTTGGTCTGTAAATTCTTTGTTAGCTTTGATAATCTTGGCACGATCGCCTAATTGGCGCTCTAAATAATCCATCAATGCACGAGTAGTAGTCTTGTCTATTAACAAATTGTTATCTGATACTTTTTGTGAAGCATCAAGTCCTGCTATCTGTTTTGTTTGTTCTCCATAGTTAATAATGCGTTTTTCCACATTGTAACGAATGAGATCATCTTCCGCATTCGTTAAAATACGATAAAGACGGGCTACTTCACGCTCAAAGAATTTGATGACATTATTGGTCTCACCATAGCGCAATTGCGCATATTGACGGGAGAAAACTTCATTCAAAATATCTAAGGTGTTATAAGCTATACCAGCATCGTTCGAAGAGTAGCCTATGTCAATAATGTCACTACCATTCAATTGTAATACTTTTAGTTTCGCTGTTATATTATTGGTACCAAACCATGGGTGATAATTGGTAAGGCCAAACAAGTAATTATCTGCAGATGGCTTTTCGTATGCTTTTAAGTTGGCATACGTCGCATTTTCACTATTATGGTTTATCAGCGCTTTAACTTCGGCAGGTACGCTACCACTTAATTGTCGGAAATGCTCAGCCGAAATGTAGTTGTTGTCTTTATTCGGATTACCGTACATCATACAACGAGCAAACAAACGGAGTGATACTTCATGAATGGTTACATCTGTAGTAATCAAAAGCATGAGGTTAGTCATTTGTGCTTTTGAATTACCACCGGCTGCACCAGTACCTCCTTCAATATTGTAGGCTGTGATCATTCCGGTATATATAGTTGTATTGGTATCGTAAACACGTTCCATATTTCGAGTCATAAACCATGCTACCACCAATGCTATTAATGGCAGTATGATTAAGTACCAGCGAATCTTGTATAAAAACCTAACGATATATCTGAATAAATCCATGTTCAACTTTCTTTAATGTTATTTCTTTTGCTTTTTCTCAGCTTTTGCTGCTGCTTTAGCTGCTTTTGCCTCAGCTTTCTCTAATTTTTTCTCTTTTTTCTCTTCATCCTTTACAGCTTTCTTGATACGTTTCTCGACTGCTTTATTCTCCTTGGCGATTTGCTTATCTGATTTACTAATATGACTATCAAGTGTTATTTCTGTAGTAGAATTAGTAATGATAGGCGTGTGGGTCAATATCTCTAAAGTTAATATGTCTGTTGTTATTTCTGTCTGCATACCTTGGTATGCAGTAACCTGAGCGGTTTCTCGTTGTTTGGTATAGGCAAAATCTTCAATGTTCATATTACCATTCTCAAAATCCTCACGATTCAATGCACCAGCTCCTTGATATGCAGCAGCTCCTTCTCCTATCGTTTTTAGTGAAACCAAATTGTTCGTGATTCGAACATATAAAGTCGCAATTTGTAACTTCAATTGGTCGTATGCAATGTCTTTTTTAATGACTGCCTGATCAACTTCTAATCTTTTACGTTTAACGGCAGCTGTTAAATCTAGAATATCTTCAATGGGGAGGTTCAGATTAACTCCTACGTTCCAATAGTTAGATTCTGTACCTTGGTATTGCATA
>OCTW013389614.1_pt1 | contig 23015 bp, 23 predicted proteins | sample 1539671 | NCBI WGS metagenome assembly OCTW01 (sample SAMN02144230, study PRJEB22623) | gut metagenome | biome: sheep rumen | host: Ovis aries | place: New Zealand | reverse complement strand
TGAAGAAGGTGCCCGCATTGCAAAACAATTCGCGGGTCACACTTTCAATGGTCAATGTTCAATGTTCAATAATCAATTAGGCCTCCAGTTCTTTGTACCCAGGGGATTTGCTCATGGCTTTGCAGTGCTCAGTGAAACAGCAGTATTCCAGTATAAATGTGATGAGTTCTACCATCCTGAAGCTGATGGAGGAATCAGCATCATAGATGATAGCCTTGGCATTGATTGGCGCATCCCTACAGAAAAGGCACTACTGTCTGAGAAAGATACAAAACATGCGATGCTGAAAGACTTTGATTCTCCATTTGATATTAACGTAAACCTTTACAAATGAATTATCGTGCAAACCGAATGCAGCAAGTTCGCTTATTGCTGAGGTGCAGCCGATAATGCATAAACGGAAGAATTGAAGTTTATGAAAGGTATAGTCTTAGCAGGCGGCTCCGGTACCCGCCTTTATCCCATAACCAAGGGCGTAAGCAAACAATTGCTCCCCATCTATGATAAACCAATGGTTTATTATCCTATCAGCGTGCTTATGCTCGCTGGTATCAAGGATATATTGATTATTAGCACTCCTTATGACTTGCCAGGCTTCAAGCGTCTGCTGGGCGATGGCTCTGATTATGGTGTACACTTCGAGTATGCAGAGCAGCCATCGCCAGATGGTCTGGCTCAGGCATTTATCATTGGAGAGAAATTTATTGGTAATGATTCTGCTTGCCTTGTTCTTGGTGATAATATCTTCCATGGTGCAGGCTTCAGTGCTCTTCTCAAAGAGTCAGTACGCACTGCTGAGGAAGACAAGAAGGCAACAGTGTTTGGTTACTGGGTGAATGATCCTGAGCGCTATGGTGTGGCAGAATTCGATAAAGATGGCAATTGTCTTTCTATAGAGGAGAAGCCCAAGGAACCTAAGAGCAATTATGCAGTGGTGGGTCTCTACTTCTACCCCAATAAGGTGGTGGATGTCGCCAAACATATTAAACCATCTGCTCGTGGGGAACTGGAAATTACCACAGTCAACCAAGAGTTCCTGAAAGATGGAGAGCTGAAAGTTCAGACCCTTGGTCGGGGTTTCGCTTGGTTAGATACTGGTACCCACGACAGTCTGACAGAGGCGAGTAACTATGTTGAGACTATAGAAAAGCGCCAAGGGCTTAAGGTGGCTTGTTTGGAAGGTATTGCTTTACGCAAGGGGTGGATAACCACAGACAAGATGCGTGAGTTGGCAAAGCCTATGCTTAAGAATCAGTATGGCCAGTACTTAATGAAGATGGCAGACGAGTTTGAGAAGAATGGAGCTGGTAAAATAGACGAATTCTGAGACAAACGGTTAGCGTGTAGCGGTAAGCGGTTAGCGAAGGTGGACAAGTTTACGTTCTTTGATCTAAGGGTTTATAAGTAAGCAAAGTTGTTAGTGAGGGAAGTGTATTCTCTACTAGACAAATTCCCGAAAGTTGAGACTTTTGCCCTTAGTGACCAACTGCGCAGAGCGGTAGTATCAGTACCTTCGAATATAGCGGAAGGTTCTGGTCGTTACTCCATCAGAGAGAAGATACACTTCATAGAAATCGCTTATGGCTCATTAACCGAAACACTTTGTCAACTTGATATAGCCCATGATTTGTTATATATCAGTGATAAAAAGTTTACAGAAGAAAAAGAAAGAATAGAAGTAATAGGAAAACAGTTATCTGGTTTACGGTCATCGTTTCAAAAACAGCTTGAAGACGCTAACCGCTAATCAATAACCGCTAAACGATTAAAGAAATGAACATTCTTGTAACAGGAGCCAATGGTCAACTTGGCAATGAAATGCGCATTGTGACCAAAGGCTCAAAGGACAAATATATCTTCACGGACGTTTGTGACGAGCATCCGGAATCTATTGAGATGCTTCACAAACTGGCTGGTGAAGACGTAGATACATCTACAATCAAACTTGACATCACCAGTCTTGATGCTATCCGTGAGATGGTTCAGGAGAATGATGTTAAGGTTATTGTGAACTGTGCCGCTTGGACTAATGTTGATGGTGCAGAGGCTCCCGAGAAATATGGCTTGGTTGAAAAGCTTAATGCCAAAGCCCCCGAGAATCTTGCCATTGCCATGAAAGAGGTCAATGGACTCTTGGTTCACATCTCTACGGATTATGTGTTTGGTGGAGACCCCTACAACACCCCATGCAAAGAGGATCAGAAAGGTACACCTACAGGCGTTTATGGCTTGACAAAACTACATGGGGAACAAGCTATTCAGAATGTTAACTGCAATCATGTCATCATTCGTACCGCTTGGCTATATAGTGAGTTTGGAAAGAACTTCGTGAAAACGATGTTGAATCTTACGGCAACAAAACCGCAGTTGAAGGTTGTTTTTGATCAAGTTGGCACGCCTACTTATGCATACGACCTTGCTCAGGCAATAATGGTAATACTCGAAGATTATAAAAATTCGCTAACCGCTAACCTTTCACCGCTAACCTACGCCAAGTCTGACGTCTATCATTTCAGTAACGAGGGCGTATGTTCATGGTACGACTTCGCTAAAATGATTGCTGAATATAGTGGTCAAACGGTTTGTGATATTCAGCCATGTCATAGCGATGAGTTCCCAAGTCCTGTAAAGCGACCTGCTTTCTCCGTTTTAGATAAGTCAAAAATGAAGGATTCTTTTGGAATTATTGCTCCTTATTGGTTATATTCACTAAAAAGGTGTGTGACGTATTTAAGATAGGTTAAAATGAATAGTAGAATTAAAGGGTGGATCATGAGATTGCTTAATATCTACCAAAGATGTTCCACAAGGTAGTATTGCAGTAGGGGTGCCTGCAAAAATAATTTTAAGAAACGAAGCAAACATGACACGGTCGACATCTGAATTATTAATATACACTTACTATTTAAACTAAGGAATGCTTTGAACGGTATTGTATAATTTCAAGAAGATATTATAATTTGACTCAGATTGTTGTATTATAAATATGGGTGTATTCTCAATTAATAATATAGGAAGTACTAAACGCAAAATATTGACTAATGTAGGTTGGGCCACAACCGGTAGGGTCGTGCGGGTCTTGACAGAGACATTGGTCAGTATTTTTGTAGCACGTTATTTAGGACCATCTCAATATGGTCTGATGAATTATGTCGTTAGTTTTGTTGCTATATACTCTATCATTGCAAATTTTGGCTTAGATAATATTGAAATTCGGGAAATAGCAAAGCCAGACTCCGATTTTCGGACTGTCATGGGCACTTCTTTCCGTCTGCGGCTCCTGTTTGCTTTTATTGCCGAACTAGTAATAGCGGTTACTATTTTTGTTTGTAATTTTGAGACTGAAACTCGTTGCCTAATCCTTATTTATTCATTGACAATATTGCTTACTTCAGTTAATGTTATACGTAACTATTTTACTGCAATTGTTAATAATAGGTACATTGTTATCACAGAGATAATAAGATGTTTAATCGGTGCAGGTATTAAGGTCTCCTTGCTACTATTTAAGGCTCCTCTTATATTTTTTATCATAGCTTTGACAATCGACTTCCTCCTTGTGGCAGGAGGTTATTTAACGGCATATAGAAGTAAGATTGGAAGAATCTCGGAATGGTCATTTGAGAAAGGAACGGCGAGATTGCTTATCAAGGAAGCATTCCCATTGTTGCTATCTGGAGCTGCGGTTGTTATTTATCAGCGAATAGATCAGGTTATTATAAAGAGTTTGTTGTCAAATGAAGCTGTTGGTTACTTTTCTGTAGCGGTAAAGTTCTCAGAATTTATTCTATTTGTACCTTTGGTAATGGCTCAAACAATGTCGCCATTGTTGGTTAAAGATTATCAAAAAAATAGAGATGTTTATTATAGTAAACGACAACAGTTTGTTGATGTAATAGTCTGGTTTTCAGTACTATTGTCCATTATTATTTCGGTATTGTCGTACTATCTCATTAGATATACATTTGGAATACAATATTTGGCGGCTGTTCCTGTATTAAGTATTCTTGCCTTTAAAACGGTAGGAATGGCTCTTTCAAATGCTTCGGGCCAACTGATTATTATTGAGGGTAAACAAAAATGGGCAGTTATAAGGAATCTAATTGGTTGTATTATATGTGTGATTGGTAATTACTGTTTAATTCCTTTGTTTGGGATTATTGGTTCCGCTTGGGCTACTCTAATAACTGTGGCTTTCTCAGGCTTTTTGGGTAATTATTTTATTAAACCATATCGGGATATATTTGGTGTACAAGTTAAATCAATAATAACTGGCCCCGTAAGGCTTTTAAAATTATTAATAGAATATGTTAAAAAAAATTAAGCATTACGCTTATAGAATGAGGCTTCGCTATTATGCGTGGAAGAATTTTAAGGAAGATTACAAAGAACACATTAAGTACTCTGTGAACTACCACAACGAAAAGGATTATTCACAAGGGATGCTAAGATGCGCCATTATGCTTCTGAACCATCAGCTAGAGAAAGCTCAGACCTATTCAGATCAACGGGATGGCTATGGTAAGGAAAAAATTGTAAGACTTTTGCGTTTGGTGAAGAATTATGTCAGTCAATACGGATATGATTCCTTGGTTTATACCTCACTTGGCGTAGTAAATGCTCATTTAGCTAATGAGCATTCATTTAAAAATGAACAAATTATCAAAGAGTTTAATGTGCTGTATTCAGGCGTACCCGATAAAGCACAAATAGAAAAAGAAAGGGGGGGGATTATTTCTGTAGCAGCCAATGATATAAAACATGACCCTGATTTCTTGCAGCTGTTACAATCCCGTCACAGTTGCCGTCAGTATGCTGAAAAAAGTGTTAATAAAGAAACGATTATGAAAGCTGTAGATTGCGCCATGTTGTCGCCCTCAGCATGCAACAGACAATGCGTGAGGGCGCACTATTATGACAGTCCTGAGATGATTAAGTCTATAATTCTTGCGCAAAAGTCTGATGTACAATGGTGTCTCAAAGCAAAAGGTTTATTTATTATTTCAGCAGACAGAGAGTATTTCAGAGATTACGTTGAACGTAACCAGAAAATGTTTGATGCTGGACTTTTTTCTATGACTCTCTGTTTAAGTCTTCATAACGAGGGTATAGGCTCTTGCTTTAAGATGGCGCAAAAAGATCAAGCAATAGATAAGGAGACAAAAAGAATCGCCAATATACCAGATTCTGAAGATATCTGTGTGCTTCTTTTAGTAGGCTATTATCCAGAGACCAAGGTAGTATATGCTAAATCATCCAGAGTCAATCTGGATGAAGTTCTAACAATTCACCAATAGTGCAATAATTCAAAAAGACAACGATTGTATAAATAGTTCAAAGATGAAGTATTATTTCCCAATACATATTGATGGAGGGAATAGAGGCTGCGAGGGCATTGCAAAGGGTACTGCGCAAATGCTTTCACTACCCAAGTCCCAATTAATCGGGTTGTGCAGCGATGTATTGTTGGACAATCGTCTGCACGTCGATGATTTTGTTACTTTACAAAAAAAACGAAAGCTGAGCGCTATAATGAAATTATTCATTAATGTATTTGTTATAGTGTCTCGTTTTTTCAATATAGACCGGTATTTAGCTACATCTCTAATGTATAGGTATATATATAGCCCCTTCATAAATCAAATGAAAAAAGAAGATGTTATGGTATCGACAGGAGGAGATATGCTCTGCTATCATGACAATGAAGTAGTGTATACAACCAAGCTGGCCAAAAAGAAAGGTGTAAAAACCATACTTTGGGGGTGCTCGATGGGGAAGGAAGATTTGACAGAAAGAAAACTTGAAACATTGAAGAGTTTCGATTTGGTATATGCGAGAGAGTCCTTGTCATTCGATTTCTTCAAATCTTTGGGGTTAAAAAATGTAGTTTGTAATCCGGATCCTGCTTTTGTTTTGAAAAAAGAAGAAATAGATGCTCCCGATTGTTTCCAAAAAGGGAAAGTGATTGGCATTAATTTAAGCAATTACACGGTTGGTGCTTTTAGCCTGAACACACCTTTTGGAAACGAGGTAAGAGAATTGCTTAATTATATATTTAACAAAACCGACTATCATGTGTTGCTTATCCCACATGTATTATGGGATGAGCAGGATGATCGCGTAATATCAAAGTCCGTTGCTGAAGAATATGCACACTATTCAGGTAGAATCAGCATACTTGATAGTGAAAAACTGAATTATCTTCAGATACGCTATATCATATCTTTGTGCCATTTGTTTATTGGTGGTCGTACACATGCAGTGATTTCTGCGTACTCAACCTGCGTGCCGACTATAGCATTAGGTTATAGCATTAAGAGCCGAGGTATCGCAAAGGATTTGGGGCTAGAGGAGTTTGTCGTTGATTGTAAGAATATTAGAGGTAAAAGAACTCTCTTGGAAATTTTTAAAACCGTTGATGAAAAAGCATCGATTATTAAAAAACACCTCACAGATATTATGCCTGCATATGTACAGAATATGAAGGATGTGAAGAATTGTATTAATAATCTTTATTGTGAGTAGCCCCGGTAATTATGATATTGACGTTATTTGGCAATATTTAACATGAAATTTCAAAAAACTACATTTAGTAAGTGGCTGACTGATAATTGCTATATACTATTCTCGGTCCTTGCCTTTCTGACGTTTTATTATGGTACTTCAGAAATAATTAGACCGGTATTGTTGTTGGTGATAACGATACTGAACGTCAATTCAATAAAGCAAGGGAAAATAAATTCAGTGGTATTTTTTTATTTTATTGCAGCTTTTCTGTCTCTTACAGGAAGTATAATAAGGCCATATCCTATATCCTTCTTTTTGACTGATATGTATTGGGCTTATCTGCCCATCATTTTCTATTTTATCGGGAATAAATCATCTGATGACTATCCCATCTTTTATGAGCGATCTTTATGGGCATTTATGTTCATCTTTATTGTTGGGTTTTATTTCCTCGTTTCTCCAACAGAGAGATACATAAGTAAAACTATAGAGACTCTAAATTTACATAGTCATTATACCGAAGAAACATATGTACATGCAAGGTTCGCATCATTCTTGGATTCGTACCATACATCAAACCTTGGTGTCTGTTCATTATGTTTCGGTTTTGGATTGCTGAAATTTAGAGGAAATGAAAAGGTCGTGCTCAAGGTCTTTGCGTATTTGGCAATTGTTGTATCCTTTGTTGCAATTATGCTGGCCCAACAACGAGTAGCGATGTATGTGAGTGTCTTGTTATTGATGTATTATCTGATTGCTAATTCAAAAAGGAATAAGCTTGGTGGCGTTTTCACTGTCGTTGTGTTGGGTTTATTGTTATTAATCGCTTTGAATTATTATTTAAGTTTCTTTGGAGAAGATTTTTTTGAGCAAATAACCGGTCGTTTTTCGAGAGAAAGTAGTTCCACGATGGTGTCTTCCAGGTCAAATCAATGGATGAGAGCATTAGACGGGTTCTATATGGAACCATTGTTTGGATTAGGTGTTGGAAGTGGAGGTCATCTAGCTGTGGCTTCAGGACTTGAGCCCGTGGTGACTGACGGCTCATATTTTAAGATACTACTTGAAGGAGGTCTTGCCAGCTTTATACCTTTCATAATCATTCTAATTTCATCGCTTATCAAAGGCTTCAATCAAAGGAAAAAATATTATGTTGAATTCCCTCTTTTGTTTTTCTTCTCATGCTCAATGATTGGAGCCAATGTGATAGATATGCCATATATTATTATGTTTATGTGGTACATCATGGGAAGAATAAACCGTAATAGTAGTAGAAAACAAATAGTAGTTTATAATAATGGACAACTTTAACAACAAAGTACGGGCTATTGCCATATACCTTCCACAGTATCATCCATTTCCTGAGAATGACGAGTGGTGGGGTAAAGGATTTACGGAGTGGATAAATGTAGCATCTGCAAAACCCCTCTTCAGAGGACACTATCAGCCTAAAATCCCTGGGGAACTCGGATTTTATGACCTTAGGATACCTGAGATTCGTGAACAGCAGGCTGAATTAGCAAAAGAAGCTGGAATTGAAGGTTTCTGTTATTGGCACTACTGGTTTGGAAATGGAAAAAGACTGATGGAGATGCCTTTTAACGAAGTCGTTAGGACAGGAAAGCCTGACTTCCCTTTCTGTCTGGCTTGGGCTAACCATAGTTGGTTTGCAAAAACTTGGGACAAAACAAAGAAAGATAAACTGTTAATAGAACAGAAATACGACGATGTAGATGGTATAACAGAACATTTTATGGCGCTTTTGCCTGCCTTCAGAGATAAGAGATATATCTGTGTGGACGGAAGACCAGTGTTTATGACCTTTAAGCCCCTTCAGATTCCTAATGTTAGACTTTTCATAGAGATTTGGAATAGGTTGGCTATTGAGAACGGTCTGAAAGGTATTTATTTTGTTGGGCAGTGTTCTCGAGGCGAAATTGAAGAGGTGTTGGCGGTCGGTTTTGATGCCGTTAATCTTGAAGAGGCCAACAGAATTCATGCTAGAGAATCAATGCTCGTCAGAGCTATCAAGCAAATACAGATAAGGTTATTCAAATATCCACGTTGTTACGACTATGCAAAAGCAATGAGTGCTATGCTGACGGATGAATACAGGAGGAATAATGTCTTTCCAACACTTTGTCCGAATTTTGACCATACACCCCGTTCCGGATCGAAAGGTTTGGTCTATACAGATTCTACTCCTGATGCTTTTTATAAGCACGTCAAAGACACTATTGAATATGTAAAGGATAAACCATACGATAATAGAGTGCTGTTTATTAAGTCTTGGAATGAATGGGGAGAAGGAAACTATATGGAGCCAGATAGGAAGTACGGGAAAGGGTACATTGAAGCGATGAGAAAAGCTTTAGATGATAGTTTGGCAAATAAATAAGAGCTAATATGCCCAAGAAGTGCCTCTTACTATTTTTCGTGCTATTAATAAATGTCTCACTTTTAGCCCAAACTAAATATGAGACTGTCGTTTTACAACCTAATGACGACGTTGTCTCTGTTTTGAAGAATGGTAATAAGAAATACGTTATCAGCCATGACTATGATTTGAAAGGGAAAGAGGTCGTTATAGGAGCAAATTCAATATTGGTCTTTCAAGGAGGTAGTCTATCGAATGGTAAGATAAGAGGAAATCAAACAATACTAGAAGCGGGATTAGAGACGATATTCTGCAATATAGAGAATACTGGTACATTCCAATGTCTAGCCGTTTATCCACAATGGTTTGGAGCTAAGGCAGATGGGAAACATGATTGTTCGAATTCTATACAACAAGCTATTGATTTTGCCGTCAATAGTTATGTGGTAGGTAATCCTTGGGATATACAGCAAAATGAAGGCAATTGTTTAAAAGTTGAGATTCCCGCTGGGTCTTACCTGTTGAAACAGCCTATTTATATGCGGGACTATACGCATCTGGAAGGACAGGGGCGTGGAATTACAAAACTAGTGAATGGTGGTGTCGGTAATGGTCGGGCTCTTGTGTACCTAGGTCATTACGAAGGGGATAAAAGAAACAAAATAAATAATGCTAGAATACGAGATCTTTCCATTAACGGAAACTATAAGCGTTGCATTGGCGTTTATTGCTTGGCTCAATATTCTTTTATTGAAAACGTGTTTATTACGAAGTGTAAAGAATATGGCATATATAGTAATGAATCTTGGTGTACATATATAAAGAATTGCCATTTTATCTATAATGCGATTGATTCTGACGGATATACCATCTATCTGACAGGAAGGTCGTCTGGATGGGGTGGTAATGCCGTTACTATCTCCGAATGTGAATTTTTAGGGCTGGAAGTTTATGATGATATAAAGGATAATGACCGTGTATTCAAAGGAAATTGCATTTATAGCGAAAATGGGAATGGGATAAGAATCATTAATAGCACTTTCCAACAGCTGAATGATTGTATAACGTTGAATTCTTCCGGAACAGGCATCACTATTGAAAATTGTTATTTTGAAGCTGTTAATACCCCTATCGTGGGGACTCTCTATGGAATTAATATTGTGAATAATTTCTTCACAGCTCCTATTTATTCTAATGTGATTGTGAAATCAAACCATATGCAAGGTTGTCACATTATGAATAATACAGTCTCGTCAGTTTTACCCACTTTTGTGATTGTGGGAAGCAATCTGGAGAATAAGGACCTTTTGTTTTACGGTAATGCTTTTACTGGAAACTTTAGGAGTGGTTCAGAATTGACCTTCTCAGAAGAAGTAGATAAATATTTAAAGAATTCAAATAGCAACCAGGTAATCACAAATGCAGGGAATGCATTTGGAGCCGGAATAAAATAAAATCCTATGATATCAATAATCATTCCAATCTATAATGCAGAAAAATGGCTTAATGAATGCTTGGAATCTTTAGCACAACAAAGCTATAATGACTTTGAGGTGCTTATGGTGGATGATGGCTCCAAAGATGAGTCTGCCTCGTTATGCAAGGCATATGAGGGGAAAGATGGTCGTTTCCATTATTTCTACCAAGATAACGCAGGAGTCAGTGTGGCGCGCAATACTGGATTAAAACATGCTGTTGGAGAATGGATAAGTTTCATAGATTCTGATGATATTATTGATAATCATTTCCTAGATGAAATGGTAAAGCATACAAATGATGCAGATGCGGTTTGGTGTTGCTTTTCAACTGCTATAAGTGGTTTAGGTAAGCGAAGAAGTGTTTCGGTGATTCCCAAAGAGAAACTTATATATGACATAATATTTGAGAAAGGTAATAAGCCACAATTGTGGTCTTTATTGTATAAAAGAAACATAATATCTGAACATAATATATTATTTACGCCGGGATGCGTAAGAAATGAGGATTACGAATTCTTTATGAAGTATTTATCGTTTTGTCAGAAACCTGTTGTAAATAATGGCTATGTGGGTTATTATTACAGACAAAATCCTCAATCCGTTATGCATCAAAAGCGATCTCTTGAATCTGTGATTATGTCCATTGAAGCATCTAGCCGAGTTGGAGATGCTGTCCAGCAAATAGGTATTATTCCTAATCGTTGTTGGTTAACTGCCTTTTCCGTTACTGGGTCTCTTTATATTATGTCTAGAGAAAATAATTTGACGGTGTATGAATATTTACACAATAACTATCCTGTTAGAGAATACATAAATAGATCTTTGAAATCAGGAAGCACGAGAATCAAATGCGTCGCTTTGTTATATACATTACTAGGCCCAAAAGTGTTCTATAAACTTATATCGAAAATTTGAATATTTTGTTATTGAAAATTTGATTATATGAAAGCCGGTATTATAACTCATTACGCCGTACACAATCATGGTGCATCACTTCAATTGAATGCGCTTGTTAAGGTGCTCAAACGCGATTTCAATGTTGATGCTCAAGCATTACGTTTTGAGACCAACTATGATTTTGCGGATAAGTCTGTTAGAAATAAACATAGAATTTCGATAAAATCTATAGGCTATTTCCTCAATTATATCCGAGAAAGGGGATTAAAATTATTCCTGTTTAATATAAGGAAAAGTAGGTTATTTAGAAGGTTTAATCAGCGAGAGAATCTGATAGGACCTCACTGTAAGGATTGTGAGAACTTGGATGCTATCATTATTGGCAGCGATGAAGTCTTTTCGCTCGCAGTGGGCCCAACTCCAGAGTTCTTTGGCTACAACCTCCCTTCAAAAAAAGTTTTCGCCTATGCAGGCTGCTTTGGCCCAACAACCGTGGAAGATGTGAGAAAAGTACATTGCGAGGACTTTGTTCGAGATGGGCTGAACTCTATGATAGGGCTATCAATGCGTGATCAGAATTCTATAGCGATAGCCAAAGAGTTTACTGGAAGAGATGCAAAACTGGTGGTTGACCCTGTCATTTTATATGGCTACAAAAAGGAACTGGAGACTTTGTCTAATCCAGAATTACCGAAATACCTGTTGGTTTATGCCTACGAAAGCAGATTAAACGACCCCAAAGAATACCAGGCAATTCTTGATTATGCACATAAAAAAGGGTGGATGGTAGTATGTCCCGGATTCTTCCATAAATGGGCGGATAAAAATATCAATACTGAGCCAGTAGAGTTGCTACGCTACTTTAAGTATGCGGAGTGCGTGGTTACAGATACTTTCCATGGATGCGTAATGAGTTTGATAACGGGTGCTGATATGGCTGTTGTAATTAGGGATAACGGTAATAAGCTTCTCAATTTGATGCAGGAATATCATATTGAAGATAGACGAATAGAAAAGGACTGGAATCTAAAAGATATTTTTAGCAAAAAGGTTGATTGGAATGCAACTAATGCAGAAATAGAACGTCGCAGGGGGCAATCTATGGTTTATCTAACGAAAATGATAGAGAAATGAATAATCCAACAATATCATTTATTGTACCGTCATACAACTTTGCGGCCCACATAGGTGAGTGTGTGAACTCCATATTACAGCAAGACATGCGTGATATAGAGGTGATAGTTGTCAATGATGGCTCAATAGACAATACTGAAGAAATCTTGGAAGGATTGGCTCGCCAGGATGGACGCGTCGTGCCTATTAATAAAAAGAATGAAGGAGTGAGCGTAGCCCGTAATACCGGCCTGCTTGCGGCTAAGGGAGAGTATGTATCCTTTGTAGATGCAGATGACTATGTTGCCTCTGATTACGCAAGCTATATGTTGGAATTAGCAAAGACTGCAAATAGCGATTTTTGCCTGTCCTTAGATGCATTCACCAGAGCAGGCGAAAACCAAACGGGGGGGGGATCAACAGATATTCTCACCCCGGAGCAGGCGACAGCGTTATTGTTATCGCCAAGAATCATTGTGGGATGTTGGAACAAGATTTTCCGCAGGCAATGGTTGCTTGACAATAAGTTGAAATTCTCATCCGAACTGTTCTATGGTGAGGGTCTCCAGTTTATCACGTCAGCAGCGCAAAAGGCGAACTCAGTAACAGTAGGCAACAAGAAAGTATATTATTACAGACGCAACAACTATGACTCCGCTACAACCCGTTTCAGCATCGATAAGATGTATAACGGCTTAAAATCACTGGATGTTATTAAAGACAGTTTAATAAAGCACAGTTCTGATATTGATATAATGTGGCGGCTTCACAGAAGTCTGTTCTGCATGGGAGCAGTAGTGCGTCTGGAAACAGCAAACAAGAAAAAAGAGTATCAAGATGATTATAATAACTGGCTGAAGTATATAAGAAGAGAGACTCCATCGCTTCTGATGAAGAGGAAAGTTCCTATATACCGTAAACTACTCTTGTTGGGTACTTGCATAAGCCCCAAACTGATGTCAAAGCTTGATACAAGAAGACGTAAAGGTATTGCATCCAGAAGTGTATAGAGCCTCGCGGCTTATGTACGGATGCAATAAATCCTTTACAGAATGAGTATCAATCAAGAAAAGAAAGTTTCTATTATTGTTCCTATCTACAAGTCAGAAGACTTTTTACCTCGATTAATAGAAACGATGCAAAAGCAGACTTACACAAATTTGGAAATCATCCTTGTAGATGACGAGTCACCTGACAATAGCGGAAAGATTTGTGATGAGTATGCATCGAAAGATGGCAGAATAAAGGTGGTTCACAAGAAGAATGCTGGTTGCAGTGAAGCGCGAAACACAGGGCTCGGACTTGTGACAGGCTATTATCTGACCTTCATTGACGGTGATGACTGGATGGAGCCGGATTGTATAGAGTACTTTGTTACTCTTATGGAAGAGAATAATTGTCAGATGGCTATGTCGGACAATTTAATGAAAGAAAGTTCTCCGACTCAGATAAAAGAAGACAATATTCGCATCTTGACTAATGAACAAGCTGTTTGCACTATCTTGTATGTTGATGTTCCCGTTGCTGCGTGGAATAAGATGTATGTGACGGATAAATAGTATTAACTTCCCGTTCTCGTACTTCGGAGAGGGATTGTATTTCTCTGCTATGGCGGCTCAATATTGTGAAAGGATTGCATTAGGTCATCGGAAAGTGTATGGCTATAGGATGAACAACTCCAATAGCGGTACAACTGTGAGAAAGGTTCAGGATGGTATTAATGCGTTAGAACATGCCAATTATGTAAAAGACCACCTATCACTAAAAACAAAGGAAACGATGTATGCGGGCGATTGGCATATAAACCGTACAACATTCAATCTTTTCTGGTATATATATAATTCAGCTGAAAAAGAAAAGTATTCGGAACTTCTTAAGAAGACACGTAAAGATCTTTGGAATACCTTCCCGAGTGTGATACGACATTCTAAAGTTGGTACACTTAAAAAGGTAATAATTATTCTTACTACATTTTTCCCTCGAACAGCATCCAGGCTGGCAGAGTGGAGAAGGAAGCGATTGTTTCAGGGGAAGAAGATGTTTTGCTAACATATTAATTGAATAAAATAAATGAAGTATTCTGTATTGATGTCCGTGTACAAAAATGACGATGCGGACTTTTTAAAAATAGCGTTAGAGAGTATATACGACAAACAGACACGCAAGCCAGATGAAGTGGTTGTGGTGTTTGATGGTCCTCTTAAGGACCCTCTCTATAAAGTTTTAAACGAGTTCCAAAAGGGCCGGGAGAATGTAATCAAATATTATCCTCAGGAAGTGAATCGAGGCCTTGGAGAGGCTTTGCGTATCGGTTCGGAACTTTGCACCGGTGACTATATCCTCCGTATGGATTCTGATGACATCAGTGACAAACGACGTTTTGAAAAGCAGATTGCTTACGTGGAGGCACATCCGGAGATTGATGCTGTCGGAACTGACATTGCTGAGTTTAATCAGGATCCATTTACTGAGGAAATGCGCACACGCATTTGTCCGGCTAAACATGAGGATATTGTAAATATGTGCAAGAAGCGCAATCCAATGAATCATGTCACTGCCTGTATTAAGAAATCTTCACTAATGAAGGCTGGCGGATACCAGACACTCCTACTTTTAGAAGATTACCTGCTCTGGATTAATATGATATGTGCGGGATGTAAGCTAGCCAATATCAATGAGTCTCTTGTATATGTTCGTGTGGGTAATGGATTTGACGGGAAGCGTGGTTCCAAAGAACGTATTATTGGGTGGTCAAAGCTCCAGGAAATTATGTTGGCACACGGGATGATTAACAAGCGTCAGGCGTTGATGAACAAACTATATATTCGTGCTTTTGTTAAAACACCAGCGTGGTTGAAGAAAGCACTATACAGCAATTTCCTGAGGAAGTAATCTTATAATGGATAAAAACCAAGAGGCCTTTTTCGCTCTCTTAAGAGCTGGACTCTTCCCGGTTCATGGTGAAGGGGGCATGGTTCATGATTCCTCATTCAAGGACGTGGACTGGGAGAAGGTGTATCTGTTGGCCCAGGAACAGTCGGTTCAAGGACTGGTGCTGCAAGGGATAGAAACGGTTCAGGGTTCATGGTTAAAGGTTCATGGTTCTCCTTTAGTTCCAAAGGTGTTGCTGTTGCAGTGGATTGGAGAGGTTCAGGTGATTGAGCAGCGGAATAAGGAGATGAATGTCTTTGTCGCTGACTTGATAGAAAAGTTGAGGAAACAGGATGTTAACACATTGCTTGTGAAAGGACAGGGTGTTGCTCAATGTTATGAGAAACCTTTGTGGCGCACTTGCGGGGATATAGATTTGTTTTTGAGTGACGATAACTATGAGAAGGCAAAAACAATCTTGATACCCTTAGCCTCAAAAGTAGAAACTGAAGCAAAGTTCAAGAAGCATTTAGGGATGACTATTGACGGATGGGTGGTGGAGCTACATGGTAGCCTTGGGTCTGGTTTGTCAAAAAGAGTGGATAGGGTACTTGGTGAGATAAAGGATGATACTTTTTATGGAGGCAATGTTAGTTCTTGGAATAATAATGGAGTGCAGGTTTTCATGTTAGCCCATGAGAACAATGCTGTATATGTTTTCTCACATATTTTAGACCATTTCTATAAGGGTGGCATTGGTCTGCGGCAGATTTGCGATTGGTGCAGACTGCTGTGGACATATAGGGATACACTGAATCATAAATTACTTGAATCACGGATTAAGAAGGCTGGGCTGATGACGGAATGGAAGGCATTCGGAACTTTTGCTGTGAAATATTTAGGAATGGACTCAGAGTATGTTCCATTTCTGGGTTCAACGTTCAATATTCAATGTTCAATGTTGTCAAAGAAGGCGGAGAAAATCAAGGACTTTGTGATGGAAGTTGGTAATTTCGGTCATAACAGAGATAATAGCTACTATGCAAAGCATCCTTTCCTAATAAGAAAAATCTATTCATTTGGCCGCAGATGTGGCGACTTGTTCCGCCATGCCAGGATATTTCCATTAGATTCATTGAGGTTCTTCCCATATATGATGTATAATGGTATTAAGGCTGCTTTGAATGGCGTTCATAATGACTGATACGACAATGATTGATAGGCTTAAGCAGTTTGTCGAGAGCGAAATGCGCTCTTGCTCAATGGAGGAATCATGGTTCATGGTTCAAGTTTAACGATTATGACTATAGTAGAGTTATCAGTAAATATTGCAATTTCTGTTGCTGCTGGTGCTGCTAGCGGATATGGAATCTTCAAATTTCTTGGAAAGAAATTGGTTGAGAATTGGTTTGCGAAAGACTTTAAACGTTATGAGCATAAGTTGGATGTGCTAAAGGCAAAAGACGAGATAAGGTTTAATATTCTTCATAAAGAGAGGATAGACATCATAAAAAATCTGTATAAACAGGTGTTTGAACTGAATGAATTGAGCATATATCTAATCATGCCCGATGAAATGCAGAAACAATTCAATTTGAATAAGGAGGAGTTGTTTAAGCAGAGTTATATGCTTAGTCACAAACTACAAATGTATTTACTCGAAAACACAATCTATATTCCTCAAATCCTTGAAGATAGAATAGCAGGCCTTTGCTACACATACGATTCTGCAGCCAAAAGCTTAATGAAAGATGGCTCTGAGGAACATAAGAAAGCGATAGAAGCGTTCAACCAACAGAAAATTAGACCTCTGTTGAATGACTTAAGGGATGAATTCCGCAGGTTACTTGGCGTAGAATTCTATGATAAAATGATTAAAGAGAATGTATGACACAGAACTACCTGGAAGACTGCAATCATTTATTGAGAGCGAAGGTAAATCTTGTTCTTTCGATCCAGAATTGATAACACCGGAGTATGTGTATAGGATGTGGGGAGGGAAATTCTCGATTGAGGAAATAGAGAATGGATTTGAGGAATTACAGAATAAAGGACTCACAGAGTTTGGTGTATGAAGCAGTTAATCAAAAGTCAGAGAATAAGAATCGATGACCATTCTCGAGGGATGGCAGTTGGACATTTCGATGACGATGAAGCAGATATTCATCTTGACAAGGAAGCCGTTTCGGGGAAGTATCGTATTCGTGTGCCACTCAATACAAATCGTCCTGTAAATGTTGAAATAAGAGGCGAACGAGATAGACGGAATGAGGTTCCGGAGAATATCGCAAGGGAAGTAAGGGAAGCTTTTGCAGACGTGAACAGAAGACGTGCTTTTGTTGAAGACTTAGTTGCGGAACTGCATAATTATCCATATCTTGATGTTAATAGACAGAGACAGAGAGATGCTGACATCAATCGTGCTTTTGGCGCACTAAGGCGATTGTCACGACATTTTGGGCTGGAGTGGAGCAATAGAACTGTTAGAGGATATTTGAAAGAATATAGGTCTTTGGGCTTGAGGTGTATGGTGACTATTACGGATGGCCCAGATCTTTACTATCTCTCTGTGGACAAGTATCATTTTATGATTGCTGACTATATGGTGATAGGACTTCGAGACAGGAGCATGTGGGAGGAGATTCCTTTTGAGGTGATAGAGGAAGTGTAGTGTTATATTGTTGATGAAATGAACGCTCTTTTTTAAGACCCCTGTGACCTAGTATTATGACAGAAACAGAAAACCTTCTTAAGGACATCAAACACTATGTCGAGGACGGCGAAATGTCGTTCTTGATAGGGGCTGGCTTTAGCCGTAATGTCAATAAGAAAGCATATCCACTTTGGGGCGAACTACTGAAAGATGTCGTCTGGGAGCTTTTTGGCAGTGGCAATAGAGTCAGGCAAGAAAAGAGGGTTAGGAAAAAGGCCGAAAAGGATTACGGTTATTTGGGCATAGCTTCTATGATGGTGAAGAAAACCGGTTTCCATGAAGCTATTGACACTTATATTGAGAGCAAGACGCCTTATCTCAAGAAAGTAGAAGGTAAGGCATGCCTTTTTCTGAATGGAGAAAAGATGGCTCATGCGGTAAATCCAACCTGCCATAACCTCCTGAAGAACCTTGATATTCACAACATCTATACGTTCAACTACGATAATGCTCTCGAATACTTCTTGGGCGATGATGCCCGTAAGGAGCTGGAAAAAGAGATTGTAAAACAAGAGAAGGAATTAGTATCTCTCAACGAAGAAATACATAATCTGAAAGATAATGAGGGAAAGTTGCAAGAAACGCTTGAATTCCTGAAAAAACAGCGTGAAAGCACTGAAGTAAACGATTCTGTAAAGCAGGAGGGTAATGACTCAAATGTTGAAGAACTCAATAAGCAACTTGACAATACACGGGATGAGATTGAGACGAGAAAGAAGCAAGTAAGGGATATAAAAGTCAACCTTGATAACAATAAGTTGAAATTGAGGTCATTCTATAATGTTGTGAAGGATGCCTACGAGATTTCTCTTTCTTCTACCCAAAAGAACATCTATAAAATTCATGGTAGCCTAAGAGAAAGCAAGGATGCAGAATACGGATTTGACGGAGATTCGCACACCCAATACATTATTACTCAAGAGGATTACGATACTTATCACGAAAGGCATGAAGCTTTTGTAAACATGATGAGAATAGACCTGCTGAGAAACAGGTTCTGCATAATGGGCGTGTCGGGCGGTGATGCCAATTTTCTTACTTGGATTAATTGGGTGAAAGATGTGTTGGATAAGACGAGAGACAGGGAAAAACAAGAGGCCAAGAAGCAACACCAATCTTTTTTTGTATATTCCGGTAGTAAGGATATGCCGGATGATATGATGCTGATGTTAAAGAATCATTATATTCAGCCGGTCATACTAAAAGATTTGTTCCCTGCAGGGAAGAATGACGAAGAACGTATAACGCTTTTTCTTGAATACCTGCAACCATTGCGAAACGAAGAGGCTTCCAGATTTACTGACCTTTGGAGAGGGATAGAAGTACCCAGAGGCAAATATAAGAAGTCTAAAGCTATCAGTTCAGAAATGGGTCAAGAGCTTTTTTCGTTGTCAGAAAGGCATAGATTCCACAAGCCACAGTCAGCTATACACTATATTGCTAAAGATGTGCAGTTTGCTGGTGTATATTATTTGAAAGACGGTGCTGCCTTACCAGAAAGACAAGTATATGCTGCCGCTATGCAGTGTTCCATGCTTCCTCTTGATATAACTTGTGACATGAATGATCTTGGTCAGATGGATAAGGAAAAAGTAAAGGCTTTGTCTGCCGTGTACCATGAAAGCTTTAGGAGAAGCGTTGTGTTACAGGATATTGAGGGTAGCGTGAAAAGAGTAATAGGGAATGATGTCTATTCAAGAATATTGCAGGATCTTTACAACTTCAAGTTCCCTTCAATAGAAGATGTTGGTCAAATAGATGGAAGTAAAGGTATTGCTTTCGTCAGGAAATATGCCTTGTATAGCTTACTGGGTCAGGATGTTGCACAAGCAGGAACCAGTGAAGCTACTGATTTTAGGTCACCGCAAGAATTGGTACTTGCTACTGATTGGTTGAAGTATCTGGGCCATAAGAATCCTACGTTGTATTCGAAGGCTGAGGACTATAAGAACCAGAATAGGTTGTTCTCTCTTTATGATTACTGCCAGGCTTATCTGTCTGCTATGCGTAAGAAAGAGGAGTTGAATACATATGGGAATGTCTCAGAAACGCTCTATCTGGATAGCTTTACAGCAGATGTGACCAATGGTGCCACACTGCTGAACAGCTTTGTAGAATTGGGTATTTGTTTCGCTGGGCATTCTCTGCTTTCAGACCAGGAATGGATGGAGTTAGTAAAAGCACTGAGGACTAGATATACCGAAGCTCTTATCTTCTACACGTTGTCGAGAGGTTCCAAAGACAAGGTTATCAAACTCGTGGCGCAGGAGATGATGTATAACGAGAAGTCGCGAAAAAAACTTGGGCAGGTTTTGAAGAACATCATTCCGTCTATGGTTGCTGATACAACTCCTGTGGCGATGAAGGCAAAGATGGCAACTTTTGCAGCAGAGATATTGCCTGCCGTTGATGTCAGAAGTTGGTCGAGACTCTTTGTCGATAATGCTGAGATGATGTTGGATTTAGCAGATCAATACAATGGTTATTCGGACGTAGCTAAGTCATTATATAGGTTTGTTGCTGATGCTATTGAGTTTTTGTCTGCAAAAGAATTGAAGTTAAGACTCCTTAGAAGAATATTGGAAAAGGAAACAATTGACAAGCGGTTTGAGAGTCACTTTAATAAACTGGCCATATCTGCACGGAAGGGATTAAGCGTGAGAGAGTTTTCACCGCTTAATGACTTGCTCATAGATTTTGCAAAAAAAGCAAGGGATGGCAAGAGCCAGCAAGGGTATTTTATAGTGATGAACTTATTATTACTAGTTGACAAAGAACATAGGAAGGAAGTCCTTTCGTTACTGGAAGACCGTTCTCTATATGATGCCTTTATGACTGATGGTTATGTAGCTCATGCCAAAGACTATCCAGAAATATTAGAAGAGTTTAAGAAAAAACTTCTGCAGAGGGAAGACCTCTGGCATACTGGTATTATGAAAGATGGCGTTGGGATAGGTGGCGGAAATGTAAAAATAGGATTATTGGATCGGTACCTTCATTATGACGATGCAGAGGTGCTGGTAATATACGAGAACCTGAAAAAGTATTTGAGCAAGATTGAAAAGCTTCTAGATAGAGAAGGTCAATTAGGTATTGACCGAGGATGGATGTCTTCTGAGAATACCTTCAGAGAAGTTGTAATGGACATGAAGTTATTTGTCCATAAACATCAAAAGCAACTTACCTTGCAAGATAATTTTGAGACTATTCAGAAGCAGTTGATGAATGTTTATGAAAGGTGTTTCTTTGGAAGATCTATATATGAATTGATTGCTGATGATGAAATATACAGAGCTATAAGGAAGTTGATGCTGGAAACAGAACTTTATGGACTGGAACAATACCGACAGGAATATGAGCAAATGATAGGAAGACTGATAACCAAAAAAAGCAATGAGTTGAGTTATTTGTTTCGTCATCTTTCATGGATTATTAGCGCAAAGAAATCTTTCTTTAATACCGATGGCTTCAAAGAGTTATTTGGGGCAGTTTTGAGTATTTATAAACCATATTTTGATGCCTCGCAGAAAGATATTCCAGAATGGAATCTGATAGGCTGCCAAAAAGAAATAGCTGAGAATTGCCTTGTAAAGATAGCCCAAACATTAAAGAGCATGGGGGCTTATAATGAATTCTGGTGTAAATACCATCGGGTGTTTAAGGTGGTGTAAATTGGTAACTTATGAATATATCTGAAGTTCATCTTTCCGGTGGTTGTCATGTTGTAATACTTGGAGCTGGAGCCAGTATAGCGGCAACGCTTCGTGACCCTGAGATTCATGGACTGAAACTACCTTCGATGAATAATCTTCCTGATGTAGTTGGTTTGAATGGGGTTTTAAGCCACTTTCCGAAAGATTTAATCCAAGATAATTTCGAAGCTACTTATAGTAATATTGCAGAACACGATCCCAATAATCCATACTTGAAGGTAATGAATGACTTGATTTATGCTTACTTCAGCAGTATGGAACTTCCCATAAAACCAACAATCTATGACTACCTTGTGATGTCTCTTAGAGATAAGGATGTCATTGCAACGTTTAATTGGGACCCTTTCCTTTTTATGGCATGGTGGCGTAACTATCTTCACGGTAGTAGTCCACGACTTGTTTTCTTGCATGGGAATGTTGCTGTTGGCTATAACACAGAGCATAATATGATGGGTAGGGCAGGGATGTATTCCAGAGATGGAAAGATTTATTTCGAACCAACACCATTGCTATATCCCGTTAAACATAAAGATTATTCCTCAGACCCATTTATAAAACTGTCTTGGGATATATTACAGGAGCGTTTAGATAAAAGTAAATGTAATACTCATAATGTGACAATCTTTGGATATAGTGCTCCTGTTTCTGATGTAAAGGCAATGGGGCTAATGAAAAAGGCGTGGGGGAGTGTTGATGATAGAAATCTTGAGCAGTTTGAAATAATAGATGTAAGAAGTGAAGATGAAGTGACATATTCATGGAGAAACTTCATTCATACTCATCACTACTATTACTGCAACTCTTTCTTTGATAGTTCGTTGGCTCTATATCCTCGAAGGACTGACGAGGCATTCTTTTGTCACTTTTTGCCCTTAACTCCAGAGGAAGCATTTGTTGATAGCAATCCTGTTCCAAGAGACTTTCAGACTTTTGAAGAGATGTGGGATTGGTATCAGCCATTAATTGATAAAGAAAAGAGTTGTAGAATAAAATAAGAAGGTAAAAAAGAGTGGGCGCACGCCTTGGCGGGCGATCTCTCTGTTCGGGGAGCGGAACCGACGCACGAAGCAAGTGCAGAGCCAAACTTGTTTGGTTTTTGCCTTGCAAGAAGGAGGAAGACAATAGTCAAGGCTCTTTTGCGGGCTTGACCGCAAATGTGCCTGAAGCGGGGATAATAATGAAGAATAGAATTCAAAAAATATAATTGTAGATTTTGTTATGAACATGAAACTAAGGAATATTCCTTTCTCTCCGCTGGATATGACGGAGGCTTAGTTTCACAGTTCAAGAGATTTAATTTAGATATGGAATACATTATCATTGCTGCGATATTATTGGCAGCAGAA
>OCTW011596296.1_pt1 | contig 23023 bp, 17 predicted proteins | sample 1539671 | NCBI WGS metagenome assembly OCTW01 (sample SAMN02144230, study PRJEB22623) | gut metagenome | biome: sheep rumen | host: Ovis aries | place: New Zealand | reverse complement strand
ACAGACAGACAGACAGACAGACAGACAGACAGACAGACAGACAGACAGACAGACAGACAGACAGACAGACAGACAGACAGACAGACAGACGGACGGCATAAGTCTGCCCGTTTTCCGGTTACTCCCAAACTTAATATAGGTAAAACACAGCGTTACGCGTTAGAATGGCATCCTTATGCCGTCTGACAGGTAGCGCTGTTTTTTATATAAAAAATCACCTTGAACAAGGAGAATAAACGAATGGAACAAACAAGACAAAAAAGAACGGCGAAAATTCTTCTCGCGATGGTACTGACGTTTGTCGTAACGCTGGCTCTTGTTCTCGGGCTGATGCCGGGGATGGGGTTGACGGCGTATGCAACACCTACCGAAACACTTCTAACCACCATTACGGCAACCGGTCAAGAACAAGCGAGCTACAGTGTGGAAAACATTGCAACCGTTTCATTCAGTTATACTGCAGGAGGGAGCTCAGCATACATCGCTAACTGGGGATGGTGGGGATACGGTTGGTCGTCAACCGTCAATGCTGCCGAAGGATATACCATCACCAAATGCGTATTTTATGACGATCAAGATCGTACGGCAACAGACAGCGAAGCTCCCTTTGTCGTAGAAACCACGGAAGAGGATAAGACGCCGCAAGTAAATGGCACACCCATTCTGGCATACACATCTAAAGGTATAAAAAAAATTGAAGTGTATGGGTATCTCGACCCCGTTTCCTACATGGCGTGGAACGGCACCACGCTGGTGGAGAAGACCGGCGACGACGCCTGCACGGACTACACCGTTGTCACCGCGGACACCACGACTTTTGAAGATGGCAAGTGGTATGTAGTGAGCAACAGCGTGACCGTCAGCAGCCGCATTACTGTTACCGGTACGGCGAACCTGATCTTGCGTGATGGCGCAACCCTGACCGCCAGCAAAGGTATTACGGTTAACAGCGGAAACACCATTAACATCTACGCGCAAATCGGAGGAACAGGCGAACTCAACGCCGGAAATGACAGCAACGTGGCCAGCATCGGCGGCGGTGCCAGGTACCAAAGCGGCGGCACCGTGAATATTCATGGTGGTAAAATTACTGCGACAGGTGGAACTAATGCTTCGGGTATCGGAGGCGCGCTGGATGGCGGCAATGGTGAAGTCAACATCTACAGTGGTGAAGTCACTGCAAGAGGACAAAACTTTGCAGCAGGTATTGGCGGATATTCAGGTAAAAGTGGCGGAACTGTAAACATTTATGGTGGCACCGTAAATGCAAGTGGCAGCCAATATGGTACAACAGGTATCGGCATCGGAGGAATTAAACCAGGAAGCTGTGTTGTGCACATCTATGGCGGTGAAGTTACAGCCACCAGCGAGAAAGCGGCAGCAGGTATGCAAGGCACGATAACCATTGACGGCGGAACCGTTACGGCAAACGGCGGTGTAAGTGTTGGGATTGACGGCAGTAGCGGAGAAACTTATTCGAGTAATGGAATCAACGGCACGGTGGCCATCAACGGCGGAACGGTCACGGCAACAGGAGGAAATGTTACAGCAAGTGATTATATGGGAGCTATAGAATGCTATGGTGGAACCATCTATGCGTGTAGTGGAATCAGTGGCACGGTGACTATAAGCGGCGGCACGGTCACAGCAACAGGAGGAAATGTTACAGGTGATATAAATAACTATGGTGGGACTATCTACGCGTGTAATGGAGTCAACGGCACAGTGACCATAAGCGGCGGCACAGTCGCAGCAATAGGCGACAGTCATACAGGTAATTCTAGCGGAACAACAGTAAAAGAGAAAGGGTTTGGCGGCAGCCTGACTCTCGGCACGGGGATGTATCTTTACGGCGGCACGAGCGCTAATCCCGAAAGCGATCTGAGTAATTATCGTGCAGGCGCCGGAGACTATACCGGCGACAGATATGTGTACATGATCGTAAACAACGTTGTGCCGCATATCCACAGTTTCACCTACACTGCGACTGGTGCGACCATCACTGCGGCCTGCACGGCGGGCTGCGACATCACCGAGGGCTTGGCTCTCACCATCAGCGCACCCACGGAGCTGCCCTATGACGGCAGTGCGAAGGCTGCGACACTTAGCACCGGTTACAACACGACGGCTTTCCCTGGCGAATATATGATCAAATATTATAAGGGAGCAAATGAGGTCGAAGCTGCGAATGTAAAGGTGGCCGGTGATTATACCGCAAAGGTGACTGTCGGCGAGGCAACCGCCAGCGTGGACTTCACAATCGCAAAGGCAACCCCGTCAATCGAAACGATTCCGACAGCATCAGCCGTTACCTATGGGCAAAAGCTGGCAGACAGCACGCTGACGAACGGAGTTGCAAAGCTGGGCGATAATACAGTGGAAGGCAAGTTTACATGGAAGAGTACAGAAACAAAGCCCTCTGTTTCCGACAGCAACATTACTGAGTATGCTGTGATGTTTAATCCGACGGATACTGACAACTATGCAGCGGTCGAGTGTAAGGTGAAACTAACTGTGAATAGGGCTGAATCAACCGTGACCGTACCGACGGCAAAGACTCCGACTTACAACGGTTCCGCACAGGAATTGGTCAATGCCGGTTCCGCAACAGGCGGTACGATGTACTATGCCGTGACCACCGATAACACGGCTCCGACGGATGAAAGCCTTTATACCACATCCATCCCTACAGCGACCAACGCCGGAACCTACTATGTGTGGTACAAGATTGCAGGCGATGAAAACCACAACGACACGGAACCCGCTTGCGTGGAAGCGACTATCAACAAGGCAGACCCGACCTACACAGTCCCTACCGACTTAAACGCAACTTATGGCGATACGCTTTCCTCCGTGACCCTGCCCGAAGGTTGGACTTGGACCGAGCCGACCACAAGCGTCGGAACGGTAGGTTCTCACACTTTCGCGGCAACCTTTACGCCCGCCGATACCGCCAATTACAATACGGTTGAACAAAACCTGACCGTAACCGTCAACGCTAACGATAAAACGGTGCTTATCGCGGCAATCGGTAGTGCAAGTGAATATTATTATTCCATATCGGTGGATTATCCCGAAATCGCGGCGACTTTGCAGGAAGCCATCAACGTTGCGACCGCAGTAAAAGACGATGAAAATAAGACAGTGACGGAGATTTCCGATGCGGTAACGGCATTGAACAGTGCATTAGATCAAGCGAAAGCCGATGAAAATCAAGCGAAAGCCGACGAGGTCAAAGCACTTATTACGGCTATCGGCACGGTAGAATACACCACCGAAAGCAAAGGCAAGATTGACGAAGCGAAAGCCGCTTATGCCACATTGAGCGAAGCACAGAAAGCGTTGGTTACGAACTACTCCGAACTGACTTCCGCTGAAAGCACTTATGCAACTTTACAGGCGGCGGCAGAAAAAGCAGAGGCAGACCAAGCGGCGGCGAATGCCGTTAAAGAAAAGATAGCGGCTATCGGTACGGTCGAATACACCACCGAAAGCAAGGCGAAGATCGACGAAGCGAAAGCGGCTTACGAGGCCTTGACCTCTGATCAAAAGGATTTGGTGGACACTTACGAAACGCTGACTACCGCAGAAAGCACCTATGCCACATTGAAAGCCGACAATGACGCCGCAGACGCTACCAAAGCACTTGTCGACGCTATCGGGACGGTGGAACTCACCGTCAATAGTAAAGCAGTGATTGATTTGGCAAGAGAATCATATGATGGTTTGACGCTAGAACAAAAAGCACTTGTCACCAACTATGACATCCTAACTGCGGCGGAAGCAAGATATACCGATTTGGGAGCGGCTGACGAAGTGAAGACATTGATTGACGCAATCGGTGACGTTGCATACAGCACGGAGAGCAAAGGCAAAATCGACGCGGCGCGTAACGCCTATGACGCGTTGTCTACAGCGCAAAAAGGCCTTGTCACTAACTATGAAACTTTGACGTCTGCCGAGGTCAGTTATATCGACCTCAAGGTTGCGAAAGAAGCGGAAGGCGCCATTAACGCATTGCCTGCCACGGACGATATAACCGCAAGCGACAAAGCCAAAGTCCAAGCGGCGCAAGCCAAATACGATGCAATGACGCCCGCTCAAAAAGAGATGGTTTCGGCGACAGTAGTAGCAAAATTAGCGGCGGCAGGCAACATGGTAGCTGCTCAAGAGGTTATTGCTTCGATTGAAGCCATTGACGCATCTAACCCCGACAGCACCAAAGTAGCCGAAGCGAGAACCGCCTACAATACATTAACGGCAGATCAAAAGGCACTCGTTGACAACTACGCGGTCCTGACTGCGGCAGAAGATAAAATAGCAGTGAACGGCAATCCTGAAAAGAAAAGTTTGTCCGGCGGAGCGATTGCGGGTATTGTCATTGCCTTTGTAATTGTGTTGTCGGCAATAGGATTTCTTGTTTTCAGTTATTTGAAACAAAGAAAAAATGAAAAGAAATAGTCGCAACGAGTGAGCGCAACAAAAAATCTTAATAAGTGTAGCCTACTACACCAAACATTGTTTGGTCGTAGGCTCTGCAAGGCTTCTCGTCCACTTAAACGATTATTTACAACTTCATCGGATCCGTAGAAATTCCCGAATTTGATTGAAACAAACAAAGAATCAGGCGTGGCATCACGCCACGCCTTTTTCTCAAAGGACGGCCTTACTAAAAAATCCCTAACGGAAGTGCGCTTTCTCCGCACTTTTTTTATGTTTTCGGATCTGTTGGATCGGATCAATATTCGGCGTTTTTAACGGTGCGCGGGAAGGGAAGAACGTCGCGAATGTTCGAGATCCCCGTAACGTACATAACGAGCCTTTCGAAGCCGATACCGAAGCCGGAGTGCTTCGTTCCGCCGTACACGCGGAGATTTCTGTACCACCAATAATCTTCTTTTTTGAGGCCGAGCTCATCCATTCTCTTATCCAAATAATCGAGCCTTTCTTCTCTTTGGCTTCCGCCCACGAGTTCGCCGATCCCGGGGACCAAAAGGTCCATGGCGGCAACGGTCTTGCCGTCGTCATTCATACGCATATAAAAGGCTTTGATATCTTTCGGATAATCGGTCAGGAAAATCGGGCGCTTGAAATGCTTTTCGGTCAAATAACGTTCGTGTTCCGATTGGAGATCGCAGCCCCAATACACGGGATAATCGAATTTTTCTCCGCATTCTTGCAGGATCTTGATCGCGTCCGTGTACTTTACTTCTTTGAATTTGAGATCGAGCATCTTGTTTAAGCGGTTTAGGAGATCTTTATCCACGAATTTGTTTAAGAACTCGATATCCTGCGAGCAGCGTTCCATCGTATAGCGAACGGCGAATTTCAAGAGATCTTCCACGAGCGCCATATTGTCTTTCAAGTCGGCGAAAGCGATCTCCGGCTCGATCATCCAAAATTCGGCGGCGTGGCGCGAGGTGTTACTGTTCTCGGCGCGGAAGGTGGGCCCGAAAGTATAAACGTTCGAAAACGCCATGCAAAAAGTTTCCACGTTCAGCTGACCGGAAACGGTTAAGTTCGCCTGCTTGCCGAAGAAATCTTTGGAATAATCGATCTCGCCGCTTTCCGTCAGCGGGAGATTTTTCAGATCGAGCGTCGTAATTTGAAACATTTCGCCCGCGCCTTCGCAGTCGCTTCCCGTAACGATCGGGGTATGGACGTAAATAAAACCGTGATCGGCAAAATAGCGATGGATCGCCTGCGCGAGGACGGAGCGAATGCGGAAAACCGCGTTAAACGTATTCGTGCGAGGGCGAAGATAGGCTTGCTCGCGCAAAAATTCCAGCGACGCCGCTTTCTTTTGGATCGGGAAATCGGGCGTGGACGTTCCCTCGATCACGATCTCTTTGGCGAGAAGCTCGAAAGGTTGCTTGGCTTGCGGCGTTAAAACGAATTCTCCTTTTACGCGGATCGCCGCGCCTACGTTCTGACGAACGACTTCGTCGAAATTCGAGAGGTTTTCTTTTTCCGCAACGACTTGGAGCTTATTGAAGCAAGTTCCGTCCGACAGCTCGATGAATTTATCGTTTCGAATGGTTTTGATCCAGCCGCAAACGAGGATTTCCTCGCCGGATGAGGGGGTGTTAAAAAATAAATCTTTGATAAACGTTCTTTTCATAATGATGTACCTACCGAACAATATAATAACACGAATCAAAAGGGAGAGCAAGCGTTCCCGATTCGAAAGGTAAACGAGTTATTTGAGTTCTTCTCCAAAGGGAACGAAGGTCAAACCGAGGCTTTCTTCCACAGGGAGGGAGAACACGATCCCCTGACCCGGCGTATCCAATCCGACTCCTTTCGAGATCGCGCGCATGATCTCCGCGCGTTTTTCCTCTTTTACGAGGATCAAAACCACTTCTTTTTCTTCCTGAATAGAAATTTTGAAAAACTGTTTGGCTTTTTCGCCGCCCGTTCCTCTTCCCGTTAAAATGGTGCCGCCCGTCGCGCCGTTTTCGCGCGCCGCGTCCATAACGGGTTCGGAAAATCCTTTGTTTACGACGACTACGATCAAACTGCATTTGATTTCTTCCATATTACGCCTCCTCTTCTTCGCTGAAACAGGAAAGAACGCGCGCGTCCGCAATGCTTTGCACGTGCAAACAAAAAGCGACGCCTCCTCCTTTCCCGATCTTAAAACGCTCTTCCAAGGCGCCTTTGATCCCGTCCAACCGATCGGAATTGATCAAAAGCGCAACCAAATCTTTGTTTATATCTCCGATCCCGAGGAGGCTGAGCCAATGTTGCTTTGCCGTTCCGTGTCCGAGAAGGGTAACGAAGCCGAAAGCCGAATCGGCGAAATAATCGCTGATCGGGTCGCCCATGCCGCGTTCGGTAATGATCGCGAGTAAACTGAGTCTCGGTTTCTTTTCCAAAGTTCCACCTCCTAATCCAAGTCGATGATCTCGCTTGCCGCGTCGCTCTTTTCTTGCGCCGCGTCGTTCTTTTCCTGCGCCGCGTCGTTCTTTTCCTGCGCCGTTTGCTCTTTTTCCGGCGTTTCTTCGCGCAGACCTTCTTTCTCGTCCTCTACGGGAGACATAGGCAACTCCTCCACCGTAACGGGGATCTCTTCCGAAAGCGAAGGAGCGGCTTTTTCCATTGCCTTTTCCGCCTTTTTCGCGCGCAAGGTCATAACGAGGCCAAGCGCTTGCAAAACGATGAGCGGCGCCATCGCGACCATCGCCACGAGCCCGTACGCATAGCGAATGATCCCTTCTTCGCCGTTTAGGGAAGCGCAAGCGCCCGTCGCAAGGGGAAGAAGGAAAGTAGCCGTCATCGGACCGCTGGCAACGCCGCCGCTGTCAAAGGCGATCGCCGTATATGTTTTGGGCGTAAAGAAAGAAAGAAGGAGGGCGAGGGCGTATCCGGGAAGGATAAGCCACCAAATGCTGAAAGTAAAAAGGACGCGGATCATCGCAAGCCCGACCGCGAGCGCCACTCCGCCCATTAAGGTAAAGAGAACGTAGGTTTTTTTGATCGTTCCGCCGCTGATGGCCTCGATTTGGTTGTTCAAAACGTGTACCGCCGGTTCCGCCGCAACGATCAAAAATCCGATCAAAACGCCGAGCGGGATCAACGCGTATTTGTAATTCTCCGCGATTCGCCTTCCGATTTCTTCGCCGATCGAGCTGAATCCGGCGTGCGCGCCCGTCATAAAGACCACGAGGCCGACGTAAGTATAGATCAATCCGAACACGATGCGCCAAAAGGCGGTCGCGGGCATATTTTTATTCGCCGTAAAACGAAAGATCAGGAAAAAGACGGCGATGGGTCCGATCGCGATCGCCATATCTTTCATTTGTTCGAGGAAGGTTGCTCCGTATAATCGCAAAAGGGAAGAGGGAACTTCGGTCGCCGCCACGCGGATCGAACTGACGTCCGAAAAGAGACCGAGCAGCATAACGCTGATCAAGGGGCCGATCGAGGAAAGCGCAACGAAACCGAAACTTTCGTCCGTTCCCGATTTACCGCTGATCGCCGAAACGCCCACGCCCATCGCGATGATGAACGGGACGGTCATGGGCCCCGTCGTAACGCCGCCGCTGTCAAAGGACAAGGGCAAAAACGCTTCTTTTCCGAGAAGCGACAGAACGAGCGCCAGCGCGAACACGACGCCGTACGAGATCAAAAGAAGCAATCGAAGTTGTATTCCGAAAATAACGCGCAGCATCGAGAGCGCGAGAAAAACGCCCACGCCGATCGCCACGAGCGCGATCAGCAGCCATTTGTTGATCGCGGGAGAAAGGCCGGAAGCAAGAACGGAGAGATCGGGTTCCGCAATTGTTATGATGACGCCGATCAAAAGTGCGATCGCAATGATCAAAGGAAGGTTACGCGTTTTGGTCGTAGCGGAACCGACCGTGTTTCCGATGGGGATCATCGCGACTTCCGCGCCGACGGAAAAGAGGGTCATGCCCGCGATTACGAGAACGCATCCGATGAGAAAGGATCCGAGATGGCGGAGCGGAAGAGGCGCCAAAGTAAAAGAAAGCACCGCGACGATGATCGCGATGGGCAGAGTGGATAGCACGCTTTCTTTTATCTTCGACAGAACCATATATTCCTTACTATAAAAAAAGATATGAAGTATTATATCATATTTACGCGCTATGTGTAAACAAAAGACCGATTTTTTCAAAAATGCGCGAAAAGTCTTGACGGAGAAAAAGCGAGCGTTTATACTATATCCTATTCGGATAGAGGCGCGCGTCTTATGATAAGCCGCAGGGCAGGCTTGCTTGCGGTGGGAAAGGAAGATGCGCCGAAGGAAAGGCGGAACCTGTCAAAGCCGATCCTGGGTCGCGGGGAAAAACCTTGCGGACTGTCGCTGAAAATGCGGAGAGCTATCGCGCTTACTTCTTTGTTTTTTCCTTTGGATCGCGGCTCTTCACCAGCCGCCTTTTTTATTTTACGGCGGGTACTGAAATTACAAACGCGTCGATAAAGGCGCGAAAGGAGAAAATTATGGTAGGTACTTTTTGGGCATTCGTCCCGGCGATCATTGCGATCGTACTCGCGCTTATAACGAAGCAAGTATATCTCTCGCTTTTCGCGGGGATCTTCGTGGGCGCTATGTTTCTGGCGAGCGGAAATCCCGTCGAAGCGATCTCGAACATCTTTATTCAGATGGGCAATCAGCTCGGCGGAAACGGCGGAATCTTGGTCTTCCTCGTGATCCTCGGCATTTTCTCGGTGCTGATGGTCAAAACGGGCGGTTCCAAGGCATACGGCGAGTTTGCGTCGAAAAAGATCAAAACCAAGAGGGGCGCGGAACTCGCGACCATCGGACTCGGTTGCTTGATCTTCGTGGACGATTATTTTAACTGCCTGACCGTCGGCAGCGCGATGCGCCCCGTTACGGATAAACACAAGATCTCCCGCGCGAAACTCGCTTATTTGATCGACGCGACGGCGGCCCCCGTTTGCATCATCGCTCCGATCTCTTCTTGGGCGGCGGCGGTTTCCGGCTATGCGGACGGCGGTATTATGGCGTTTATCAAAACGATCCCTCTCAATATGTATGCGCTTTTGACCATCGGCTTTATGGTCGTAACGGTCATTTTGCGCCTTGATTTCTTTAAGATGAAAAGGAACGAGCTTGCGGCGGCGAAGGGCGACCTTCTCGCGGGTGAGACCGATCTTCCCGCGAAGGATGTGGACGTGCAGGACGACGTTAAAGGAAAGGTTCGTTTCCTCGTCGTTCCGATCATAACGTTGATCGTTTGCTGCATCGGCGCGATGATCTATAACGGTTTCTTTTACGATTGGGACGCGGGCGTTGTCGGAACGGCGGTTCAATCCGCAAACGTTCTCGAAGCGTTCAGCAATTGCGACGCGGGCAGCGCGCTTGCGATGGGTTCCTTTATTGCTCTCATTATTACCTTGATCTATTATTACTGCGCGAAAGCGATCAGCTTCAAAGAGTCCATGACCTCGATCGTGGAAGGCTTTAAGTCCATGGTCCCCGCGATCTTGATCCTCGTATTCGCTTGGACGATCTCCGCGGTCATGGGCGCGAAAGGCGAAGGCTTGGACGAATTCGGCAAAGTCGTTCAAGACGGTTCTTTGAACGCGAAAGCCTTCGTTCAGCTGCATATCTCTGCGGATAGCATGGCGCTCGGCGTGATCCCCTTCGTGTTCTTCCTTCTCGCTTGCTTTATTTCCTTCGCGACGGGTACTTCTTGGGGTACGTTCGGAACTTTGATCCCCATTGCGACCGCCGTTATGAGCGCGTCCGGCAGCGAAGGTCTTTTCTATCTGACGATGTCCGCCGTCCTCGCGGGAGCGGTTTACGGCGATCACGTTTCCCCGATCTCCGACACCACGATCATGGCGTCTTCGGGCGCGCAATGTAACCATATCGATCACGTGCGCACCCAGCTGCCTTACGCTTCTCTGATCGCGATCGTAAGCGCCGTTACCTATCTCATTGCGGGATTCAGCGCGCAAGGCGCTCTCGGAAAGAGCTACGGTGCCACGGCGGGCTTGACCCTCGCCCTCGGCGTAGCGCTTCTCGCGGTTGCCGTTCTTGCGGCGTACTTTATCGGCAAGTCCGGCGTTTTCGATAAGTTCGCGGCAAAGTTTGCGGCGAAAAAAGCGACCGCTTCCGAAGAGAGCGACGTTTCGACTTCTTCCGAAGATACCCTCGAAGAAGTCAAGGACGATTCCGAAGAGAAATAAATATAAACGCCGCTTATCTTTCGGGCGGCGCGATCGACCGAAAAAAATCCATCGAATCTCGTTCGATGGATTTTTTTGTTATAAGAAAAAGTCGGATAAACTCAGATCTCGGAGCGTTTTATTATTCGAGAATAAAGAGATCGATCACTTCGCCGATCTTCATCGAAAGGTAAACGGTGTCGCCGAAGCGAACGGCGGCGGCGATCCCGTCGTAAGCATAGGGAACGAGGTTTTCGCCATTGTAATCGATCGCGCCCGTTCTTCCTCCTTGCGTCACAATGCAGAATCCGTCCCAATAATAAGGGAAAGTCTCGTCCGAAACGTAACGCTCCGATCCGTCTTTGCTTACGAGATAGGCTTTCTTGTCCTTAACTCCTACGGCTTTTCCGTTGCGAAATTCGGAAAGATAGGAATAAGAAAAGGGTAAGATCTCTTTCCCCGAAAGATCGATCGCGCCGTAGGTAAGTTTGCCATTCTCGATTTTCGATAAAACGATCGCTTCGTCCGACAGCTTGACCGATTGGAAGTTTTCGTTCGGTTTTTTCAGGAGCTCTTTGAGATCGGAATCGAAAAGATAAAGGAAAGAAGAATTGCTCGCCGCAATATACCCGTCCGTTGCGCTTTGCGTCGGAGAAACGCCGCTCGGCAAGAGGGAGAGGGAAGAAAGCGAAGCGTCCGTTATGCGGTATTCGATTTCTCCCGTTGCGATTTTATTTTCCGTTTTGTAATCGCTTTCGGCAAAGTAGCCGTCCTTTAAGGGGTATTCTTCGCGGTCGGCGGAAGTCAATCCGAAATCGTACCGATTGGAAAGTTTGTAAATAAATCGATCGACCGCGAGCTCGCGCGAAGAGGAAACTCCGATGGTTACGCGATAGATCTTTTGATCGTAAAAGACCGTTTCGCCCTCTCCTTGAACGGCGGCTTTGTAAGGGTGGCCTGCCGAAACTTTTTCGTTATAGATCGCGATGAAATCGTTTCCGCCGGCGTAACAAACGAACGGTTCGCCGGATTCGCTCGCAAAGAAAGAGGATACGATCTCTCCCGTTTTTGCGTTAAATATAAGATACGTCCCGGTTTTTCCGTTTTTCGCGAGAATAAAGTTTTCGCAGGAAGAGAGTTCGTAATCCTCCCCGAGCGAGGTCGAGGATAAAACGTCGCGTCCGGTTTTGTCAAATGCCGAAACGTACCCGTTATCCGTAATGCGCGCGATCCCGTCTCCTACGTCTTGTACCGTCAGGGGGTCGTCCGATTCGTATATCTTCGTTCCGTCTTTATAGTAAACGACGAACAGGGCGTCCTCTTCGAGCGTGGTTTCCGCGAGAATAAAGTCGCCGCTCGCCGTAAGGGAAAGGTAGCGGAAGGGGATCAAAAGTTCGCCGGTGGAGATCCTTGCCATTCCGAAGGTTTTTTCCCCCTCTTCGTTTTTGTAAATCGATGCGAGATCTTTGCCGAGCACTTGATCGAACGATCCTTCTCGGGGGGTAAAAAGCGAAGCGCTTTCCGCATAGCGCAAAGAAGATCTTTCGCGATAAAAACCGCCCGCTTTGGTTTTCGAGCAAGCGAAAGAGGAAAAGAGGATCAATGTAAGCGCGAGGAGCGCGGGGATAATCTTTTTCATATCATCATTGTACCACGCTGCGCGGAATTTTTCCCTTAATTTTTATAAATGAAGCGCGCGTCCGCCTCTCGCCTCCTTTCGTTGGCTTTTTTTACAAAAAACGCCAAAAGCTCCGATTCCCTTTGCTTTTTACTCGTTTTACGACCTCGCGGGTTCTTTATTATGACTTTATTATGATAGGAAAAAGGAGAAGGGCGTATGGCAAAAGGGAGTGAAATGAGTGTAAAATGCGTAAGGGAAGGCTTTACTTCGCTTGCGAAGGAAGTTAAAAAAGCGGTGGGCGGCGGCAAAGTCGTTCTTTTTGCGGAAGAAGGGCGAGAAGCGGACGACGCGATCGCGGCGCTCGGAGTGGAAGGATTTACGGTCGTAAAAAGTTTCGTTCGTTCCTCGTTTCTCGGGGATTACGCCCGCTTGAAGGATCTCGAATATCCGGAGAGCGTTGGGGCGGCGATCGGCGTAGGAAGCGCTGCGGCAACGGAAAGCGCGAAAGCGTTTACCGGCGTCAGGCAAGTCCCGATCTTTTTGTTTCCGACGAGTCTTTCCGCACTGTCGTGCCTCAGAAAGGAAGCGGCGTTCGTTTCCGCGAGCGGGTTTTTGCGGTTTTATCCTACGTCGGTATCGGTTTTGATCGATCGATCTCTTTTGCTTTCGGGGCGGGGTGCGGCGGCGGGACTCGGCTATTTCCTCGCGCGCTTCGTAGGCGTATGGGACGGCGCTTACGAACGCCTTTCGGAAAAAGGGGAAAGTCCTACCGCTGCGTTTGCTTGCCTGAAAAGTGCGGCGGAGGTCCTTTCCGGACTGACGGAAGAGAACGCGCCCGAAAAGATCCTTGCGTCAACCCTTCGCCTCGAACATCACGCGTCCGAAAGCGGGCTGTTCGTCAGCGGATCGGCGCAAACTTTTTCCGCGCTTTTATCGAGAAAGACGGGCGCGCCCTTTCCCGATTGCTCGTTTTACGCGGCATATACGCTTTTGCGGCTATACGACTATTATCTCGGAAAGATCCCGCTGGATCACGCGCTTCCGCCCGATCGCGCGCAAAGCATAGAACTTCTTTCGTCTCTTTGCAAAATGGACGCGTCCGCTTTGTATCTTCGAAACGATCTTCTTTATTCGCGCGAGATGGAGGAGAAACAGTATGTAACGGCGGAATACAAAGAAGATTTTGCGGAAGCGATCCGAGAGAGCGCGCTGTCCATTTCTCTCCTGTGTCGCGTTTTTCGCCGCCTTTCGAAAAAAGAGGATATACGGGCCGCGATCGCAACCGAAACCCTTCTTTCCCTCGTTTCCTTGACGGGGGAGATGGTTTCGGGGTATCCTTTAATCAAACATATTAAACTGACGGGATTGATCGAGCCGCTTTTGAATTGCGCCTGACCCCGAGGTTGAAGGACGAAAGATGAAAAACTTACAAGACGTTCAGCTTTTTTTGATGGATATGGACGGGACGGTTTACGTGGGCGAGCGCCCGATCCCGGGCGCGATGGAAGCGCTGACCGAGCTCAAAAAGAGAGGAAAAAAAGTTCTTTTTTTGACCAATAACAGTTCCAAAACGCCGAGCGCATACGTTGAAAAGCTCAAAAGAATGGGCTATGACGCGACCGCGGCGGACGTGTATTCCAGCGGGGAAGCGACCATTCGATTTCTACTGGAAGAGAGGAAAGGAAAAAAAGTCTGTTTGCTTGCGAATTCCGCCGTTTACGAATCTTTCGAAAAGGCGGGCGTTCCGCTTGCGGAAGACGGCGCCGACCTTGTCGTCGTTTGCTTCGATACCGAACTGACGTACGAAAAACTCGTTCGCGCCTGTAATTATATTCAGGAAGGGAAGGAATATATCGTTTCCCACCCCGATCTGAACTGCCCGGCAAATCCCTATCCGATCCCGGACGTCGGCTCTTTTATGGCGCTTATCAAAGGGGTGACGGGCAGAGATCCCGACCTCGTGATCGGCAAGCCTTACGGCGTTATGGCGAAACATATAGCCGAGCGTTTCTCTCTTTCTCCTTCCGAGATCGCTATGGTCGGAGATCGGCTTTATACGGACGTTCTTTTCGCCTTGAATAACGGAATGACGGGCATTTTGGTTCTGACGGGGGAGACTTCGCGCGAAATGCTGGACGCGTCTTCCGTTCGCCCCGATCTCGTTCTCGAAACCTTTTCGGACGTCTTAACGCTTGTATGAAATGTTTCCTTTGCCCGCGAAACTGCGGCGCGGATCGGGATAAAGAAGTCGGCTTTTGCGGAGCGGGGGCAAACGCCGTCGTTGCGCGAGGCGAGCTGCATTTTTGGGAAGAACCGTATCTTGCGGGCGGCGGCGCTTCGGGCGCCGTTTTCTTTTCGGGTTGCAATTTGCAATGCGCCTTTTGCCAAAATCAAAAGATTTCTTTTTCCGTCGCGGGCGAAGAGACGACGGGAAAAGCGCTTGCCGATATTTTCCGTCGTTTGGAGGACGAAGGCGCCGAAAATATCGATCTCATCACGCCCACGCCTTACGTCGATTCGATCAAAGCCGCTCTCGATCTTTATAAACCGAACGTTCCCGTTATCTATAATTGCGGAGGCTACGAAAAAAGAGAAACGATCGAATCGTTGAACGGTTATATCGACGTGTATCTTCCCGACTATAAGTATTTCGACGACGCGCTCGCCGTAAAGTACAGCCGCGCGCCCCGCTATCGCGAATTCTGCGAGGAAGCGATCCTCGAAATGCGCGCCCAAGTCGAGGACGTCGTAGAGGACGGCGTCTTGAAAAAAGGCGTCGCGATCCGTCACCTCGTTCTTCCGACCCACACGCGTGATTCGATCGCGGTCCTCGATCGCGTGTTTGCCCTTCTCGGGAAGGATGTTTTTCTTTCGATCATGAGTCAGTACGTCCCTTGCGGCGAGCTTTCTCGCTTTCCCGAACTTACGAGGCCTCTTTCTTCTCTCGAATATAAAGCCGTCGTCGCCCACGCCGAAAGGCTCGGTTTTGAGAACGCTTTTATGCAGGAGATGTCTTCCGCGAGAAAGGAGTACGTCCCCGCATTTTTGCGTTGAATATCTTGTATCCCCGTTAGTATCTTTCTTTCAATAAGAATCGGGCAAGGAATCCTGTCCCGAATGTAAATACTATATTTCCAAATGATCTCAAACCGCTTCATTTATTTACGATTTTTACGAAAAAACAAAAAACTTTAAGTTTTTATTGGAAAAACCCCCTTCCTAAATCGTTTTTATATAGGAATGGGCAAAATCGAACGCCGCTTTGGCTGTAAACGAATATTGGCAAATATGTTTCTATTTCGCTATCATATAAGAAAGCGGGAACGCGACGAGGTCGGAAAACGGCGCTTTCCGAGCGCCTTTTCCGTTTGCGCTATATTAAATATATTAAATATAGTCTTTTCCGTTTCTTAAAACGCTTGACAGTTTTTTTTGCGGCGGGTATAATAAAACAGCCTATGCGATTAGGTAATTTTTGATGTAAACTATATTAAAGTGAGGATATAAGGCAATGAAAAGAACGTATCAACCCAAGAAGAGACACAGAAGCAAAGTACACGGATTCCGCGCGAGAATGGCAACCAAAGGCGGAAGGAACGTGCTTGCAAGAAGACGCGCAAGGGGCAGAAAACAGCTCTGCGCGTAAGTAAATGCACAAGCAAAACAGGCTCAAAAGCTCTAAGAGCTTCGATTATATCTATCGTCACGGCGCATCGTATAAAAACGGACTTCTCGTTTTGTTCGTCGTTAAGAGCAAGATCAAAGAGCCGAAAGTCGGATTTTCCGTTGGGAAAAAAGTGGGCGGCAGCGTGGAAAGGAACAAGACCAAACGCCGCCTGAGAGAAGCGTTTTACAAGGTGTTTCCTTCTGTAAAAAAAGGATATAATTACGTTGTGGTCGCTCGTTCTTCGGTCGCTTCCGCGTCTTTCGAAGCGCTTTCCGCCGCTCTCTCTTCTCTTTTGAGCGAGTCGGGTTCGATCGAAAAAGCGGCAAGCGAGGCGCAAAGCATATGAACAAAGCGGCAAAATCGCTTCTCGGGTTTTATAAAAAAAACGTTTCCCCCGCGCTCCCGAATAAATGTATTTATACTCCGTCCTGTTCTTCTTATACGTATCAGGCGATCGAAAAGTACGGGCTTATTCGGGGCGTTCTCAAAGGAATTCGGCGCATTTTGCGGTGCAACCCTTTAGCCAAAGGCGGGTTTGATCCCGTCAGGGAAAATTATAGAGGAAAAGCCAAATGGTTAATTTAAGTGCGTTTTTCATTTCCGCGGCACCCACGCTTACCAACTGGATCGGTAAGCTGATTTATCTTATGTATAAGGGGATCGGGAATTTCGGCTGGACGGTCGTCGTGTTTACCGTTGCGCTGAAACTGATCCTTTCGCCGCTGGATATATGGCAGAAACGGACGATGATGAAAAACAACCGCGCGATGAAGATCATTTCGCCGGAGCTTGAAAAACTCAAAAAGACGTACGCTTCCGCGCCCGATGTTTTGCAGCAAAAGCAAATGGAGCTTTATAAGAAGCACGGTTATTCGATGACGGGCGGCTGCTTGCCCGCGCTTTTAACGCTCGTGATCTTCTTTATCGTCTTTTCCGGCTTTAACGCGGCGGTTCGCTATGAGAACGAGCGCATCGTGTATGAACTGACCAATCGTTACGTTGCGGAAATCGAGGCGGATCCTTCGATTTCGGAAGACGCGCTGGACGCGAAAATGGTCGCGGCGTATAACGAGGAAAAGCAAGGTTGGCTTTGGATCAAGAACGTGTTTATGTCCGACACCTTCGCAAACCCCGTTCCGACTTTCGATAAGTTCGTGGGAAGAGGTCTCGGCCAGCTGAGCGCAAGACTTCCGTCCGAAACGAGAACTTTGAATTTGGCGCACACGCATTACGATAACGGGTACGACGCGGTCCTAAAACCCGCGATGGAGTCTTATAACCGCACGCGTTTCTTTGATATGAAACACTGGAACGGTTACTTTATTTTGCCGTTGATCTCGATCGCGCTCTCCATCGTTTCGGTTCGACTCAGCCGTACGAATCAGCCCGAAATGCCGCAGCAAACGGACGGGAACGGGAATCCCGCCAAAACCGGTCAGGGAATGATGAAGGCGATGAATTGGATGATGCCGATCATGATGGGTGTGTTCGCGCTGTTTTATTCGTCCGCGTTCTGTATCTATATGGTTATGAACTCTTTGATCACCGTTCTTTTCAACGCGGGTTGGAACGTCATTCAAAAAAAGGCGGACCAAAAAGAAGAAGATCGCCGCATGGCGGCAACTTTCAAGAGATAATTTAATTGTAGGCGGCGATTGGCTGCCCGGAGGAAATATGATCAGCATTGAAAAACGCGCGGAAAGCGTGGAAGAAGCAACGAAACAAGGCTTGTTGCAGCTCGGAATGGATGAAACGCAGGTGGATATCGAGGTCGTAAGCGCCGGAGAGAACGGCGAAGACGCGATCGTTCGCCTCTCCACGAAATGGTCGGAGGAAGACGGGGTATTGGACTTTGTGTGCGGACTTTTGGACAGAATGGACCTCGATTGTTCGCTGGACGTGGAACCCATCGAATCGGGATACAAAGTAACGATCAGCGGAGAAGACGCCGCGTTTGCGATCGGTCATAGGGGCGAAGTATTGGACGCGATCCAATATCTTTCGCAAATCGCGATGAATCGCGATAAAGAAACCTATACGAAGATCACCGTGGACGCGGAAAATTACAGAGAAAGGCGCGAATCGACTCTTCGCGATCTTGCGAAAAGGCTTGCCGATAAAGCCGTTCGCGGTCGTCAAAGGGTGGAGCTCGAACCGATGAATCCTCACGATCGCAAGATCGTACACGAGGCCCTTGCGGACAGAGAGGACGTCGTTACCTTCTCCACGGGAACCGAACCGACTCGTTTCGTTACGATCGAGCCGAAAGAGCCCGAAAGAACGTTCGGAACGCAAAGCTCGTTCCGTAAATTCGGGATCAAAACGAGAAGCTTCGGCGCGAAAAGAAGAGGTTTTTAATCTATGGATACCATTGCCGCGATCTCTACCCCGCTCGGGGAGGGCGCGATTGGTATCGTAAGAATATCCGGAGAGCAGGCGTTACGCATTGCGCTCCGATTTTTTACTTCTCCCCGCATTCATAAGGAAGAAGACGTCATTCCGAACGATCTTCGACTCGGCGTTTTTTCGGACGGCGCGATCCGGGAGAAATGTATGATGGTGTATTTCCGCGCGCCGCATTCTTATACGGGGGAAGATATGGTGGAGTTTCACGTTCACGGCGGATCTTTTCTCGTATCAAAAGTGTTGGAAGCCGTCCTCGGCGCGGGCGCGAAGATGGCGTCTCCCGGCGAATTTACGAAGCGCGCTTTTTTTGCGAATAAGCTGACGCTGGACGAAGCGGAAGGCGTGGCGGCGATGATTGGCGCGGAAAGCGAAGCGGAACTGCGCGGCGCGTACTCTCTTATGAGCGGTCGTTTCCGCGAAAGGATCGAAAAATTGTCCGACGAGCTGACGAAAGTTTTGTCCACGATGGAAGCCGCCCTTGATTATCCGGAAGAAATGGCGGACGAAGCGGACGACGCTCGCGCGCGGGCGGTATCCGTTCGCGCGGAGATGAAAAAGCTTGTGGACTCTTTTAAGGAAGGGAAACTGATCAAAGGCGGCGTAACGGTTGCGATCGTCGGCAAAACGAACGTCGGAAAATCTTCTCTTCTCAATTCGATCGTCGGCTATCAGCGCGCGATCGTAACCGACATACACGGAACCACGCGCGACGTCGTGGACGAAACGATCGTCCATAAAGGTGTTAAACTGCGGTTTTTGGATACGGCGGGGTTGCGTGAAACGCAAGACGTCGTGGAGAATATCGGGATCGAGCGTTCTCTTTCCGCCGCAAAAGGCGCGGACGTCGTTTTGTACGTTGCGGAATCAAATGCGGAGCCGGATGAAGCGGAATTTGCTTCCATTCGCGGTTTTTCAAAAAAAATCATACTTGTAAAGAATAAAGTGGACGTTCTCGGAGTCTCGGAAAAAGGGCTGAACGTCAGCGCGAAAACGGGCGAAGGAGTCGGCGTATTGCTGGACGAGATCGTTCGAGCCGCGCTCGGCGATTTCCGATCGGAAGACTCCCTTCTCGAAGAGCGCCATGCGGACTGCTTGCGCCGAGCTCTTCGCTCTTTGGACGAAGCGCTTGTCGCTTGGGAAGACAATAATGAAGAATGCGTGCTGGTGGATCTCAGAGAGAGCATCGGCGCGATCTCGGAAATTTCGGGAAAAGGGGCGACGGAGCGCGTTATAAACGACGTGTTCAGCCGCTTTTGCGTGGGAAAATGAGATATTACGACGCGATCGTGATCGGTGCGGGTCACGCGGGCGTGGAAGCCGCTTTGGCTTTGTCGCGCCTCGGCAATCAAACTTTAATCGTAACGCTGTCTGAAAAATCGGTTTCGCATATGGCATGCAATCCAAACGTCGGCGGGACGGGGAAAGGTCACCTTGTTCGCGAGGTGGACGCGCTCGGCGGGCAAATGGGCTTGAACGCGGATTCTTCTCTTCTCCAAATCAAAATGCTGAATAAAAATAAGGGCGCGGCGGTTTGGTCGCTTCGCGGGCAAACGGATAAGGACGTGTATCACGAAAATATGCTCTCGACTCTTCGAGCCGCGAAGAACTTGGAAATTCTCGAAGGCGAATGCGAAGATATTCTCGTGGAAGGCGGGAAAGCGGTTGGCGCTGTCGTTTCCGGCGAAAAAATCGGCGCGAAGGCCGTTGTTCTTTGCACGGGGGTTTACCTTTCTTCCCGAACGATCACGGGCGAAGAGATCCACGAGGCGGGGCCTTACGGTTTCGAGAACGCGAAGAATCTTTCGGCAGCCCTTCTTGAAAAGGGTCTTCCGCTCCGTAGGTTCAAAACGGGAACGCCCGCGCGCGTGTACGCGGACAGTATTGATTATTCCGTTATGGAAAAAGAAGACGGGGACTACGATATCGGTTGTTTTTCTTTTATGACCGAAGGAAAACTGCTCGAACAAACGCCTTGTTATTTAACTTATACGAACGAAGAAACGCACCGCATCATTCGCGAGAATATCCATCGCGCTCCTCTGTATAACGGAACGATCCACGGCGTCGGTCCGCGTTATTGCCCCTCTATCGAGGATAAAATTATGCGTTTCGCGGATAAAGAGCGCCATCAGATCTTTATCGAACCCGAAGTAAAAGACGGAGAGCTTATGTACGTTCAGGGAATGAGCAGTTCCCTCCCGAAAGACGTTCAGGAAAAAATGTATCGCTCGGTCAAAGGACTTGAAAACGTGCGATTCGCGCGTTACGCTTACGCGATCGAATACGATTGCATCGATCCGCTTGCGTTGTCTCCGTCGCTCGAAGTCAAAGCGATCGAAAATTTGTTTTCCGCCGGTCAATTTAACGGCAGCAGCGGCTATGAAGAAGCGGCCGCGCAGGGGCTGATGGCGGGGATCAACGCGGCGCGAAAGATTCGATCGTTGCCGCCTGTCATCCTCGGGCGCGACGAAGCGTATATCGGCGTGTTGATCGACGACCTCGTAACCAAAGGAACAAACGAACCTTACCGAATGATGACCGCGCGCGCGGAATATCGGCTATCGCTCCGTCAGGATAATGCGGATAAGCGCCTGACCCCTCTCGGAAGAGAGATCGGGCTCGTATCGGACGAGCGCTGGAAAAAATTTTGTGATCGAAAAGCGAAAAAAGAAGCGATCACGGAAGCCTTCAAAGAAAAAGTTCCCCTCGCGAAAGTCGCCGAGCTTTTCCGCTCGAAAGGGGAAACCGCCTCGGTAGGAATGACGATCGAAGAAATGCTCAAACGGTCGTTTATTACCGCGTCGGACATTCTTCCTTTTCTTCCCGAGTCTTTGCGCGATCCCGATCTCGCCGCGGAATGCCAAATCGACGTTAAGTACGGCGGATATCTTTTGAAAGAAAAAGCGCACCGAGAAGAAATGCGGAAGATGGAAGAAAAGAAACTTCCCGTCGATATGGATTATTTGGCGATGCAAAATCTTCGCATCGAAGCAAGGCAAAAGCTGGATAAGATCCGCCCGATAACGCTCGGGCAGGCCTCTCGTATCAGCGGCGTCAGTCCCGCGGATATCGCGGTGCTCGTAACGCATCTGGTGAAAACTAACAAGTAGAATATTATATAAGTGGAATTATGTTGCAGGACGTTCTGAAAAAAATAAATATTTCGATCGGGGAAGAGGAGATCGCTCTTTTTGACGCGTATTACGAAAATCTTATAAGCTGGAACGAAAAATTCAATTTGACCGCGATCACCGATAGACAGGAAGTAGACGTAAAACATTTTGCGGACAGTCTCTCCGCCGCCTCTTTTTTCCCGCAAGGGTCGAAGGTCGTGGACGTCGGCAGCGGGGCGGGGTTTCCCGCGATTCCGTTAAAGATCCTTCGCCGAGATCTTGATATTACGATGTTGGACGCTCTGAACAAACGCGTCGGTTTTTTGCTGGATACGCTTGCGGTTTTGGAGCTGGAAGGTTCGGCGCTTCACATGCGCGCCGAGGACGCGGCTTATACTTCCATGCGCGAAAGTTTTGACGTCGCAACCGCGCGCGCTGTGGCTCGAATCAAGATCCTTGCGCAGTATTTGCTTCCTCTCGTAAAAGTAGGCGGACGGGTCGTTTTATATAAAGGCGCGGACGTCGAAGAGGAGATCAAGGAAGCGGAAGGCGCGATCAAAACGCTCGGCGGCGTCCTATCTAAGACGGAACGACGAGATTTTATGGGGCTTGGAAGAACGATTGTCGTTATCGATAAAGTTTTTTCCACGCCTTTTGCTTATCCGCGCAAAAAAATCAAATAAAAAACTCCTTAACGCTTTAATTTTCAGAGAAAGAAAAAAATATTTTGACAAGAGAAACGTTCTGTGATAATATGATATAGCATTTCTGTGAGTGCGATGGAGAAGTACCCAAGTGGCTCAAGGGGCTCCCCTGCTAAGGGAGTAGTACGTGAGAAACGTAGCGAGGGTTCAAATCCCTCCTTCTCCGCCAAATCGGCTCCGCACTTCCTTAACGCGAGGGATTTGAACGAGAGCGTTAAGAAAACAGCAAGTGATTTTGCTGTTTTTAGCGGCTGACCGAAGCAATGCGAAAAGCAGAACACGGAAAAAACGGTATGCTTTGAGAATTGCAAGAGGAAATCCCTCCTTCTCCGCCAGATCGGCTCCGCACTTCCTTAACGCGAGGGATTTGAACGAGAGCGTTAAGAAAACAGCAAGTTCTAATCCGCAGTTTCACAGAGCTTTATTTTGAAAACGGCTTCCGAAAAGCATATCGGGGTGTAGCGCAGTTGGTACGCCAAAGCACAGTTCCCCGAAATGATGATGGAAAGAGAATAAAATACAAAGCGCTCATTGAGTAGAGTACGGCGTGTTCTCTTCGGTCATATGCGCGCCATGCGCGCTCCCAACACAAACCGTGAGAGGGAAACGTAAATAAAGTTTACATCGTAATATATCGGGGTGTAGCGCAGTTGGTAGCGCGCATGGTTCGGGACCATGAGGCCGGAAGTTCAAGTCTTCTCACTCCGACCAAGGAATTACCGAAAGGTAGTTCCTTTTTTTATCCCGAACCATGCGCGCTAAGCGCGCGTGCCGGGGTCCCCGCTCGATTGAATGATCGAGAGGGGTGGGGTGTGGGAGCATGAGGCCGGAAGTTCAAGTCTTCTCACGG
>OCTW011562723.1_pt1 | contig 23033 bp, 18 predicted proteins | sample 1539671 | NCBI WGS metagenome assembly OCTW01 (sample SAMN02144230, study PRJEB22623) | gut metagenome | biome: sheep rumen | host: Ovis aries | place: New Zealand | reverse complement strand
GGATCCGTAAGCCGGAAAGGCGGGAAGAGCGTATTTTCCACGAAGCAGCATCAGAATTTCAACTGGCCTGTCAAGACAGTGGGGGCCGACTATTATCCGGAGCAGTGGGACAGGGCACTCTGGAAGTCTGATTATCTGCCGAGATCCTTAAAGTGAAATTCCTTCCTCCCGTCGCAGTACGGTGCTACGGTCTGCCCGCTTCCCTCAAGGATATACTTGTAGGTCTGCAGGCCGTCGATGCCGACCGGCCCGCGCGCGTGGAGCTTGCCGGTGCTGATGCCGACCTCGGCGCCAAAGCCGTATCGGAAGCCGTCTGCAAAGCGCGTCGAGCAGTTGCAGTAAACGTCGGCCGAATCCACGAGCGTCTCAAAAGTGGCCGCTGTCTGCCTGTTCTCCGTAATAATGGCGTCGGTGTGCCGTGAGCCGTAGCGGTTGATGTGTTCCACGGCCGCCTGCACGCCGTCAACGACACGCACGGACATCTTCAGATCCAGATATTCCTTGTGCCAGCTGCCCGTAATCGGCGCGCACCCGGTCAGGTGCACGGACCGCTCATCGCCAAAAAGCGTCACGCCGGCTTCTTTCAGGGCTTTTGCTGCCTGCGGCAGGAAGCTTTCAGCCACCGGTGCGTCAACCAGCAGCGTCTCCGCCGCGTTGCAGGCCGCACTGTACTGTGTCTTTGCGTCCACGACGATCGGAAGTGCCTTGTCAAGATCTGCGTCCCGGTCGACGTACACGTGGCATACACCTTCCGCGTGCCCCATCACCGGGATCTTCGTGTGCTCCATGATATACCGGACAAATGCGTTGCTTCCCCGCGGGATCAGAAGATCCACAGAAGTGTCGCATGAAAGAAGCTCGTCGATCTCGCTGTGGGACTCGGCCTGAAAGAGGCAGTCCTCCGGAAGTCCGGCCGAAACGGCGGCCTCCTTGATGATCGTGAAGAGAATGCGGTTGGAGCGGGCCGTCTCAGAGCCGCCTTTGAGAATCGCGCAGTTCCCGCTGCGGATGCAGAGGGCGGAGATCTGAATCAGCGCATCCGGCCGTGCCTCAAAGATCACGCCGATCACACCGATGGGCACGGAGATGCGTTTCAAGACGAGCCCTTCGTCGAGCTGCCGCGCAAACAGCACCTTCCCAACCGGATCAGGCATGGCGGAAAGCTGGCGGATGCCGGCAAGACAGGCGGAGAGCTTGCTCTCGTCAAACTTCAGTCGCTTCCTGATCTGCGGGCTTACGGCATTCCGCTCTGCCGCTGCGAGGTCTTCGTCATTGGCCGCGAAAATCTGCTGCTTTTTCTGCTCGAGGGCATCTGCGATGGCCGTGAGAGCTGCGCTGCGGGCTGCACTTCCGGCTGCCGCAAGGTGCGGCGCCGCAAGTTTCATCTGCGCTGCCTGTGTCTGTATGTTCATAGGAGTGTCCTTTCATCTGTCCTGAGTGTGGATGCCGGACGCATGCGCTTCCTGCCTCCGGGATTCGTGGCGAGCCTGGAGCGGCGGCAGAGCACTGCCCGGCACGAAGAGGCTCCCGCGACCGGAGCCAAGTGCGATGTCCGGCTTGTTGGCGCCGTGAAAGTCCGAGCCGCCCGAGGGAAGAAGATGGAACATAGCTGCGATTCCCAGCATGTCCTGCGTATCAGACGGCGTGAAGGAGGAGTACCAGCACTCGATGCCGTCAAGCCCCGCGTCCGTGAGTTGACGGGTGAGGCCGACCAGGCCGTCGTGTCCGAGATGGTATTGGAGCGGATGCGCGAGGACGGCGATGCCGCCGTTTTCGTGGATCATCCTTACGGCTTCCTGCGCCGGCGTTTTTTCGCGCGCTACGAAGCACGGGCAGCCATCCCCGATATACTCGGCGAATGCCTGCGCGATCGAGCGTATATACCCCTTGTCCAGCATGTAGCGCGCGAAGTTGGCGCGCGTGACCGTGCCGCCGCACTGCGCCGCGAGGACGTCGTAATCCACGGGAATGCCCCGCTGTGTCAGTTTTTCCGCCATCTTCCGGTTGCGCCGGTCTCTCCCGTCCCGCATATCGTCAAGTTCTTTCCGGAACACATCGTCCTCCGGATCAAGGAAGAGCCCGACGATGTGGACTTCCTTTGACTTCCACTGCGTCGAGAGTTCAGCGCCGGGGATGACGGGCAGATCAAGTTTTTTCCCGGCCTCCTGCGCCTCGTACACGCCTGCGATGGTGTCGTGATCGGTCAGTGCTATGGCGGAAAGCCCGGCATCAGCCGCTGTGCGCACGATTTCTGATGGCGTCAGCGTCCCGTCTGAGAACGTGCTGTGAATGTGCAGGTCGATGCGGTCTGCGTCTGTCAGGGATTGTATCTGTCTCATAGGCAAGCCTTTCTGGCTGACAGTATAGCAGAATCTGAGCGGCGCGAAAAGCCGCTTCCTGCGGCATCTCTCAGGTTCCCGCATGCTTGACGGACCCGCGGCCATGACCGTACAATAAAAGCGCACCGATCAAACAGGACAGCTGCGGATAAAGCGCAGAGCAGAAACAGAGGCACAAATGGGCCGGGAACTTATTTTTGGCGGAATCTACCGCCATTTCAAGAACAGATTGTACATGGTAAAAGATGTGGTGACCCATTCGGAAACCGGAGAAAAGATGGTGCTCTACCAGGCGCTCTACGGCGATTTTCGCTCCTATGTGCGCCCGCTTCCCATGTTTCTCTCGGAGGTCGACCGTGAGAAGTATCCGGACGTTCCGCAGAAGTACCGCTTCACAAGAGTCCTGCTGGACGGGGACGGCAATATCGTTGGGATGCCGGAAGAGGAGCACAGCACGGAGATTCCTGAAGCAGAAGATGGGATAGAGACGGCAAAATCAGGAAAGTCGGGAGAAATTGAAAAAACAGGAACAGCGGGGAGCGCAGGAGAAGAACCTGACCCGCTGCTGCTTGCATTCCTGGACATGCCGGGCCTGAAAGAGAAGTGTCAGTTCCTCAATCTGAAGCGGCGGGCTTTCAGCGCGAAGACACTCGCCCAGTGCGCCGCGGCGATGGACATATCCCTCCCGGAAGGAGACGTCTCCGCACAGTTTCTGGCCCTGCGCGACAGCCTTGTCATGCGCGCAAAGTACGAGGAAAACGACCGCCTGCGCTAAGAGACAGAAAGAAAGCCGGAGGGCATCTCTGCCGGGCAGGCGGCTGCGCTTGCGTGATTGAAGATGCACATGCAGAGTGGTATGATTTCCGGTGGCCATTTAAACAGATGGAAACGCCGGGAAAGTTCATCCACAGAGCCGTTCTGTTAATGGCCGGATGCGTCAGGGAAAGGAGCTTATAAGAATGAAAATTGCAGTTCTTGCTGCCGGAACGAGTACCGAGAGAGATGTCTCGGTGTCGACAAGCCGCAATGTGTGCGCATCACTGCGCAGAAACGGCCATAAAGCCAATATGATCGACGCGTTTTTCGGCACGGATGTATATAAAGACACGGATGCTTTCTTTGAAGATGATTCGGATCTGGAGGCACTGAGCTCCCAGATGCTTGAAAAGACTAAGGATGTGCCGGCGGAGATCAGAAGAAGAAAGGCGGCAGGAGAGGGGTTCTTCGGACCGTCTGTCATCGAAGTGTGCCGCGCGGCGGACATCGTGTTCATCGGCCTGCACGGAGCCAACGGCGAGGACGGAAAGGTCCAGGGGGCATTCGATCTGCTGGGCATCCGCTACACAGGAACGGATTCGTTGAGCTCGGCGATCTCCATGAACAAGGACTACACCAAGAAGATTCTGAGAGCGTCGGGTGTGAGAATGCCGGATGGCATCACGCTGCACAGAGCCGATGACCGGCAGGATACGATCGCACACTTCCCGGTCCCCTGCGTCGTGAAGCCTGCCTGCGGTGGTTCGAGCGTGGGCGTCACCATCGTGAAGGAACGCGGAGAGCTTGAGAAGGCACTCGCGGCGGCTTTCGCGCTGGAGGACACGGTGCTTGTCGAGCAGTTTATCTCCGGCCGCGAGTTCTCCACGGGAGTGCTGGCCGGAAAGGCCATGCCGGTCGTGCAGATCGAGGCGGCACCCGGCGGCTACAATTATGAGAACAAGTACAAGGCCGGCGGGGCCATCGAGACCTGCCCGGCGCCAGTCGACCAGCAGACGACGGAAAAGCTGCAGAAAGCGGCGGAGGACGCCTGCCGGGCTTGCGGCGTGACACCGATCGGCCGTGTCGACGAGATCTTAAGCGACGACGGACTGGTGTACTGCCTTGAGATCAACACACTGCCGGGCATGACGGAGACCAGCCTTGTGCCGAAGGAAGCAAAGGCGATGGGGATGAGCTACGACGATCTGACGGAGAAGATGATCGAACTCTCCCTTGCGAAATACAGAGACTGACAAGCTGACAGGCACATCCGGGACAGGCCGGCAGGAGAGATGGATATGAAGGGAATGACACTGGACGTGATCTGCCGGGTCAGCGGCGGAACATACACGGGAGACAGAGCGCTTCTTTCGCGCGAGGTCTCGCAGATCACGCTTGACAACCGGGAACTGAAAAAAGACGGGCTTTTCGTGGCCATCTGCGGCGAAAAAGTTGACGCGCACAAGTTTATTCCGGCGGCGTACAAAGCCGGCGCTCTCTGCTGCCTGGGAACAGAGGACATGGGAGAGCTTCCCGGCCCGTACATCCGGGTTGCCGATGTGAGCGGGGCCCTTGGCGCTATCGCGGGTCGCTACATTCAGAATCTCGGAATCCCGAAGGTGGGCATCACGGGCAGCGTCGGAAAGACCAGCACCAAAGAGGCGGTTGCCGCCATCCTGTCCGCCAGGTACAAGGTCCACAAGACACAGGGCAATCACAACAACGAGCTGGGGGTGCCGATCACCGCATTTTCCATGAAGGAGGACGACGAGGTGGCCGTCTTCGAGATGGGCATCGGGAATTTCGGCGACATGCGGCGCCTCACAGGTATCGTGCATCCGGACGTCGCCGTCATCACGAATATCGGAGTCGCGCACATGGAGGCACTGGGCAGCCGGGACGGCATCCTGAAGGCCAAGAGCGAGATCTTTGAAGGCATGGACCGACAGGGGACCGTGATTTTAAATGGCGACGATGACAAGCTGGTGAGTGTGCGGGACGTTCACGGAAAAGCTCCGCTGTTCTTTGGCATTCAGAACCGGGAAGGCGTATGGGCCGATCAGATCCGCGAGCATGGCCTCGCGGGCACGGACTGCGTGATCCACGGCCTGATGACAGCCGACGGTGTCAGAGAGCTGGTCGTCCACATCCCGATCCCGGGGCGCCACATGATCTACAACACTATGGCGGCGCTTCTTGTCGCGCAGACGTTTCATCTCACTTCCGATGAGATGCTCGAGGGAATCTCGCGCATGAAGACAATCGAAGGCCGGCAGAATCTGATCCGGGCGGGAGCTCTTCTGCTCATCGACGACTGCTACAACGCCAACCCGGTGTCCATGAAGTCTTCGATCCGGCTTCTCTGCAGCGCGCAGGGCCGCAAGGTCTGCATCCTGGGCGATATGCTGGAGCTTGGGGCAAACGAGCGGATGATGCACCGGGAGGTCGGCGAATTCCTGGCGGGCACACAGGTGGATCTGCTCCTCACCGTGGGGAAACTGGGAAGAGAGATCGCCGCGGGTGCCAGAAAGGCAGCCTCGGGACGCCTTTCAATTCACGCCTACGACACGAAGGATCAGCTTTTTAAAGACCTTTCGAAACTTCTTGAGCCCGGCGATACCGTGCTCATCAAGGCGAGCAACGGGATGGGGTTTGCAGAAATTGTGAAGAGACTGCGGGAAGAAGCCGAAGGCTGAAATCGTCCCGATCCTTACCGCTTGCTGTGGATTTTGATCAGCACTTCATCCACCCGGTTGGAGCCGGCGCGGATGACGGTGACGATGGCTCCGTCGATGTCGATCGATTCGCCGGCCCGCGGGAAGCGGTCGAAGCGCTCGATGACAAGGCCTCCGATGGAGTCGTTGTCGTCACTGCGAAAGTGGGTGCCGGCGCGCTCGTTGATGTCCTCGAGCTTGTAGGTGCCCGCGACGCGGTACACGCCCGGGCGCAGCTGCCGAAACGGCGCCTGCTCGTCGGTGTCGTATTCATCGTGGATTTCGCCCACGATCTCCTCGATCAGATCTTCCGTGGAGATCATGCCGGCTACGGAGCCGAACTCGTCGAGCACGATGGCGACGGCGGCATTCTCCTTCTGCATCTCCCGGAACAGTTCTGATACATTCTTGGTCTCAAAGGTGAAGTACGGCTTGCGCATGACGCTTGCAAGCGGCGGGAAATTCTCGCCCGGCGTGACGGCAAGGAACAGATCCTTCACATTCAGAATGCCGACGACATTATCTTCCTTCCCCTCAAAAAGCGGAAAGCGCGAGTACTGGGTCTTGCGGAAGACCTGCGTGAACTCCTCCTGCGATGCGCCTGCGGGGAGCATCGTCATGTCGATCTGCGGCACCATCACATCCTTTGCCTGCGTGTCGCCGAAGTCAAAGAGATTGTTGATGATCTGGTTTTCGCGGCTTTCGATGCCGCCCTGCTCGTGGCTGATCTTGGCAAATGTGCGCAGATCCTCAGCCCCGATGGCATCCTGTCTGCCTGTGCGGATGCCGAAAAGCCGGATCAGTCCGGCGCACAGTGCGTTGATGACGATGATAAAAGGCGTCAGAAGGACCATGATGATGCGGATCACCGGCGCGACGACCATGCAGATCTTCTCGGCTTTCTGCTGCGCGACAGTCTTCGGCGTGATTTCGCCGAAGATCAGAAGGACCAGTGTGAGAATCCCTGTGGCGATGCCGGTCCCGGCATCCCCGAAGATCCGGATGGCGAGCGAGGTCGCAGTTGCCGAGGCGGCGATGTTGACGAGATTGTTGCCGATGAGCACGGCACTCAGGAACTTCTGATTTTTGTCCAGAATCGAGAGAACAAGCCGGGCACGCGTGTTTCCCTGATCGGAAAGTGTCGTGATCCGGATTTTGTTTACACTCGTGAATGCCGTCTCGGATCCGGAAAAGAACGCGGAAAGCAGGATGAAAACGATAATCAGTACCAGGTCAGGCAGCGTATCAGCCAAAGTAAATCTCCTTGATTTCAGTCCAAAAAACTTTTTCAAAGTCATTCTACCATAAAAAAGGAAATCCCGGAATTGCGTGGAATATATAAACAGAGACGGATTAGCGGCAGATGAAGGCTCACGCCCACAGGAGCATCCGGCTGCCTTTTCGTCCCGGAAAGGAGTACCTTGTATGGACTGTGAAGAGGACTGCATCCGCCTTCGGCAGGAAAAGTGGGAACATGCGTACCTGAGTCCGTACGCTTCTTTCTCGGACTGCTCGCGGGGGCGGCGCCGGCCGGAGGGGCAGGACGCCATGCGGGTGATCTACGCAAGAGACCGCGACCGGATCATTCACTGCAAGTCTTTTCGCCGGCTGAAGCACAAGACGCAGGTCTTTCTGGCACCGGAAGGCGACCACTACCGGACCCGTCTGACGCACACGCTGGAGGTCGCTCAGATCGCCAGAAGTATCGCCAGAGCCCTGCGGATGAACGAGGATCTGACAGAGGCCATTGCGCTCGGGCATGATCTGGGGCACACGCCGTTCGGACACGCAGGAGAGAGGGCCTTGAACAGCCTGTATGAGAAGGGCTTCAATCACTGTGAGCAGAGCCTCCGGGTGGTTGACCGCCTGGAGAAGGACGGCGCGGGGCTGAACCTGACCTGGGAAGTGCGCAATGGCATCATCAATCACCGCACATCAGGGCATCCTGCCACCCGGGAGGGGCAGATCGTGCGGATCTCCGACAAGATAGCCTACATCAATCACGATATCGACGACGCGGTGCGGGCCGGGATCTTCTCGGAGGCAGAGATCCCACCGCAGTTCACGGACGTGCTCGGCCACACGATAAAGGAGCGGCTGAACACAATGATCACCGACGTGATCCGCGAGAGCGGGGACGGAAAGCAGATCCGCCTCTCGCCGGCGGTCAGCAGCGCCATGCAGGATCTGAGGGCGTATATGTTTGAGCACCTGTACAGCAATTCGGTCGCGAAGGTAGAGGAGCCAAAAGTGGCAGGCGTCATAGAGGGGCTGTATACGTATTACACGAAGCATCCGGAGCGCCTTCCGGACATGTATCAGAAGCTGGCAGCGGAGGGCGATGAGCCCGGCCAGGTGGTCTGCGACTATGTGGCCGGCATGAGTGATCAGTATGCGATTAAAAAGTTCGAGGACATCTATGTTCCGAAGAGCTGGAAAGGATGAGGGGTGTCATTTTCACAGGAGACTATCGACGAGGTCCGCTCGCGCAACGACATCGTGGATGTGATCGGACAGTACGTTCAGCTGAAGCGCGCGGGGAGCTCCTACATGGGGCTGTGCCCGTTCCACAGTGAAAAGACGCCTTCATTTTCCGTCTCACCGTCCAAGCAGATCTTCCACTGCTTCGGCTGCGGCAAGGGCGGCAATGTGATCACATTTGTCATGGAGGAGGAGCGGCTGTCGTTTCCGGAGGCGGTGCGCTTTCTGGCCGACCGGGCCGGGATGCACATCGAGGAAACGGCTCAGACGCCCGGGCAGCAGGAAGAGGCCAGAAGGCGGAGGGAGCGGGAAGAGACGCTTCTTGCTGTAAATCGGGAAGCCGCGTACTTCTATGTGGGACAGCTTGCGACGCCGGATGGCGCGCGGGGGCTGCGGTACCTGCACGATCGGCATCTGACGGACGAGACGATCCGCGCCTGGGGGCTTGGCTTTGCACCGGGCACGGGGCATGCGCTGTATGACCACCTGAAGGAGAAGGGGTACAAGGACGACATTCTCGTGAAGACGGGACTTTTCTCCTACAAGGGCGAGCACCCGCACGATCTGTTCTGGAACCGGGTCATGTTCCCGATCATGGACGAGCGGCGGCGCGTGATCGGCTTCGGCGGCCGGGTGATGGGCGATGGAAAGCCGAAGTACCTGAATTCGCCGGAGACGGAGATCTTTGACAAGCGCAACCACCTGTTCGGAATTCACATGGCGGCGCGCTCGAAGGCCGGCAATTTTATCATCTGCGAGGGCTACATGGACGTGATCTCCATGCAGCAGGCGGGATTCACACAGGCGGTCGCTTCTCTCGGGACTGCGCTGACACAGGCTCAGGTGAAGATCATCGCCCGCTATACCGATCAGGTGCGCATTACGTATGATTCCGATGCGGCAGGCACGAAGGCGTCGCTTCGGGCGATCGCGCTGTTTGACGCGGTCACGGTGACGGACCGGGCGACAAGGCGCAAAAAACACATTCAGACGCGGGTCATCCGCATGGAGCCGTACAAGGACCCGGATGAGTTCATCAAGGCGCGCGGGGCGGACGCGTTCCGGCAGCGGATCGACGACGCCCAGGACAGCTTTCTGTTTAAAATCAGCGCTCTCGAAAGACAGTTTGAGCGGGGGACGCCGCGGGGGGACACGGATTTCGCGGAGGCGGCGGCAAGAGAGATCGCGGGGCTGCCGAGTGCCCTTGAGCGCCGGGAATACCTCGCATCCGTTGCCCGGCAGTTCTCCATCCGGGAGGACGATCTGCGGGAGCTCGTCGAGCAGGCGGTCCCGGAGGTTCGGGAAGAGCAGGAGCAGCAGCAGATGGCGGATGCCAGGCGCCGCTACGACAGGCAGCGCCGGGAGGAAATAAAGAGCGGCGCGAATCCGGGCGCGGCATCAGGCAATGCGGCCACGGCAGGAGATGCGCCGGAGAGAGAAGTGCGCGAGGCCTGGAAGGTTCCGGCGGGACTGCTCAAGGCAGAAGATTTTCTGCTGACGATCCTGGCGGAGGAGCCGGCGTACTATGAGAAGATCCGGGAGTACATCAGCCCGGAGGACTTTGAGGAATCCAGAAGTCAGCTGGCAGACGGAGCATTCCGGCAGCTGCGGGAAACGGGGCGTGTTGATGTATCAGCGCTCACGGCGCAGTATCAGACCCGGGAGGAGATTCAGACGGCCGCCAACGCGTTCGCCGCACCGGCCATGCGCGCCGGAGCCGCACAGAGAGCACAGGCGCTTTCTGACTGCGTTAAGACAATCCGGGAGGCAGCGCTGAAAAAAAGGATACAGGGGGCGGCAAAGCGCCTCAGGGCAGGAGACCCGGAAGCAGCGGAGGAATACCGCCAGTTGGGAAGACTTCTGCAGCAGGTCAGTGCGATACACATTGAAGCGCAGAATGCGTAGAGGAAAGAGAAGAGAGGATGAGCGATATGGCAGATCACAAGGAGACAGGGAATATGGCAGACGCGCAGGAGCTGAAGACGGACATCAGGGCAAAGGAAACGCAAAAGAAGCCTGCGCCAAGGAAAAATAGTGCCAGAGCCAAGAAGCCGGTGGAGAAGAAGACGGCAGAGAAGACGGCGAAGGCGGAAGAAAAGAAACCGGCAGCAAAGAAGACAGTCCGTGATGAGGGGGCGCCGGAGATCCATTTCCACGACCTGCCGGCCGAGATAATTCCGGATACCGAGCGCGGCGGCCTTGAGTCGACGGAGGACGGAGAGGGCATCCGCGGCAAGAAGGATGACGTCGAGACGTTCAACGCGCTGTGCCACGAATTCCTGAGCCAGCTGGTGCGCAAGAATGAGGATGCCATTCACTTTGAGGAGATCAACGATTTCTTCAAGCCGACACAGATCAACGAAGACATGTACGACTCGGTCATGAAGTTCCTCGAGAAGAACAACATCGATGTCATTGTCAATGAGGAAGTCAGCGGGGATGATTTTGATGAGGATGTGGAGGACGAGGATGTCGACCTGGAGAAGATTGACCTCTCGATCCCGGAGAACATCCAGATGGATGACCCGGTCCGCATGTACCTGAAGGAGATCGGAAAGATCAAGCTGCTGACAAGCGAAGAAGAAGTGGAGCTGGCCAAGCGCATTGAGCAGGGCGATGAGGAAGCCAAGCAGGAGCTGGCCAATGCCAATCTCCGCCTGGTTGTATCCATAGCAAAGCGCTACGTCGGCCGCGGCATGCAGTTCCTGGATCTGATTCAGGAGGGAAATCTCGGCCTGATCAAGGCGGTCGAGAAGTTCGACTACCACAAGGGATACAAGTTCAGCACATACGCGACCTGGTGGATCCGGCAGGCCATCACCCGCGCGATCGCGGATCAGGCGCGTACCATCCGGATTCCGGTTCACATGGTCGAGACCATCAACAAGATGACCCGGATCTCGCGTGACCTACTGCAGAAGTACGGCAGAGAGCCGAAGCCGGCCGAGATCGCCAAAGAGATGGGAATCTCGGAGGCCAAAGTCCTGGAGATCCAGAAGATCGCCCAGGAACCGGTTTCGCTGGAGACGCCGATCGGCGAAGAGGAGGACAGCCATCTGGGAGACTTCGTGCCGGATGACAAGGAGAAGTCCCCGCAGGAAGAGGTCTCCCGCAAGATGCTGCGCGAGACGGTCAACGAGGTGCTGGGCGAGCTGACCGAACGCGAGGCCAAGGTCCTGAGCCTGCGCTTTGGACTGGAGGACGGAAGACAGAGGACGCTGGAGGAAGTCGGCAAGGAGTTTGACGTGACCCGCGAGAGAATCCGCCAGATCGAGGCGAAGGCCATCCGAAAACTCAAGCACCCGAGCCGCAGCAAGAAGCTGAAGGATTTCCTCGAGTGACCGTCTATGGAAGAGATCTCAGAAAGACTGCTTGCGGCCGCGCAGCTGGCGGCGGCAGGCTTTGCCCCCGGAGGAAGCCGCTGCCTTGCAGATATCGGGACAGACCACGCACTGCTGCCCATCTACATGGTGAGACACGGTCTGGCAGACTCGGCCCTTGCGCTTGACGTGCGGCGGGGGCCGCTTGAGAGAGCCAGGCAGCATGTGCAGGAGGCAGGGCTTGCAGGTTCCATCACCTGCCGGCTCTCCGACGGCCTGGAAGGAGTGCGAAGAGGTGAGGCGGATGTCTTTGTCATCTGCGGCATGGGCGGACACCTGATCGAAAAGATCCTCTCCGCCGGGAAAGACCGGCTCACAGAACGGAGCCGCATCGTCGCGGGGCCGCAGCTGGATGTGCCGGATTTCCGCGCATTTGCCGTGCGGGAAGGCTGGCGGATCCGCTGCGAGCGCATGGTGCGTGAGAACGGGAAGTTTTACACGCTGATGCTGCTGGAGAGAGGCGAAGAGGTCGAGCCGCTGACAGACGTTGAACTGCACTACGGAAGACAGCTGCTGACGGGGCGCGATCCGGTCCTTCGGGATTACCTGGTTCGCGAGAAAAAGCTGACGGACAGGATCCGGGAGCAGCTGACGGGAAAGGAGAGCCCCGGGGCCAGACTGAGACTGTCGCAGCTTTCCAGGCAGGAAGCGCTTCTTGACAAGGCATTTTTGTATTATAGGTGAGTTGGTATGACACTGAGATGTATGGCAGAGCAGGAGCGGGCGGACGCGCCGGTTGTTCTCGCGTCCGTGAACGGGAAACTGAAGGAACTGGGGACGCCCGGGGAGTTTGACCGGGTCGGGGACAGCGTGCAGTTTATCACGACGGCGCAGAAGATCGGCATGGACGTCTACCGCCGCAGCCTGGTGATGCTGATGCTGTACGCCTTCACGCAGGTGCAGAAGCAGGAAGGAGGATCTTCGCTGCACGTTATCATCGAACACAGCATCGGGGATGCCTACTATTTTCACTTCCGCAGGGGCGAGCGGATGGCTGAGGGAATGCTCGGGAAGGTGAAGGAACAGATGGAGGCCGCCGTCAAGGCGGATATTCCGATTGAAAAACTCACACTTCCCACCGACGAGGCCATCCGGTACTTTGCATCGGCTGACATGAAGGAAAAGGCGAGGCTCTTCCGCTACCGCATGGCGTCCACGGTCAATCTGTACTCCATGAACGGTTACCGGGACTACTTCTACGGATATATGGTGCCGTCGGCCGGTGTGCTGAAGTGGTTTGACCTGATGCCCTACGACGAAGGGTTTGTGCTCCAGTTTCCGTCTGTAAAGGATCCGGTGCACGTGAGCGCGCTGGAGGATCAGCCCAAGCTGTTTCAGGCGATAAAGGAGACAAGGCAGTTAAATGAAAAACTGTCGCTTCTGACAGTTGCTGACCTGAATGACCACATCACAGCGGGCGACATGAACCGGATGATCCTGGTACAGGAGGCGCTGCAGGAACAGAAGATTGTTGAGATTGTCCAGAAGATCCGGGAGAAAAAGACGGTGAAGTTCGTGCTGGTGGCTGGCCCCAGCTCGTCCGGCAAGACGACATTCGCCAACCGGCTTGCGATCCAGCTGGCAGCGTACGGATATCACGCGCACATCATCAGTGTGGACAACTACTACGTCGACCGGGAGTTCACACCCAGAGACAAGAGCGGTGACTACGACTACGAGGCGATTGAGGCGGTTGATCTGGCGCTTTTCAATACGCAGCTGCAGGACATGCTTTCGGGCAAGGCCGTCAAGATGCCGCGCTATGATTTCAAGGCAGGCCATAAGGTCTTTGACCAGCCGCCGGTGCAGATGGGGCCGGGGGACATTCTTGTCATCGAGGGGATTCACTGCCTGAACGACCGGCTGACATTCGCCATACCGCGGGAAGTGAAGTTCAAGATCTACATCAGCGCGCTGACGCAGCTCAATGTCGACTCGCACAACCGCGTGTCGACGGCGGACGGGCGCCTGGTGCGCCGGATGGTGCGGGATTTCCGGACCCGGGCGACACCGGCGGTGGGAACGCTGTCCCGCTGGGCTTCGGTGCGCCGCGGCGAAGAGAAAAATATCTTTCCGTATCAGGAGAGCGCGGACGTGGTGTTCAATTCCGCGATGGCCTATGAGCTGTCGGTGCTGAAGTCCTACGCCCAGCCGATGCTGTTCTCGGTACCGGAGGAGAGCCCGGTGTACCCGGAGGCCAAGAGAATGCTCAAGTTTCTGGATTACTTCCTGCCCTGCCGCGCGGACTTTGTCCCCAACAACTCGCTTCTGCGGGAATTCATCGGCGGCGGCTGCTTCGCGGTGGACTAATTCTCCGGCGATGACGCCTGCCGGCGGTTGAGCGCCTCCCGGTACGGCCGGACCAGATCAAAGAGCTTTCCGACCTCTTCAAAGTGCCCGGTGTCAATGGCGTCGCGCAGCTTAACCAGCGACCCGATGTACAGAGTCAGCATGCGGGAGATGGCCTCCGGATTCAGCTGAGCGATCTGCTCCCACATCTCGGAGGAGGAAGCGGCGATCCGGGTGGTGTCAAGAAAACCGGAGGAGGCAAGGGAGAACATCATCCGGTCCGCGGTGTCGCTTTCCATGACGGTGCGCACCAGCGAGGCGGCCGCCATGTGCGGCAGATGTGAGATCCCGGCGACAGCCAGGTCGTGCTCCTCGGGGGTGAGGATCATCACGCGGCTTCCCATCCGCTGTATCAGTCCCTTCATAAATTCCAGTTTTTCCTTTGCGTCCTTCAAAATTCCGGCAGAAGGCGTCAGCACATACGGCCTGTCTTTCAGCAGGCCGGCGCTGGAGTTCTCGTAGCCGGTTCTCTCGGACCCTGCCATCGGATGGCCTCCGATGAAAACATCCGAAAGACCGAGCTCTTCAGCGCACCGGCAGATGGCGCTCTTCACACTCCCGACGTCGGTGAGAATGGCGTCCGGCCGCACGATGCCCCCGAGCTTTTGAAGGCAGTCTCCGGTCCGCGCCACGGGAGTGCAGATGAAGATCACGTCGCACGCCTGAAACGTCCCGTCGATTGTGCCGCTCACGGTATCGGCAATCCCGTCATCGAGTGCCTTCCTGACGTGAGAGACGGTGCGGTTCATCACCAGAATCCGGGAAGAAGGATACAGCGCGCGCAGAGCGCGTGCCACGGAACCGCCGATCAGGCCGAAACCGATGAAGCCGAATGTCAGATTCGGATTGTCCAGTCGTAGTTTATTCATAGGGGATACTTTAGCACATCAACGCGCGAAATGTCAATACCGGAGCTGCCGGATACGGTACAGCTGCCGGTGGATGTTTACTAACGCCGGCGCGGTACTTGTGATAGAATAAGGCCAAATCCCGTAATTCCGGAGAGGTTCCTCATGAGCGATAAAAGTCTTCGAAACAATTTTCTGGTTCAGGGAGGCATCCTGGCGCTTGCCGGCATTCTGGTGCGCGTGATCGGCATGCTGTACCGGATCCCGGTCGTCAATATCATCGGCAGTGACGGAAACGGCATCTACAGCGCGGCGTTCAATGTGTATAACATCGTGTTGGTGCTGTCCTCCTATGGGCTTCCGATGGCGGTTTCAAAGCTTATATCGGCAAGACTGGCTGACAGCGAGTACCGGAATTCGGCACGGATTTTCAGGAGCGCTCTTATTCTCTCCGTCATAACGGGCGGGGCTGCCTGTGCGCTTCTTTACTTCGGGTCCGGATGGATTGAGAGAGCGCTGTACCCGGGACTTCCGGGGATGGCGATCCCGCTCAGAGTCCTGGCGCCGACGGTTCTCATCGTTGCGGTGCTCGGTGTATTCCGAGGCTTCTACCAGGGACATGGCCAGATGGAACCGACGGCTGTGTCGCAGCTCATCGAGCAGATCATCAACGCGGTTGTCTCCGTGTCGGCCGGATACTTCCTGATGCGGGCATACGCAGGGCAGGACTTTCAGGCTGCCCACGGGGCGGCGGGATCGACGCTGGGGACGTGTCTGGGTGCCCTGTCGGCTCTGATTTTCTTTCTCGGACTGACGCTTGTGAAGCGCTCTGTTTTCTCCGAAAGGATCGAAAGCGATAAAAGCGGGGAGACACTTGACACGGGGATGTCCGTGAAGCTGATTCTGGTGACGGTCATCCCGATCATTCTTGGGCAGACATTTACCAATATCAATTCGGTTCTTGATGACATCCTGTTCAACAGCACCGCGGTGAAGACCATGAGCGCAACGGAGGTGGCCACCCAGCTGGGAACGTACAGCACGTGCTTCATCCTGCTGCTGTCGATCCCGCAGGGGATCGCTTCTTCCATGTCGGCATCCATGCTGCCGAGCGTCGTCAAGTCGTACACGGAACACTCCAGAAGCGGCGTTCGCCGGAAGCTGTCCCAGACCATCCGCATCACGATGATCATCGCGATGCCCTGCTTCATCGGAATGATCGTGCTGGGGGAACCGCTGATCCGCATTCTCTTCGCCCGCTATGACAGTCAGATGGGAGAGCACATGCTCTGGATCGGAGCCGTTTCGGTGATTTTCACCACGCTGCAGACCATCACCACTTCGGCACTTCAGGGGATCGACCGCCTGATGAAACCGGTCATTCATTCCTTCATCTCGATGCTCATCCACATTGTGCTGGTGCTCATCGCGCTGCTGGGGTTTCATATGGGGATCTACTCCCTGGCCGCAGGCTATGTGCAGTTTCCACTCGTGGTATTCCTGCTCAACCTCAGGTCGCTGCACGAACTGGTGCACTACCGCCTGCCCGTCAGCCGGTTGTTTCTGCGGCCGCTGCTGTCAGCGCTTGTCATGGGTGTGGCCAGCCGGCTTGTCTATGCCGGGCTGTATCACGCCACGGACAGCGTGATCATCAGCTTCCTGCCGGCTTTTGTCGTTGCTGTTGTTGTGTATTTCGGCGCGTATATCTTCCTGAAGGAGCGCCGGATTTGAATAGGAAAAGAGGCTTGTATGCTTTGTGAAAAATGCGGTATCCGCGAGGCCACCGTGCATTACACGGAGGTCGTGAACGGAGTAAAAAAAGAACATTACCTCTGCGCGCAGTGCGCGCGGGAAGAGGGGCTCATACCCGGGCTTGCGGGGATCTCCGGCGAGGACAATCCATTTGTGAGGTTCCTGTCGGGGCTGCTGGGTGGCACGGAAAAGCAGGCGGATGAGAGCAGCGACAAGGACAGTCAGATAACCTGTCCCAACTGCGGCATGACGTTTGGTGAGTTCACCAAAATCGGCAAATTCGGCTGCCCGGAGTGCTACCGGACATTCGGTCCGCTGATTGAGAATGAATTCAAGAAATTCCAGGCCGATTCCCATCATATCGGAAAGAAGTACGGAAAGTCCATCGAAAACCAGCAGATCGAGGCTCTGCTCGGGAAAGACGAGACATCCCTTCCCAGGCAGAAGACAGACGATGGCGCAGGCGCGGAAGACGCGGGAGAAAAAACGCAGGCAGATGAGGCAAAGCCGGCCGCGGATGCCGGAGAGACGCCTTCCATCGCCGAGATGGAGAAGCAGAAAGAGGAAGCTGTGAAGCGGGAGGACTACATGGAGGCTGCCCGCCTTCGGGACGCGATCAGAAAGGCAAGGGAACAAGAATGAGTGAGGCCTGGTTTGAGAAAAAGATATGTGACACAGGCTGCATTATCTCCAGCAAGTGCCGCCTGGCCAGAAATATCGACGGTTACAACTTCTCTCCGAAGCTCGACGAGGAGTCGGCCCGCCGGATGATCGACAAGACTGTCGAACAGATACGCCGGGACCCGAAGCTCGGCGGCAGCCGTTTCTATGACTTCCGGAACATGAACCTGACGCAGAAACAGGAGATGCAGGAGCAGCACTCCATCAGCAATTATCTGGTCGGACAGAAGGAAGCCGCCGGATTCATCAGCGAAGACCGGTCTGTGTCCCTCATGGTCAATGAAGAAGACCACATCCGCATTCAGACATTCTCCGCGGGCGCGCATCTGGATGCGGCATTTGAAGAGGCAAACCGGCTGGACGACGAGCTCGGCAGGATCCTGCCCTACGTCTACAGCGATAAGTACGGGTATCTCACGACCTGTCTGTCCAGCACCGGAACGGGCATGCGGGCCTCGTATTTTCTGCACCTTCCGGTTCTGGCTCTCGCGGGACAGATCGAGAGTGTGAAGACAGAGATCAGCCGCTTTAATGTGGCGCTCAAGCCCGTGACCGGCGAGGGCCGCAAGAGCCCGGCGGATGTCTACCAGATCACCAACACGATGACGCTGGGCGTGCGCGAGGAGGACGTCATCTCCTCGCTTCAGAAGATAACGGCGCAGATCGTGGCGCAGGAGCAGGCGTACGAGAAGCAGTATTTCACACAGCAGCGGGATCATGCCATCGATGCGGTGTGGAGGTGTTACGCGACCCTGAAGTACGCCCGGATGCTCTCGTATTCGGATGCACTGGTGATGCTCTCACAGATCCGGCTGGGGCTCAATGCCGGCATCATCCGGCCGGCTGCAGACACCGACGGCAGCATCTATGCGCTGATGATCCGGATTCAGCCCGCCAGTCTGCAGACGTATTTCGGCAAAGAGATGATCGGCGACGAACTTGAAAAGGCGAGAGCCCTTTACCTGCGGACCAATCTGCCGGATATGGTGGACGCGGTATCTGCACAGAAACAGTAAAGCTAGTAGGAGAGACAGCTAAATTATGGCAATGGATTATACGGACAAGGCCAAGGAAGTGCTGGAATACGCACATTCTTTCGCCAACATGGTTGGAAGCCGGCAGGTATGCACCGAGCATATCCTGGCCGGACTGACGAAAATATCAAACAGCATGGCGTATACCGTGCTGAATCAGAACGGCGTCTCGTTTGAGGCGGTGACGGAGATGCTCAGCAGCGGCATGATGAGCGGATCTCCTGACACGGCGCCGACTCTTGACGGGCGCGGGGAGTACTCGCAGAAGGCCAGACAGGCTCTGCGCAACTCCTTCCCGGTGGCGAGCAAGTTCAAGAGCCGGCAGGTCGGCACGGAGCACATCCTGATCTCCCTGCTGCAGATCGAGTGCACGGCCCAGAGAATGATCGAAGCCATTGCCAATGGCGGAGACAACGGCATCCGCGCGGTGTACAGCGACCTGATGCAGGCGCTCGGACAGAAAGGCGGCGACGGCGGCGCGGCCGGCCGCAGGTCGAAGTCCGAGCTGGAGAAGATGACGCGCGATATCACGCAGGACGCAAAGGACGGAAAGCTTGACCCGGTGATCGGGCGTGAGGCGGAGATGCACCGCGTGACCGAGATCCTCTCAAGGCGGACCAAGAACAACCCGATCCTCATCGGTGAGCCGGGTGTGGGCAAGACGGCCATTGTCGAGGGACTCGCGGAGAAGATCGTGGCCGGCGAGGTGCCGGACATCCTGCTCGACTGCCGGATCCTGTCTCTGGATCTGACAGGAATGGTAGCGGGGACCAAGTACAGAGGAGAATTTGAAGAGCGGATCAAGCGCGTGATCGATGACGCCATAAATGACCCGAATGTGATCCTGTTTATCGATGAGATCCACACGCTCATCGGTGCCGGCGATTCGGAGGGCGGACTGGACGCGGCCAACATCCTGAAGCCTGCCCTCTCCCGCGGTGAGATTCACGTGATCGGTGCCACCACGACGGCCGAGTACCGCAAGTATTTCCAGAAGGATTCCGCGCTCTCCAGAAGATTTCAGTCGGTTCAGGTCGGTGAGCCGACACAGACCGAGAGTGTTCAGATCCTGCAGGGGCTGAAAGGCGCCTATGAGGAGCATCACAAGCTGACCATCAGCAACGAGGCGATTGACGCGGCGGTCAAACTGTCCGCCCGCTACATCAACGGACGCTATCTCCCGGACAAGGCCATCGACGTGATGGACGAGGCGTGTGCCGCGGTGCGTCTGGCTGCGTACAAAAAGCCGGACGACATCTCGCAGAAGGAAGAAAAACTCCGGACGCTGGAGATTCAGAAGGAAGACGCGGTAGCCAGGGAAGCCTTTGAGGAGGCTGAGGAGATTCACAGGAAGACCCGGGAGCTGCAGGGGCAGATCGAGACAGAGACCGCGCAGTGGAAGGACAGCCAGCAGAAGAAAGACCTCGTCGTGAAAGCGGACGATATCGCCGGTGTCATCTCCGAGTGGACCAATATCCCGGTCAAGACGGTGAGCGAAGATGAGAAGAAGAGACTTCTGCGCCTGGAGGACACGCTGCATGAGCGGGTGATCGGACAGGACGAGGCGGTGAAAGCCGTCGCCCGGGCCGTCCGCCGCGGCCGCTCCGGTCTGAAGGATCCGAGCCGGCCTATCGGAACGTTCCTGTTCCTCGGCCCCACCGGCGTGGGCAAGACAGAGCTCTCCAAGGCGCTCGCCGAGGCTCTGTTCGGCCAGGAGAATTCGATGATACGCTTCGACATGAGTGAATACAGCGAGCAGATCGCGGTGACCCGTCTGATCGGCTCTGCGCCCGGATATGTCGGCTATGAAGAAGGCGGCCAGCTCACGGAGGCGGTCAATCGGAATCCGTATTCGGTTGTGCTGTTTGATGAGATCGAGAAAGCACATCCGTCCATCTTCAACCTGCTGCTGCAGATCATGGACGACGGACGCCTAACCGACGGCCAGGGACGCATTGTAGACTTCAAGAACACCGTCATCATCATGACTTCCAACGCCGGGGCTATGAATATCGTGGAGCCGAAGACGCTGGGATTTGCCACGAAGGAGACGGACGAGCAGAAACACAAGGATATGACGGCCAAGGTGATGGAAGAAGTCCGGCAGTATTTCCGCCCGGAGTTCCTGAACCGCATCGACGAGACTATCGTGTTCCACCAGCTCAGCAAAGACGAGATTCGCAAGATTGTCGGCCTGATGATAAAGCAGCTCAACAAGCGCACGATGGAACTTGGAAAGGTATCCCTGGAACTTGATGATGCGGCCATCGACTGGATCGTCGCAAAGGGCTATCAGCCGAAGTACGGTGCACGCCCGCTGCGCCGTGAGATTCAGTCGGCGATTGAGGACCCGCTCTCTGATCTCATCCTGGGCGACAAGATTGCGCCGGGCAGCCGCATGCTCATCACGGTGAAGGACGGAAAACTGCATTTCGGCAAAAAACGCGGAAAAAACAGCTGAGCCGATTGTAAAAAAAAACAAGAGTCATGTATAATAATCGTAATATCAACAGATACGTGGAGGCTTAAAAATGGCAGTTGTCAGTGAACTTCTCCGTTCGGAAAGCGACGGGAGTCTGAGCTTCGGGAATTTTAATCTGAGTGCCAAGACCAAACGCAAGGATTTCGAGCACCAGGGAGATGTGTATTACGTGAAGACATTCCGGGAGATCACCCGGCTCGAGAAGAACGGATCATTCCTGTATGAATCGGTCCCGGGGACCGCGGTCGGACATTTCAAGGAGACCGACGACGGCGTGAGCTTCTCCGTGGAAGGTGCGGAGGACGCCCAGATCACCATCGGGCTTTCGGAAGGCACCGAGTACAGCGTGAAGGTAGGCAGCGAGGACATGGGCACGATGAAGACCAACCTGGGCGGAAAGCTGGTGCTCTCCGTGGAATTCTCCGGGAAACCGGTACAGGTTGTGATCAAAAGAGCATAACGCATCCCTGCAGACAGACACAGAGGCTGCTGTGCACCGGCTTTCGGATGCCGGGGCCGGCGGCCTCTTTCATTCCCGGGATCCGGTCGGCATCGGATTTTACCCCGGATTTATTTCCCTGATGCCTTCCGGATCCAGAGGAAAACGGTTTGTATCAGCAGGTTATTTAAAGAAAGGATTCACATGCCTTCTAAGAAAGGAACACAATTTTACTGTTCGGAGTGCGGATATGAGTCGGCCAAGTGGTTCGGCCAGTGCCCTGCCTGCAAAGCCTGGAACACAGCGGTTGAGGTGCCGGAGACGAAGGCGGCCTCCGTGCGCGGTGTCGCCCATGTGCGCAGCGCTTCCAGACTGACGCATCATCCGGTGAAGATAACGGAAGTGAGACGCGATGTGTCGGAGCGCCAGACGACCGGCATCGGGGAACTGGACCGGGTACTGGGAGGCGGCATTGTGAAAGGTTCGCTTGTGCTTGTCGGCGGCGATCCCGGAATCGGAAAATCGACACTGCTTCTGCAGATGTGCAGGAATCTTGCCGACCAGGGGAGAAGTGTCCTGTATGTCTCCGGAGAGGAATCCCTGCAGCAGATACGGATGCGGGCACAGAGACTGGGAACCTTTTCGGAGCGCCTCTCTTTATTCTGCGAGACCAATCTGTCGGACATCCGGGAGGCGATCGAGGAGACGAAACCGGAAGTCGTCATCATCGACTCGATTCAGACGATGTACTGTGAGGAGGTCACCTCGGCGCCCGGAAGCATCGCGCAGGTCCGGGAGGCGACCGGAATTCTGATGCAGCTTGCTAAGGGACTTGACACGTCGGTATTTGTCGTGGGGCATGTGACCAAGGAAGGCGTCGTCGCCGGCCCGCGTATGCTGGAGCATATGGTCGACACGGTTCTGTACTTTGAGGGCGACCGCAGCGCGGCTTACCGCATCCTCCGCAGTGTGAAGAACCGCTTTGGCTCCACTAATGAGATCGGCGTCTTTGAGATGGAAGAAGACGGACTGCAGGAAGTTGCCAATCCGTCGGAATACATGCTCTCCGGCCGCTCGGAGACCGCCAGCGGCAATATTGTCGTCTGCCTTGCGGAGGGGACCCGTCCCATGCTGGTGGAGGTGCAGGCGCTCGTTTGCGACTCCAATTTCGGGCTGCCGCGCCGAACGGCGTCCGGCGCCGACTACAACCGCGTCAACCTGCTGATGGCGGTCATGGAGAAGCGCGCACGCATCCGCCTCGGCGGTCAGGACGCCTACGTCAACGTGGCGGGCGGTCTGAAGGCGGCAGAACCGGGGCTTGATCTGGGAATTGTCACGGCCATTGCCAGCAGCTACAACAATAAGATCGCGGACCCGGATACGGTGGTGTTTGGAGAAGTGGGGCTGTCCGGAGAAGTCCGAGCCGTGGCCATGCCGCAGCAGCGCGTGAATGAAGCGGCCAAGCTCGGCTTTAAGCGCGTGATCATGCCGGAAGTCTCGGTCAGGAAAGTCAAAGCCCCCGAGGGCATAAGCCTGATTGGAGTGAAAAATATCAGCCAGGCAATCGGAGCAATCGGGTGAGCCGGAAAGATTCCGGACAAGAGGGGATTGCGGCAGGTCCATGCAGGATGTGGAAAACTTCCCGGATTTTTTGAGAAATGTCTGAAAAAGTTGTTGACACGTCCGGGCGCGGATGATAGTATATATGAGTCGCCGCGAGAGAGGCACGGATGCAGAGGATCGTAAGATCCAGCAGACAGGCCGCTTCCGGGGGCATG